>Ga0189290_100037_pt1 | contig 153637 bp, 135 predicted proteins | sample UW140minimetaG_FD_130318 | JGI IMG/M metagenome (GOLD analysis project Ga0189290, IMG submission 130318) | Marine microbial communities from the Costa Rica Dome - UW140 mini metaG | ecosystem: Environmental > Aquatic > Marine > Oceanic > Photic zone | place: Costa Rica: the Eastern Pacific...
GCCGCCTCAAGGACTTTCGACGCATCGCAACCCGCTACGACAAGCTTGCCGCGAACTTCCTGTCCGCCGTCGCCTTGGTGACCATCATCGCTTTCTGGGTTTGATCGAGTCTCGACCCTAGCCAACCGGTGTTCAAATAGGTCAGCAGTCCAATGCGACGTGCTGTGAGAACCCCGAGAAGAGGCATAAGCAAAGCGACCAGCGATCCGTCGTTCCGTCCTTCGACGAACGCTCGGTTCAGGATCTCGATTGGTAATGGGCGCGAGCGCGACGGTCGGTTCTTCCGAGGTTTTTCCAGCCGCAGGCCATTACAAGGGTCCTTAATATTTAATTCCTCGCAGGCCCGCCGGAATACAGCTTTGACGGGTGCGAGGTAGGACGCGACTGTGCCGCTGGACAGCAACGCGGTATTCCCGGTCGCAGGTGGTGGTGCTGCGGGCATCCCGTCTGCATCCAAATCGACGGCCTCGGGCTGGAAGCGAGTGGGCAATCTTTGTAATACTGAGACGTATTTTCGGATATCGCGGGGCTGATAGACGTCAATCGGCCGGTCCCCGATGACCTTCTGGAAAAACAAGAGCATCCTGCGGTAGCGCATGATGTCCTTTTCGGACATTCTGTTGCGAGCCGTCAAATCGTCCAGGTAAGCAGAAACGAATGCAGAAAAGGCCTCGACACTCGATGGACCCGAGACCCTTTCTCCACTGGTAGCGGGAACGTCGAGGACGGTGTCAACGCCATCGAGGCTCGTGCCATCTCGCCCGAAAGCATCAAGCATCGACCGTACGGTCTCTCGCGCCGGCATCTCAAGGCCTGCAGCCAAACCAGGTTGCGTACGAGCGATTGTTTCTATGCCGCGAAGCTGATCCAGAAATGGAAGCATTTTCAGATGAGGAGGGACCCCAGAACTCGCACCACGGCTGAGTTGTGCCAGCATCTCGTTTGCGGCAGCGATGACCTCATCGACCACGAGTCGCTTTTCCAGGGAAAGACCTTGGTAAGGTTCCCCCCTCAGATCATCTGGCCACGTTCCATCGCTCTCCATATCTGCCATTCTCCTCAATGCGTCATCGAAGAGAACTCTGCAGATTGCTGCCGTCTGTCCGCCAAGCAAGCGAGCTTGGCGCCGCGTCATCGGTCCGAAGCTCCTTCGAACGAACCGAGGTCTACGAATCCTCTCCGAATCATCAGTTAGATTATCATGGAATTGAGCGGGGAGACGCATCGTGAAGCGCCAACCCGTGCCCGCAGGCGACATATAGCGCGGGCTACCTGAACGGTTCCTGCTCCGCCGCTGGGCCGGAACATTGCCTGGAACATCTTGCATCGACTCGATCCCTCATCACAGGAATCGGCGAGATGTGGCTGAAGATTCATGGAGTTAGCATACGACTCGAGAAGTCCGAGCCGTGGCGGAGAGGAAGGGATTCGAACCCTCGATACGGTCTCCCGTATACTCCCTTAGCAGGGGAGCGCCTTCGACCACTCGGCCACCTCTCCAACTGCGCCGATTACCTGCGACGGGACGTGCTTGCAAGGGTCTGAGCGAGAAAACTCGGATCGAATCCCGGCCTTTATCGATTTTCCTGGTTTGGCCGGCGTTCATGACACGCGATCGCGGGTTTGCGTGGCCGGCGTATCTGCGGTGTCTCGCTTGTGACGCGCACGGCGCTTCGTTAAAGATCACAGGGAGTTGTCCCCGGGGTACAGCGGCCGTGCGATCGGGGCGGCGGCGATGGTGTGATCATGCAGAAAAAAGCCTTTGGAATTGTCTTCGTCTGTCTCGTGCTCCTGGCAGCGATCGTCGCCGGTTACTGGGACATGCTGAGCACCGAAAAGCTGCGGCTCGCCGAGCGCGAGGAGAGCCCTCCGGTGACCGTCGGTGCGGCGCAGTCCGGTGACACAACGAGTGACGCAGGCGAGGGCGCACTGTCTCGCTCCGACTCGGCCGCCGCAGGCGGCGGGGGCGTGGCCGGCACCGAGCCTGAGGACGTCGCCAACACGGAAGACGATGGCCGGGAGGCGGGTGCGGCGGACAGGATCGCGACGCGTGCCGAGCAAGCCGTGTCTGCTGCCGAGGGTGCCGATACGCGTGGCGCCGTTGCGGACGATGTCGGTGCCGCGGCAGCATCCGAGCCGAACACGCATGACGATACCAACATCGCCAGGGCTTCGGGGGCCGGGGAAGACGACGCGGTCTCTTCGAGCGCGAAAACAAAGGCCGCAGCGTCCGCGGCCGACACGATTCGCGAGCCGAGCGGTGCGCTGCAGAACGCGCCGCAACCATTGGCCGGGACGAATGCGGAAGATCACGGCGGTGATCGCACGGAGGAAGCAAACGCTGCGTCGGGCGACGCGCGTGCTGCGGCCGGAGATGACAGTGCGGCCGCTGGGGCCGATGCGATACGCGCCGAAGGCGACGCGTCTGGCGAGGCGGGGTCGGCACCGGCGGTACCTGCCAATGGCCGCGCGGACGATGCAGGACAGACCGAACGCGGCATCGACGCCGCAGACGCGGCCGCCGATGCCGGCACCTCCAGCGCCGACGCCGCTGCCGTGACGTCGCAGGCTGAAGCCGCTGCTGTGCCGCGATTCGACTTGTTGCGTGTCGAGCCGGACGGTTCGGCCGTTATTGCCGGCCGGGCGCCAGCCGAAAGCCGCATTGCGCTGCTTTCCGAAGAGATGGTCCTCGGGCGCGAAACGGCCGGACCGGGCGGCGACTTCGCGGTCGTGCTCGATGTTCCACTGGCACCAGGTGACCATGCCATTACCATCCGGGCCATCGCGCCGGACGGCACCACGACCCATTCCGTGGAAACGGCCATTGTCAGCGTTCCGCCGCGCGAACGGCCGGGCGAGCTGTTGGCGATGATCGAGGCGCCCGATGCGCCGACCCGGCTCATCGAAATGCCGGCCGGTGACCGCCGCGCCGCAGCCAAGGCAGGGCGCGTTGGCGGCCGGTCCGACACGATGCTGCCGTCGGCAGGGGGCGACGGACAGGGCGCTTCGGCGGCACCTTCGACCGATACCGGCGGGACATCTGGCAGCGACGTCACGGGAGCCCGTCTCCGGAAAGACGAAACCCCGTCAGACGTTGGCGAGGATACGGGGGCCAGACGTGTGACGGCTGTACCTGACGCCAAGACAACGGATACCGCTGAGGATGCGGTGGCAGGGGGCGCGGCGAGCGGGAGCCTCGCACCGGCGCAGTCCGAAGGTGTCGTCATGCTACCGCGGGAGTCGCAAGAGAAAGCAGCGCCACTGCGTCCGGCAAGCGTGCCTCTGCTCCGGGTCGAGGCGGTCGAGGTCGAGGGATCGCAAGTCTATATTGCGGGCGCAGCCGAGCGCGGCACCCGGGTGCGCGTCTATGTCGACAACGTGTTTCTGGCCGAGGATCTGGCGGGTTTCGGGGATCGTTTCCTGGTCACTGGTGATACTGGCATGAGTGTCGGCGAGCACCTGGTGCGGGCCGATCAGTTGTCGGCTGACGGGCGGGTCGTCGCTCGGGCAGAGGTGCCCTTCACCCGCCCCGAAGGTGCGAACGCAGCGGGCGTGGCGCCCGCATCCGCGGTTTCTGCCGGGACAGGAGAGTCTTCCGGAGAAGCGGGGTCGGTGGACGGGACCGCGACGGATGCGCCGGATATGCCAGTCCCGGCGCCCGATACGACAGTTGCGGGCACGCCGGAGTCGGAGGCGCCCGAGACGATGCGCGCAGCGCGCGATGCAGGGACGCCGGGCGCGACAGCCCCCTCGGATCAGGCGTTGGCTGACGCCACCATCGGTGAGGCGATGGGTGATCCTGTGACTACGAAGGCCGAGGCGGACGATGGCGCGTCAGCCCGCAGAGCTCCTGCATCGGCCGAAGCACCGGCGGCCGCGAGGCAGACACCCTCGCGACCCGACAGTGAGACTGCTCGGCTCAGCATGGACGCAGGCGAAGAAAGTCCCGTCGCCGAAGGTTCCGAACGCGCTGTGCCGGTGAACCGGCAGCCGGCATTGGCCAGCGCCGACGGACGGGTCATCATCCGCAAGGGCGACACGCTGTGGGAGATTTCCCGCCGAACCTACGGTTCGGGCCAGAGCTATACCGTGATCTATCTCGCCAATGGCGATCAGATCCGGGACCCGGACCTGATCTATCCCGCACAAGTGTTCCGTCTTCCCGAAACGCCGGCGAATGGGCAGGAACGCGCCGGCGACGAAGCGGCAGGCCAGGACTGATTCCGCGCCAGTTGGCACGAGGCTGCAAGCCACTACGCATCGTTGTATTCGGCCAGGCGGTGATCTAGAGCCGGGACTGACACAGACCAGACGTCGACGGCGCGGCGGGGCATCCGACGCGCCGCTTCGTTGGAAAGGATCGCCGTGGCAGCAGAACCTGGAAAGCGCGTGTCCGGAGACAGCGGCCGGACCTTCGAGACGCTGGCCAATCTGTGGCCTTACATGTGGCCGTCCGAGCGCCCGGACCTGCGGATGCGCGTGGCCTATGCGACGATCTTCCTCGTCCTGGCGAAACTGCTGACAGTTCTCGTCCCGTATTTCTACAAATGGGCGACCGATGCCCTGGACGGCGCCGATACGGCTGCGGAATGGCTGCCGCTGGCATTGACCGGGGCGATCACGCTGGTGGTCTCCTACAATGTTGCTCGGATCATTTCGGTCGGGCTCAACCAGCTCCGCGACGCACTGTTCGCCCGGGTTGGGCAGCATGCGGTGCGCCGGCTCGCCTACCGTACCTTCGTGCACATGCATCGGCTGTCCCTGCGCTTCCATCTGGAACGACGCACGGGTGGCCTGTCGCGGATCATCGAGCGCGGCACCAAGGGCATCGAGGCGATCGTCCGCTTCACCATTCTCAACACACTACCGACGATCCTGGAGTTCGCGCTGGTCGCGATCATCTTCGGCTTCGCCTACGGCCTGTCCTATCTCGCGGTCATCGCGGCAACGGTCTGGCTCTATGGCTGGTTCACCATCAAGGCCAGCGACTGGCGGATCGCGATCCGCCGCGACATGAACGATTCCGATACCGACGCGAATACCAAGGCGATCGACTCGCTGCTGAACTTCGAGACCGTCAAGTATTTCGGCAATGAGGGCATGGAGGCAGAGCGCTTCGACCATTCGATGGCGCGCTACGAGACCGCGGCGACCCGGATCTGGACGTCGCTCGGCTGGCTGAATTTCGGCCAGGGCGTGATCTTTGGCGCCGGCATGGCGATCACCATGGTGATGTCGGCACTGGAGGTGCGGGCCGGGACGCAGACGCTCGGCGACTTCGTCTTCATCAACGCCATGCTGATGCAGCTCTCGGTGCCGCTGAATTTCATCGGCTTCGTCTATCGCGAGATCCGTCAGGGACTGACCGACATCGAAGCAATGTTCGGCCTGCTGGAGGTTGATGCGGAGGTGAAGGACCCGCCGCACGCACCGGCGCTTCAGGTGAGCGAAGGCGCGATCCGGTTCGAGGATGTACGCTTTGGCTACGACCCGGCGCGCGAGATCCTCAAGGGCGTTTCGTTCGAGGTGCCACCTGGCAAATCGGTGGCGATCGTCGGTCCGTCCGGTGCCGGCAAGTCGACGATCTCGCGACTGCTGTTCCGCTTCTACGACGTGAAGGCGGGCCGCATCCTGATCGACGGGCAAGATATCGCCCAGGTCCAGCAGGCGTCAGTGCGCGGCGCCATCGGCATCGTCCCGCAGGATACGGTGCTGTTCAACGACACGGTTCTCTACAACATCCGCTACGGTCGCATCACGGCCACAGAGGAAGAGGTGCTGCGGGCGGCCGAACTGGCGCAGATCGCCGGCTTCATCCGCGAACTCCCGGAGGGCTTCAACTCCATGGTGGGCGAGCGTGGCCTGAAGCTGTCGGGCGGCGAGAAGCAGCGTGTCGCCATCGCGCGGACCATCCTGAAGGCGCCGCCGATCCTCGTCCTGGACGAGGCGACATCGGCGCTGGACACCCATACCGAGCAGGAAATCCAGACAGCCCTCGATCTCGTCTCGCGGGAGCGCACGACGCTGACGATCGCGCACCGGCTGTCCACCATCATCGACTGTGACGAGATCATCGTCCTGAAGGCTGGCGAGATCGTCGAACGAGGTTCCCACCGGGAATTGCTTGAATCTGCGGGGCTTTATGCCGAAATGTGGGCGATGCAGCGGGAGGCCAGCGAGGCCGAGGAAGCCCTGCGGCGCGCCCGCGAGGCGGACGAGTTCGGGATCGTCGATCGCCGGCGTACGCCGGAGACGTGATTTCGGTTCTCGTAGTTGGCGCAGAGGAACCGTCTTTGCTTTGCCGCCATTGCCCCTTATCCGACCGGCAGGCGCAGCCGCGTCGCCAGTTTTGAAGGAACCAGACAGCCAGTGACCATCTTCACCTCGATCCGCAACGCGCTCGTGCCGATCCACCGGGCGGGCTATCCGTTCATCGCGGGCTTCTTCGTCGTCTCGCTGGTCCTGGGCTTCCTGTGGGAGCCGCTGTTCTGGGCCGGCTTGGTGCTGACCGCATGGTGCGCCTATTTCTTCCGTGATCCCGAGCGCGTGACGCCAGTCGCCGAGCATCTGGTGATCAGCCCGGCCGACGGCCACGTATCGCTCGTCGGCCATGTCATGCCGCCAGCGGAGCTCGACCTGGGCACCGAGCCGATGCTGCGGATCTCGGTGTTCATGAACGTCTTCGACTGCCACGTGAACCGCGCGCCGATGCGCGGCCGGGTACGGCTGATCTCCTATCGCGAAGGCGAGTTTCGCAATGCCGAGCTCGATAAGGCCAGCGAGGTCAACGAGCGCTCGTCCATGGTGATCGACGGACCGCAGGGTGAAATCGGCGTGGTTCAGATCGCCGGGCTGGTGGCACGGCGTATCATCTGCTGGTCGAATGTCGAAGACCGGATCGAAGCCGGCGAACGTTTCGGCCTCATCCGCTTCGGCTCGCGCCTCGACGTCTATTTGCCGGACGGCTTCGTGCCGCGGGTGGCCGAGGGGCAGCGCGCCGTGGCCGGTGAGACGATCATCGCCGAGTTCGGCGAGAACCTGAAGACGTGGCCGTCGAGGCGCGACTAATGGCGATCGATTCGCCGTTCCCGCCGTTCGATCCTGGCAATCCCGATGCTGAGGACGACAAGGTCCGTCGGCGCGTGCCGTTCCGCCACATCGTCCCCAATCTGATCACCATTCTGGCGATCTGCGCCGGGATGACCGGTATCCGGCTGGCCTTCGAGGGTCGGTTCGAACTGGCCGTTGGCATGGTTCTCGGCGCGGCGCTGCTCGACGGCATCGACGGCCGGGTGGCGCGTCTCCTGAAAGGGCAGAGCCGGTTCGGTGCGGAGATGGACTCGCTTGCCGATATCGTCAATTTCGGCGTGGCGCCGGGGCTGGTGCTCTATGCGTACATGCTGCATGACGCCGGCTCGCTCGGCTGGATTGCGGCACTGCTCTACGCCAGCGCCAGTGCGCTCCGCCTTGCGCGCTTCAACACCATGCTCGACGACCCGAAGCGGCCGAAATGGCAGTCGGCGTTTTTCGTCGGCGTCCCGGCACCTGCCGGGGCTGGGATGGCGATGTTCCCGATCTATCTCAGCCTGTCCGGCTTTGAGACCGGTCTGCCGGAAGTCACTGCGGTAGTGGCGTCGGTGTATCTGGTGTTCATCGGACTTTTGATGGCCAGCCGCATCCCAACATGGTCGGGCAAAGGCGCCGGCATCCGGGTGCGGCGCGACTATGCCATCCCGATCATGCTTGCCGTGGTCTGCTATATCGCCGTTCTGCTGAGCTTCTTTTGGGCCACGGCAACGCTGACCGTCCTTGCCTACGGCGTCTCTATCTTCTTTTCGGTTCGGGCGTATCACCAGCGGCTCCGCCGCGAAGCGGGACGGAGCATGGCGGGTATGTCGATGAAGGACGATCAGGCCGGATCGCGATAGTCCAGGAATCGGTCCTGCCGCACGTCGAACAGTTTGCCCGTCGCGGTGACGTCGGCGAAGGCGAGGGGCACGATCTTGGCCGCGACTTCGCGCGGTGTTGGCAGGGTCTTGGCGTCCTCGCCCGGCATGGCAAGGGCACGCATGGCGGTGCGGGTGGCGCCCGGATTGACCGAGTTGACGCGCAGCGGCAGGTTTTCGGTCTCGTACGCCCATGACTTCACCAGCGCCTCACAGGCCGCCTTGGTAGCCGCGTAGAGCGACCAGTAGGCTTTCGCGGAATGGGCCGCGCCCGAGGACATGATGATGGCGCGCCCAGCATCGGATTTGCGCAGCAGCGGATCGGTGGTTCGGATCAGCCGCCAAGTGGCGTTGACGTTGACCGTCATCGTCTTGTCGAAGACCTTCGCCTCGATGTGGCCGATGGGGGCGAGAACGCCCAGCAGGCCGGCATTGGCCACCAGCACGTCGAGCTTGCCCCAGCGCTCGTGGATCGCTCCACCGAGACGGTCGATGCCGCCCATGTCGGTCAGATCCAGCGGCACAAGCGTGGCGGAGCCGCCCTGCGCCTTGATCTCGTCGTCGAGTTCCTCGAGACCGCCGACGGTGCGCGCGACGGCGATCACATGCGCCCCCTCGGCGGCCAGTCCCTTGGCAATCTGGTATCCGATACCGCGCGAGGCACCGGTGACCAGTGCGACGCGATCCTGAAGCTGCTTTGTCATCTGCTGTCTGCCGGTAGAATGATGATGTTCGGGGCGCTCAGCCGGCGCCGCCGAGCAGGGTCAGGGGCCGGACATTCTCGACGCCCTCCTGATCGGTCAGCGAGGTGGGATAATCGCCAGTGAAGCAGGCGTCGCAGAATTGCGGGGCCATCTTGTTGCGCGACGGCTCGTCGGTGGCCCGGTAGAGCCCGTCGATCGACAGGAAGGCGAGGGAGTCGACCTTGATGAAGTCGGCCATTTCCTCGACCGTCATGCGCGAGGCGAGCAGCTTGGCCTTCTCCGGCGTATCGACGCCATAGAAGCAGCTGGCGCGCGTCGGCGGCGAGGCGATGCGCATGTGAACCTCGGTCGCACCGGCCTCGCGCACCATCTGGACGATCTTCTGGCTGGTGGTGCCGCGCACGATCGAATCGTCGACGAGGATGACCCGCTTGCCCTCCAGCATGCGCCGATTGGCGTTGTGCTTGAGCTTCACGCCCATGTGGCGGATCGAATCCGTCGGCTGGATGAAGGTCCGGCCGACATAGTGGTTGCGGATGATGCCGAGCTCGAAGGGCAGGTTGGATTCCTGCGCGTAGCCGATCGCCGCCGGAACGCCCGAATCGGGAACCGGCACGACCAGATCGGCCTCGGGGTGGCTCTCGCGGGCCAGTTCGCCGCCGATCTTCTTGCGGATCTCGTAGACGTTGCGGCCCTCGACGGTGGAATCGGGCCGGGCGAAATAGACATATTCGAAGATGCAGAAGCGGGCGCGCCGCGCCTGGAACGGGAAGATGCTCTCGATCCCGTCGTCGCTGATGACGACCATCTCGCCGGGCTCGATGTCGCGCACGAAGTCGGCGCCGATGATGTCGAGGGCGCAGGTCTCGGATGCCAGGATGGGCGAGCCTTCGAGATCGCCGAGGACCAGCGGGCGAATGCCCAGCGGGTCGCGCACGCCGACCATCTTCTTCGACGACAGGCCGACCAGCGAGAAGGCGCCTTCGAGCCGCGTCAGCGCGTCGACGAGCTTTTCCACGAACAGCCGGGCGGCGCTGGTGGCCACCAGATGCAGGATCGTCTCGGTGTCGGAGGTGGAGGAGAAGATCGAACCGCGGCGCTGCAATTCGCGCTGCACGGTCATGGCGTTGGTGATGTTGCCATTGTGGGCGACGGCGAAACCGCCGGCCGACAATTCGGCGAAGAAGGGTTGGACGTTGCGCAGGCCGCCACCGCCGGTGGTCGCGTAGCGCGTGTGCCCGATGGCTGAGGAACCAGGCAGGCGCTCAAGCACCGCCTGCTTGGTGAAGGTATCGCCGATCAGGCCGGCGTGGCGCTCGACATGAAACTGGCTCCCGTCGAAGGAGACGATGCCGGCCGCCTCCTGGCCCCGGTGCTGCAGGGCATGCAGGCCGAGCGTGGTCAGTGCGGCCGCATCCGTCCGTTTGAAAATGCCGAAAACGCCGCACTCTTCATGCAGCGAGTCATCGCCGAAAGGCGTGTCATCCATCGATTTTATCCGCCGTTTGCCGTTGTCGGTCGGCTGTCCGTTAGATGCCCCACCCTATACGCGCTTATGTCGTCGCATGCGAGGCGGTGAGCGAAGAGATCATGCCGCGGCCGCAATGCCGGCTAGTTCGCCGGCTGCGTGGGGGTGTCGGTGCCTTCGATGACACCCTCGATCGAGGTCGGCTCGCCGGGCGTCGCCGCGCCTTCGGGAACGCCATCCGCATCCTGCGGTCCGCGGATGCTGTCGAGGATGACCTCTTCGGGATTGTCGGGCAGGGCCGCCACAAGCTGCTGGCCGAGATTGTCGAGGAACGGCTTGGAGCGCGCGCCGGCGATCCAGTCCGGCTGGTTCTCGGGGGCAAGCCAGTTGAAGAACAACATCGCCACGACGACGAGGAGCAAGCCGCGCACGGCGCCGAAGATGAAGCCGAGCGTGCGGTCAAGCGCACCGATGCGGCTGTCGATGATGAAGTCGGCGATGCGCAGGGTGATGAAGGAGACGATGATCAGGACGACAAGGAAGATCGCCGCCGCGGCCGCCACCATGGCGACGGTGTCGGAGGCGATGTACTCGGCGGCATAGGGGGTCAGCGGCTTGTAGAAGAAGAAGGCCGCGGCCGCCGCGACAAGCCATGAGACGACCGACAGGATTTCCCGGGAGAAGCCGCGGACCATGGCAAGCAATGCCGAGACCAGCATGATCGCAAACAGGATCGCATCGAGAAGCGTGACGGTCATGAAGGATGGCCCCGTAGGCATATGGATCGTGCGGGCGGGCGCGGGATCGTCCGGGCTGCCCCGCTCGCCCACGCTGTAGCGCTTTTCATGACAGTTTTACACTAGGGACTTGCCGGAAAATCAAGCCTCGCTCCCATTGCCGCCCGCCGCGACCCGCGCGACGAGATCGGGCAGGGCCTCGATCTCATTGGCAACCATGTCGCGGGTGCGCGGCAGGTCGGGGCTGCCCGAGGGCAGGACGGCCTGCCGGAAGCCCAGCTTTTCCGCCTCCTTCAGCCGCTGCGCCGCCTGACCGACCGGGCGCACCGAGCCGGACAGGCTGATCTCGCCGAAATAGACGCAATCGGCGGGCAGGGGCGCCCCGCTGAGCGAGGAGACCAGCGCCGCAGCGACAGCCAGATCGGCCGCCGGCTCGGAAATGCGGAAACCGCCGGCGACGTTGAGATAGACGTCGTGCTGGCCGAGCCGCACGCCGCAATGGGCCTCCAGCACCGCCAGCACCATGGCCAGCCGGGGTTGATCCCAGCCGAGAACGGCGCGCCGCGGCGTTCCAAGCGCCGAGGGGGCGACGAGGGCCTGGATCTCGACGAGGACCGGCCGTGTGCCTTCCATGCCGGCAAAGACGGCTGCGCCGGCGGCCTTCTCGTTGCGCTCGCCCAGGAACAGTTCGGAGGGGTTCTGCACTTCGCGCAGACCGAGATCGCCCATCTCGAAGACACCGATCTCGTCGGTCGGGCCAAAGCGATTCTTCACCGTGCGCAGGATCCGATAATGGTGGCCGCCTTCACCCTCGAAATACAGGACGGCGTCGACCATGTGCTCGACGACACGCGGACCAGCGATCTGGCCTTCCTTGGTGACATGTCCAACCAGAATGACTGCGGCGCCACTGGCCTTGGCGAACCGGATCAGCGCCTGAACGCCCACCCGAACCTGCGTGACGGTGCCCGGCGCCGATTCGGCAAGATCACTCCACAGCGTCTGGATCGAATCGATGATCACGAGATCCGGCCGCCGGGCCTCGGCCAGCGTGGCGAGTATGTCCTCGACGTTGGTCTCGGCCATCAACTGGACGTCCGTGTCGGCCGCGTTCAGCCGTTGGGCTCGCAGTCGGACCTGGGCAACCGCTTCCTCGCCGGAAACATAGACGACGCTGTGGCCCTTTCGCGACAAGGCTGCCGCTGTCTGCATCAGCAGGGTCGACTTGCCGATACCGGGATCCCCGCCGATCAGCAGCGCTGATCCGCGAACGATGCCACCGCCGGTTGCCCGGTCGAGTTCGTCGATGCCGGAAATGATGCGCGGGGCTTCTTCCAGTTCGCCGGACAGGGGCAGCAGGGCCGAGGGCGTGCCCTTGCGGCGGCCGGTGCGTTGGGGGCCGCCACCAATCCCGCCGGAGGCGTTCTCCTCGACAATGGTGTTCCATTCTCCGCAGGCGTCGCACTTGCCCTGCCAGCGTGTGTAGACGGCGCCGCAGTTCTGGCAGATGAAGGAAGATTTTGCTTTGGCCATGGGGCCTTCTTGGTTTCAGCGAGAGCGGCAGTCAAGAACAAAACAATAACAAGCCAGCGATCAGCCTGGCATTAGTCCGTGATTTTGCGGGCGGCCAGTGACCGTCGGCACGGCAAGGGTTCGGCAATCTCGCGGTGCGATGATCGCGGCCGCAACCTGAGCGCCAAGCGACGATGCTGATCATCGGTTTCTATCTCGTGGCGGTGAATATCGCCGCCTATTGGGCCTTCGTGTTCGACAAGACCAAAGCGCGGGCCGGAGCGCGGCGCACGCCGGAGAGCACGCTGCTGCGCTACGCGCTGATGGGCGGCAGCGTCGGGGCCATCGCGGCGCAGCAGATCATTCGTCACAAGACGCGCAAGGAACCGTTCCGCACGCAGCTCTGGGCGATCGTCGCCATGCAGGTGCTTCTGATCGTGGGGTTCGGAATGGCACTTCTCGTGTTGGGTGCCGATACGGTGCAGCAGTGGATCGCGGGGCAGGTCGGCTAGATCCAGCGGCGTTCGACCCTTGGGCCGAGGCCGGTCAGCAATTCATAGGCGATCGTGCCGGCCGCACTGGCCACCGTGTCGATCGACAGGTTCGGACCGAAGAACTCTGCCCGGTCGCCGGGCGCGACGAGGCCGTCAGGCACGTCGGTGATGTCGAGAAGCGTCAAATCCATGGAAACGCGGCCCAGGACCGGGACGCGCCGCCCTGCTACGACAGCCTGCGGTCCCGGCCTCACGTCACGCACCGCCACGCCGGCGCCCGATGCAGCGCGGTGATAGCCGTCGGCATAGCCCAGACCGACCGTCGCGATCCGGGTATCGCGTGCAAGCGGTGCGGCAGCGCCATAGCCTGCGGCTTCGCCGGCCCTGGCGGTGCGGATCTGAAGGATCGCGGCCGTCAGGCGCGCTACCGGCCGCAGGATGCCGTGCGATGCCGGTCCGGCCTCGCCGCCATACAGCGCGATCCCCGGACGGGTCAGGTCGAAGGCGAATTCGCTGCCGAGAAACACCGCTGCGGAATTGGCGAGCGAACGCGGAATGCCGGGAAACAGTGCGGCCAGTTCCAGGAACCGGGCATGCTGCCGCGCGCTCTGGTCCGTCGGTTCGTCGGCCGAGGCGAGGTGACTCATCACCAGGGCCAGATCGAGTTCGCCGGACGCGGCAAGGCTAGCTGCGGTTTTGGCATCGGCGCGGTCGAGCCCGAGCCGGTTCATGCCGGTTTCGAGCTGGATCGCCGCCGGGGCACGCCGTCCGGCCAACTTCAGACCGTCACGCCAGACAGCGATGTCGCCAGGCGTCGAGAGGACCGGGATCAGACCGGCGCCGAGATGCAGGAGAACGCTGGCGGGTTCGATTCCCTGCAGGACGAAGATACGCGGCGGCGCGGTGACGTCATGAGAGCGCGCCAGTTGATCGAGCGCGGCTCGGACAATTCGCCCTTCCTCGGCCCAGGCGACGAAGAAGTCGCGGCAGCCGGCGGCGTAGAGGGTTCGGGCGGTCTCGGGGCCACCAAGGCCATAGCCGTTGGCCTTCACCGCAGCCCCGGTGCGCGCGCCGGGATTGCGTGCGGCAAGCAGGGTCCAGTTGGCGGCCAGCGCCGCGCGGTCGATCTCGACCACGGGCATGCGCCCGGAATGGTGCGGAGCAGTCACGGCCGCACCGGTTATTCGAACCGTTCCGGCAGATAGCTGTCGTCGGCCAGATCGGTAAAGCGGGTGTATTCGGCCTGGAAGGCGAGGGGCACCGTCGCGGTTGGGCCGTGACGCTGCTTGGCGATGATCACCTCGGCCTTGCCGCGGGTCTCGTTCAGCGCCTGCTCCCATTTCAGATGGTCGTCTGTGCCCGGCTTGGGCTCGCGGTTGGCGAGGTAATATTCCTCACGATACACGAACATCACCACGTCGGCGTCCTGCTCGATCGAGCCCGACTCACGCAGATCGGCGAGCTGCGGCCGCTTGTCGTCGCGGTTTTCCACCTGACGCGAGAGCTGCGACAAGGCGATGATCGGGACGGCCAGCTCCTTTGCGAGGGCCTTCAGGCCGGTGGTGATCTCGGTGATCTCCTGCACGCGGTTGCCCTGGGTGCGGCTCGAGCCCTGCATCAGCTGGACGTAGTCGATGACCATGACGTCGAGGCCGCGCTGGCGCTTCAGCCGCCGTGCTCGCGCCGAGAGCTGGGCGATCGAGATACCACCGGTCTGGTCGATATAGAGCGGGATCCGCTGCATCGTCTCGGAGCAGCCCACGAGCTTGACCAGTTCCTGGTCGTTGATGTTGCCGCGCCGGATCTTCGAGGAGGAGATTTCGGTCTGCTCGGAGATGATGCGGGTGGCGAGCTGCTCGGCCGACATTTCCAGGCTGAAGAAGCCGACGACGCCGCCGTTCTTGGCCTTAAAGGAGCCGTCCGCCTGCTCGGCGGGCTCGTAGGCGGCGGCGATGTTGAAGGCGATGTTGGTGGCAAGCGAGGTCTTACCCATGGCCGGTCGGCCGGCAAGGATGATCAGATCCGACGCCTGCAGGCCGCCCATGCTGCGGTCGAGGGCGCTGATGCCGGAGGAGACGCCCGACAGGCCGCCGTCGCGGTCCTTGGCGGCGGTCGCCATCTCGACGGCAAGCGTCACGGCTTCGGTGAAGGACTGGAAACCGCCATCGTAGCGGCCGGTCTCGGCCAGTTCGAACAGCCGGCGCTCCGCGTCCTCGATCTGCGCCTTGGGCTCCATGTCCAGCGGGGCGTCGAAGGCGATGTTGACGACATCCTCGCCGATGCGGATCAGCGAGCGCCGGATGGCGAGGTCGTAGATCGCCCGGCCGTAATCCGAGGCGTTGATGATCGTCGTCGCCTCGGCGGCCAGACGGGCGAGATACTGCGCCACGGTCAGGTCGCCGACCTTGTCGCCGGCGGCGAGGAACGTCTTGATCGTCACCGGATTGGCGATCTTGCCCATCCGGATCATCTCGGACGTCTTGGCGAAGATCTCCCGGTGCAGGGGCTCGAAGAAATGGTCGGGCTTCAGGAAATCGTGGACGACGTAATAGGCGTCGTTGTTGACGAGCATGGCCCCGAGCAACGCCTGCTCGGCTTCGATGTTGCTCGGAGCCTCGCGATAAAGCGCCGCCGCGTCATCGTCCATCTTGCGCGCTGCATCCGCCATGCCGCGTCACCTCTGCCATCGCTTCAGGAAGCGTTCTGACTACACCAGCGGGCCGCCCGCTGCCAGCGATTCGCACCGGCTCGGACGTCGATCCGGCGGCGAGTGACCCGCATTGGCGAAACCCTCACGATGGGCGGCGTGACGGTGGATAAGATCGGGGATAACCGGCGCGGCTGTTGACGGGACGCCGGCTGTCCCATCGGCGCACTTGGCTATTCTGCGGCCTGCCGGTCCAGGTCGGGCCGTCCGGTGTCTATCGGGCGGACGGTGTCCCGCTGCTCCAGTTCGCGCAGCCTGGCTTCGGCTTCCAGCATGTAGTCACGGGTGATGGGCAGGGTGTCGACCTTCCTGGTCAACTGGACCTGAAAGACGACACAATCCTGCCAGCGGAATGCGGTTTCGGAGGCGGCGAGGTAGAACTCCCACATCCGGCAGAAGCGCTCGTCATACAGCGCCCTGGCCTCGTCGCGGCGGGCGGCGAAGCGGTCGCGCCAGTGGCGGATCGTCTCGGCGTAGTGCAGCCGCAGCACCTCGACATCGCTGATGATCAGGCCCGCGCGCTCGACCGAATGGGCGATCTGCGACAGGGACGGCAGATAGCCTCCGGGGAAGATGTATTTGTTGATGAAGGCATTGGTATTGGCCGGCTCGTCCCAGCGCCCGATCGTGTGCAGCAGCATCACTCCGTCCTCGTCCAAGAGGCGGGCACACTGGCGGAAATAGTCGTCGTAGAAGTCCACTCCGACATGCTCGAACATGCCCACCGAGACGATCCGGTCGAACGGGCCGGCGGTATCGCGGTAATCGGCGATCTCGAAGCGCAGATGGTCGGAGAGACCGGCCGCATCGGCCCGTGACCGGGCGATGCCCAGCTGCTCGTCGGACAGGGTGATGCCGGTGACGTCGGCATCCAGGTGGCGTGCGAGATACAGTCCCATGCCGCCCCAGCCGCAGCCGATGTCCAGCGTCTTCAGCCCCGGCCGGTGGAAGGCCAGCTTGGCGGCGATATGGCGCTTCTTGGCGAGTTGCGCCTCGTCGAGCCCGGCGCCGGGCCGGTCGAAATAGGCGCAGGAATATTGCCGGTCGACGTCGAGGAACAGGTCGTAGAGCTCCGACGACAGATCGTAGTGGTGCTTGACGTTCCGGCGCGCCCGCTGCGGCGTGTTGTTCTGGATGATCCGGCGATAGATCAGGCGCAGCCGGGCGATCGCCCGCATCCACGGCTCGTTCTGAGCCTTGTTGCCAGCATTGCGGAAGACCAGCGCCAGCATGTCGAAGATCGTGCCTTCGGTGATGTCGACGCCGCCATTCATGTAGGCTTCGCCGAATTTCAGGCCGGGATTGATCGCAACGCCGCGTTCGGCGGCGGCCGTGTTGAAGCGCAGATGCACCGGATCGCCGGTGCCGTCGCCCCACCGGGTCACGCGGCCGTCACTGTCGGTCACGGTGAGATCGCCGAAGACGAGAAGATGCTTCAGATACGTCGCGAGTATGCGGTTCATGTCACCACTCCTGCGTCGGCCTGAGCCTGACGGCTCGTGGCGTCACCGGAACTGTCGCTAGGTATGCACTGCCTTCCTTATCTTATGAGCCTCAGGCGCGATGGGAAGGGGGCCCGGTCCCAATGCAAAAGGGACCGGCAATCAATGCCGGCCCCTCTCGTTACGGGTCGCTGCAGGATCGCCGGCGCGGGCAGGGCCCGCCGGCGACTGCCGATCAGTTGGTCTCGTCGGACTCGGCGGTCGCTTCGTCGGTCTCGCCGGCTTCGATGTCCTCGCCGTCCAGCTCGTCCTCGTCCAGCTCTTCCTCTTCCTCGTCGATGCCGTAGATCGCATCGGCGGAGGTCAGGTCTTCACCGCGCGCCTGGCGCTCGGCTTCGTCCTGCGAACGGGCGACGTTGATCGAGATGCTGACGTCCACCTCGGGATGCAGCGCGATCGTGATCGGGTGCACGCCGATGGTCTTGATCGGCTGGTTGAGCTGGATGTCGTTGCGGTTGACCTTGAAGTCGGCGGCTGCGAGCAGCTCGGCAATGTCGCGGGTGGAGACCGAACCGTAGAGCTGACCGGTCTCACCGGCCTGGCGCACGACGATGAAGCTCTTGCCGTTGAGCGACGAGGCGATGCCCTGTGCCTCGGCCTTGCGCTCTTCGTTGCGCGCGATGAGCTGGTCCTTCTGCGCTTCGAAGCGCGCAGCATTGGCTTCGTTGGCACGCAGCGCACGGCCCGACGGCAGCAGGAAGTTGCGAGCGAAGCCGTCGCGAACCTTCACGGTCTCGCCCATCTGGCCGAGCTTGGCGATGCGTTCGAGAAGAATGACGTCCATTGGTCTGTCCTTTCAGGAGGTTTGGTTCTTGGATCAGTTGCGACCGGTCGGTGCCGGATCGTCCGGGCGCCGCCAGGTTTCGTAGACACCCATCGCCAAGAAGAGAGCGATCGGGAATGAAAGCAGGATCAACGCCGCATAGCTGGAGAACAGCACCAGGAAACGGCCCTGCCGGCCCCGTGTGCGGCGGTGGAGTGCGGCCAGACCGACCAGCGTGAAGGCGGCGGCGAAACCACCGAGCAGCACGTCGGCGACAAGGCCGATCGTACCGCCGACGAAAGCTGCGCCGGCGGCCACCGCGAAGATCACGAGGCCGATCTGCGGCAGCTGCGCGCTCGTCGGAATATCATCCTTCGGCCGCGGCAGCCGCCCCGACACCCGCACGATGGCAGCGCCGAGATAAAGCCCGACGATCAGCGAAACCGCCAGGACCGCAGGCTGGACGAAGGGGACGAGGCCGATGATCAGCTGCGCGATGGCGCGGCGCTCATCAGCTGTGGCCGTGTCCATGGCTCCGCCACTCTGCTGCAGCGCGTCAACAACTGCCGGGACGAAGTCCTCGGGATCGAAACCGAGATACCAACCGAGGAAGATGCACGAGCCGATCGCCATCAAGGTGATCGCCATGAGCACGCGCGACAGCGGGTACCAGTCGAGGGGCGGGGCGGCGTTCGCGGCACCCAGCGGGCGCGGCGCATCGTCGGCCAGCGGACGGGCCAGTCCGACGAGGTGACCGGCGACGGCCGTCGGGAGCGCCATCGAGACGAGCAGCGTCAGGGCGCTCGGTACCGATTGCGCAATGGCGTAGATCGCCGCGGTAGCGACGGCGGCAGAGACGAAACCGGCGGTCGATCCCCAGCCGAGACTGGCAATGGCGATCGGAATGGGGGCGGCCAGCGCAAGGCTGACAGCGGAGCTCGACTGCAGCACGATACCGGCGAACAGCAGCGCGCTGGCAAGGCCGGATATGATCGCGATGATGATGGCGGTGGGCTGCATGAACTCGTTCGCTGTCCTGCTCGTGGCAGTTAGAGGCCAGATGCCCCAACTCGGCTTTGCGGACGGTCGCGGCACTATGCCGGCTGTCGTCCCGTCATTCCGGCGCCGCCTGATGCGTCCGGAAAGCCGGCGGCGCACGTGGCGCCGCCGGAGATGTGGTCGGTCCTACTTCAGGACGTAAGGCAGAAGGCCGAGGAAGCGCGCGCGCTTGATGGCCTGGGCAAGAGCCCGCTGGTTCTTCTGCGACACGGCCGTGATGCGCGACGGCACGATCTTGCCACGCTCGGAAATGTAGCGCTGCAGCAGGCGCACGTCCTTGTAGTCGATCTTCGGCGAATCGGTGCCGGCGAACGGGTCGGACTTGCGACGGCGATGGAAGGGCCGGCGAGTGGGAAGCTGGGCGATATCGACCATCTTGGCTTACTCCGAATCGGTGTCGCGGGGGCGGCGGGGACGGTCGTCGTCGCGGTCGCGGCGCGGGCCGTCTTCGCGGTCACGACGCGGGCGGTCGCCACGATCGCCACGGCGCGGACGATCGTCGCGCTTCTGCATCATGGCCGACTGGCCTTCCTCGTGCTCTTCCACGCGGATCGTCATGTAGCGCAGGATGTCTTCGTTGAAGCGCATCTGGCGCTCCATCTCCTGCACCGCCGCCGACGGGGCGTCGATGTTCATCAGCGTGTAATACGCCTTGCGGTTCTTCTTGATGCGGAAGGTGAGGGTCTTCAGACCCCAGTTTTCCACCTTGCCGATCTTGCCGCCATTGGTCTCGAGAATGCCGCGGAGCTGCTCGACGAGCTGCTCGACCTGCTGGTTCGAGATATCCTGGCGCGCGAGAAATACGTGCTCGTACAGAGCCATGCGCTATCGCCTTTCCGTTTCACGTTCGCATTCGCCCGGGTACAGCGGCTAAGCCTCAACGACTTTCGTGCGAAACCCGCGGGAAGCAGGACGATCGGAAAGGCGTCAGTACAAGAACGGTCGAGAGCGGAGACACGGGAAACCGATACCTTTTGGCATCTGTTGTCGACGACATCGACAGCTTTCCGTTCAGCCCCCAGCTGAGACCCGGACAATGAGGAGGGTGCCACTACCCGCTTGTGTGGCGTTTGGCAAGTCCCGAGAGACATTCCGCGCGTCGGCGCCGCGCCTCGGCAGGGCCGTCGCGCCCCGCACTCAAGCACGGATCGGGCCGCCTGCTTGACAGGACGGGCTTGACCAAACCATTGCCTGCACTCGTTTTGCAACCAGCAACACAAGGGGAGAGCCGCATGACCACCGCACTGGTCTTTCCGGGACAGGGTAGTCAGAGCGTGGGCATGGGCCGCACTCTCTATGACAGCTTCGACGCCGGCCGTGCCGTCTTCGACGAGGTCGACGAGGCGCTCGGCGAAAAGCTGTCGGCGCTGATCTTCGAGGGACCCGAGGACCGGCTGACGCTGACCGAGAACGCCCAGCCGGCCTTGATGGCGGTGTCGATGGCGGCGATCCGAGCCCTGGAGGCCGAAGGCTTCTCGGTGGAGACGGCGGCTTATGTCGCCGGTCACTCGCTCGGCGAATATTCGGCGCTTGCCGCAGTCGGCGCGCTGTCGATCGGGCAGACTGCGAAGCTGCTGCGCATCCGCGGCAATGCCATGCAGGAGGCGGTGCCGAGCGGTGCCGGCTCGATGGCGGCGATCATCGGCCTCGACGCCGAGGCGGTCGCCAAGCTCTGCGAAGACGCCGCCGAGGGCGACGTCTGCGAGCCCGCCAATGACAATGGCGGTGGCCAGATCGTCATTTCCGGCAATGCCGCGGCGATCGACCGGGCGATCGCGCTGGCGCAGGAGCGGGGCGCCAAGCGGGCGCTGCCGCTCTCTGTGTCCGCGCCCTTCCATTGCCGGCTGATGCAGCCGGCGGCCGATCGCATGGCAGAGGCGCTGGCCGATGCCGAGATCCTGGTTCCGCGCGTTCCTGTCGTCACCAACGTGACGGCCGGTCCGACATCCGATCCTGCCGAGATCCGCGAGCGGCTGGTGCGGCAGGTGACGGGCCAGGTGCGCTGGCGCGAAAGCATCGAATGGCTGGCGGCCAACGGCGTGGATTCGCTGGTCGAGATCGGCAGCGGCAAGGTCCTGACGGGGCTCGCGCGCCGAATCGATCGCAGCCTCGAAGGTCGCGCCATTGGCACTGCGGACGATGTTCGCGCTTTCACCGGCGGCTGATCATCCTATCTAGAGAGAGCCGCAGGCGCCTGGCGCTGCGGAGCAGACCATAACGGAGGGAATCCGACATGTTCGATCTGACCGGGCGCAAGGCGCTCGTGACCGGCGCCAGCGGCGGCATCGGCGAGGCGATCGCCCGCGCCCTGCACGGCGCCGGCGCGACCGTGGGCCTGCACGGCACCCGACGGGAAAAGCTGGACGATCTGGCCGCTTCGCTGGGCGAGCGAGCGATGGTGTTTCCCGCCGATCTGTCCGACCGGGCCGAGCAGAAGCGTCTTGCCGAAACCGCCGAAGCTGAAATGCAAGGCGTCGACATCCTCGTCAACAATGCCGGCATCACCCGCGACGGGCTGTTCGTGCGCATGTCGGACGAGGACTGGGATGCAGTGCTCGAGGTCGATCTGACGGCGGCGTTCCGCCTGACGCGCGGCGTGACCCATCCGATGATGCGGCGCCGCTTCGGGCGAATCATCAACATCACCTCGATCGTCGGCGTCACCGGCAATCCCGGCCAGGCGAATTATTGCGCGGCGAAGGCGGGCATGATCGGCCTCTCGAAATCGCTTGCCCAGGAAATCGCCTCGCGCTCGGTCACGGTGAACTGCATCGCGCCCGGCTTCATCGCCAGCGCCATGACCGAGAAGCTGAACGACAAGCAGAAGGACGCGATCATGGGCGCGATCCCGATGAAGCGCATGGGCGAAGCCGACGAAATCGCTGCATCGGCAGTGTATCTGGCGTCCAACGAGGCCGGCTACGTCACCGGTCAGACCCTGCACGTCAACGGCGGCATGGCCATGATCTGAGGGCAAAGTTGCCCGTCCGCTGGTCGCTTGGCCACCGCGGCAGGGCATGCTATGCGCCGGCACTTCGAATTTTCCGCTGTCGTTGCCTGCGGACTGGCCGCGACGAGGATGACCACAACGCTTGATAATGCGTCGTGCCACGTCTAACGAAAGCGGCGAAACCAATCGCAATAGAGGACTGACAATGAGCGATACCGCTGAGCGAGTGAAGAAGATCGTCGTCGAACACCTGGGCGTCGAGCAGGAGAAGGTCACGGACAACGCGAGCTTCATCGACGATCTGGGCGCCGACAGCCTCGACACGGTCGAGCTCGTCATGGCTTTCGAGGAAGAGTTTGGCGTCGAGATTCCCGATGATGCCGCCGAGACCATCCTGACGGTCGGCGACGCGGTCAAGTTCATCGAGAAGAACCAGGCCTGACCCAATCGGGCGGCCTAACCGCCTGGGCGAAGAGCGATTGATGAGACGAGTAGTCATTACAGGCGTCGGCATGGTCACGCCCCTCGGGGCGGGTGCCGGCGTCACATGGAAACGTCTGCTGAACGGCGAAAGCGGCCTGAAGCGTGTCGACAACTTCCAGGTCGACGACCTGGCGTGTCAGATCGCCGGGCAGATTCCGCGCGGCGACGGCCAGGACGGCACCTTCGATCCGGACCACTGGATGGAGCCGAAGGAGCAGCGCAAGGTCGATGACTTCATCATCTACGCTGTCGCAGCCGCTTCCGAGGCCCTAGACGATGCCAACTGGCATCCCGAAACCTACGAAGACCAGATCGCTTCCGGCGTTCTGATCGGTTCGGGGATCGGCGGCCTGCAGGGGATCGAGCGCACGTCGCTGATCCTGGCTGAAAAAGGCCCCCGGCGCATCAGCCCGTTCTTCATTCCTGGCAGCCTGATCAACCTGGCCTCCGGTCATGTGTCGATCCGCAACGGATTGAAGGGCCCGAATCATTCGGTAGTCACCGCCTGCTCGACCGGCGCGCATGCGATCGGCGACGCGTCGCGACTGATCGCGCTCGGCGATGCCGACGTGATGGTGGCGGGCGGTGCGGAATCGCCGGTCGGCCGCCTCGCAATGGCAGGCTTTGCCGCCTGCAAGGCGCTGTCCACGCACTTCAACGACAACCCGACGGCCGGTTCCCGGCCGTACGACCGCGACCGTGACGGCTTCGTCATGGGCGAGGGCGCCGGTGTGGTCGTTCTGGAAGAATACGAGCACGCGAAGGCGCGCGGCGCGAATATCTACGCCGAGGTCATCGGCTACGGCATGTCGGGCGACGCCTATCACATCACGGCTCCGGCCTCTGATGGCGACGGCGCGTTTCGCTGCATGTCTGCGGCAATGAAGCGGGCCGGCGTGCAGCCGTCCGAGCTCGACTACGTCAATGCGCATGGTACCTCGACGCCGCTGGGCGACGAGATCGAGCTGCGGGCGATCGAGCGGCTGGTCGGCGATGCCGCCAGCGGCATCACCATGTCGTCCACCAAATCCGCGATCGGGCATCTGCTCGGCGCGGCGGGCTCCGTCGAGGCGATCTTTTCGGCGCTGGCGATCCGCGACAATGTCGCGCCGCCGACGCTGAATCTCGACAACCCGTCGGTGGAGACCAAGATCGATCTCGTTCCGCACGAGAAGCGCGAGAAGCGCATCGACGTGGCGCTGTCGAATTCCTTCGGTTTCGGCGGCACCAACGCTTCGCTCGTGCTGCGACGCGTGGCCGACTGACAACGATGGCGGCGGCGCATGATGCCGCCGCTGCCGTTCGGGCTTTCGCCACAATCCGATGGTGCTTCGGCAGCCACGAGGCAATTTCATTCGGGGGTATGCGGTGACCGACGAACGCGGCGAGGGCGCTCGCTCAGGCAAGGGCCGTCGTGGCCGAGGTCCGGCTCCGGCGCGCAAACGCTCGCGGGCTTCCCGCAACCAGCTCGTCATCTTCCTGAATTTCTGCCTTTCGACGGCGCTCTTCGTGATGCTGGCGGCCGGTGCGCTGATCTATTGGGGCGTCGGCCAGTTCGAGGGCGCCGGCCCGTTGCAGGCCGAAACCACCTATGTCGTGCCGCGCAACAGCGGTCTGCAGACAATCGCCAGCGGGCTCGAGCGGGAAGGCGTCATCAGCGACGCCACCGTGTTCGAATACGGCGTGCGCTTCGCCGGGACCTCGGGTGACCTGAAGGCCGGTGAATACGCCTTTGCCGCGGGCGCTTCGATGCGAGACGTGATGGACAAGCTCCGGGAGGGGCGCTCCATCATGCATTCGGTGACCATTCCGGAGGGCTGGACTGCGGAACGGGCCTTCGAGCGGATTGCCGCCGAGCCGTCCCTGATCGGCGAGATGCCGGAGATGGTGCCAGAAGGCACCCTGATGCCCGACACCTACCTGTTCCAGCGCGGCCTGACCCGCAAGGAAATCGTGCGGCGGATGCGCGAGGCCCAGAACAAGCTCGTCGCCGAGATATGGGAGACGCGGGCCGACGACCTGCCGATCGACGACATCGGCCAGTTCCTGACCCTCGCCTCGATCGTCGAGCGTGAGACCGGCATTGCCGGCGAGCGCCCGCATGTCGCCTCGGTGTTCGTCAACCGGCTGCGCAAGGGCATGCGCCTGCAGTCGGATCCAACATTCCTTTATGGCGTCTATGGCGGCGCGGGCAAACCGTCCGGCAAGCCGGTGACCCAGTCCGACATCGACAGTGATACGCCTTACAACACTTACAAGATCAACGGGCTGCCGCCCGGTCCGATCGCGCTGCCCGGCCGCGCCGCGCTGGAAGCCGTGGCCAATCCGCTGGAGACCGAGGACATCTATTTCGTGGCCGACGGCACCGGCGGCCATGTGTTCGCCGAGACGCTGGACGAGCACAATCGCAACGTCCGCGACTACCGTGCGCTGGAGCGTCAGAACCGGGCCGAGCAGTAGCAACGCCGCCGTTCCCGGCGCGCGAGGGGGAGAAACGCTATGCCGGTGCAGAGTATGACGGGCTTTGCCCGCCACGAGTTGACGCAGGCCGGCGCCGAGTTCGTCTGGGAACTGCGCTCGGTCAACGGCAAGGGGCTCGACCTACGGCTGCGTCTGCCGCAGGGCTTCGAAGCGATCGAGGCGGATCTGAAGCGCACGGCCGCGACCTGGCTGAGCCGCGGCAACATCCAGGCGAATCTCCAGATCCGGCGCGACGAGACGGCGCCGGCCTTCACCATCAACGATGCGATGCTCGGCCAGCTTCTGGCGCTGTCCAGTCGGCTGGTCGCCGATGGTCACGCCGCCCCGCCTAGCGCCGACGGCATCCTGGCGATCAAGGGGATTGTCGAGGTCGCCGAGAGCCGGCTCGACCCCGAGGAGCGCGAGGCGCAGCTCGCGGCTGCCAGGACGACTTTCGTCGCTGCGGTCGAAAGCCTTGCCGCCGCAAGGCAGGCCGAGGGCGCTGCCCTTGCCGACATTCTCTCCGAACGGCTCGCCGAGATCGAACGGCTGGCCAATGCGGCCGAGGCCGATCCGTCCCGCAGCATCGAGGCCTGCCGGGAAAGATTGCGGGCGCAGGTGGCCGAACTGATGGGCGCCGACGAGCGGCTCGACGAACAGCGTTTGCACCAGGAAGCGGCAATGATTGCCGCCCGCGCCGACATCCGCGAGGAGATCGACCGGCTGCAGACTCATGTGATGGCGGCGCGGGCGCTGCTGTCGGCCGGCGGACCGATCGGCCGACGCCTCGATTTTTTGTCGCAGGAATTGAACCGCGAATCGAATACGGTCTGCTCCAAGTCGAATGCGACTTCGCTGACCGCCATCGGACTGGAACTGAAGGTGGCGGTCGATCAATTCCGTGAGCAGGTGCAGAACATAGAATGACGTCGATTTTCGAAACGGAATCGGGGGCGCCGATCGCACGCCGTGGGCTGATGCTGGTGCTGTCGTCACCGTCCGGCGCTGGCAAGTCGACCATCGCGCGCAATCTTCTGGAATCCGATTCCGGCTTCCAGCTCTCGGTCAGCGTGACCACGCGCAAGCGGCGGGCCAGCGAGATCGACGGCGTGCATTACCGCTTCATCGACCGGGCCGAGTTCGAGCGCCTGCGTGACGGAGGCGCGCTGCTGGAATGGGCCGAGGTCCACGGCAATTTCTACGGCACGCCCCGTGCCGCCGCCGAAAAGGCCATGCGCGACGGTCGCGACATGCTGTTCGACATCGACTATCAGGGCGCGCTGCAGCTGCAGGAGCAGGCCAAGGCGGACGTCGTCTCGGTGTTCATCCTGCCGCCGTCCATGACGGAACTGAAGACCCGCCTCCTGCGGCGCGCCGAGGATTCCGGCGAGACCATCGCGGTCCGCCTGAAGAACGCCAAGGTCGAGATCGAGCGCTGGCGCGATTACGACTACGTCGTCGTCAACGAGGATCTGGACAAGGCGTTTTCGGCCGTACGGTCGATCATCAATGCCGAGCGGCTGCGCCGCGACCGGCGGCCTGGCCTGTTCGACTTCACCGCCGAACTCCTCTCCCAGACCGTCTGCTGAGACAGGCGCTTGCGCCCATCACCGGCTGATAATCCGAGTCAGCCGGTTAGTCCAAGCTGTTGGCAAGGCGAACGAATTCGCTGATCGAAAGGGTTTCGGCCCGGCGCTGCGGATCGATGTCGGCCGCCACGAGAAGCGCTTCGCCGCCGAGGCTCTTCAAGCTCTGGCGCAGCATCTTGCGGCGCTGGCCGAACGCCGCGGCGGTCACGCGTTCGAGCGCGGCGAGGCTCGCCGGCTCTGGCTCGGCGCGCGGCCGGAGCTGGATCACCGAGGAGGTGACCTTCGGCGGCGGCGTAAAGGCTTCCGGCGGCACGTCGAAGAGGATCTTGGCCTGCGTCCGCCACCCGGCAAGAACGCCGAGACGGCCATAATGCTTCGAGCCGGGGGCGGCCACGATGCGTTCGGCCACCTCGCGTTGGAACATCAGCGTGAGGCTCGACCAGAGCGGCGGCCATTGCGGCGTCGCGATCCAGTTAAGCAGCAGTTGCGTTCCGACATTGTAGGGCAGGTTCGCGACGATCTTCAGCGCGTCGGCGCCGTCGGGGCGTGCAATATCCGCCAGGTCGAAGTCCAGCGCATCGGCGCGGCGGATGTCCAGCCGGCCGGGATAATGTGCGGCGACGGCCTCGAGCGCCGGAATGCAGCGGCTGTCCTTTTCGATGACCACGACACGCGACGCGCCTTCAGCGAGCAGCGCACGGGTCAGGCCGCCGGGACCGGGGCCGATCTCGACGACGGTCGCCCCCTCCAGCGGCAGCGCCTGGCGGGCGATCCGGCCGGTGAGGTTCAGATCGAGAAGGAAGTTCTGACCGAGGCTGCGCTTGGGATCGAGGCCATGCTCTTCCAGGACCGCACGCAATGGCGGCAGGCTGTCGATGGGGCTCACGCGTTGGCCGTCGCGGCGCTGCCTGCAGCCTTGCCGACCTCGGCCATGCGACCGGCCAGCCGGATCGCCGCGAGGAAGCTGTCGGGCCGGGCTTCGCCCGAGCCGGCAATGTCGGCGGCCGTGCCGTGATCGGGCGAGGTCCGGATGATCGGCAGTCCGAGGGTGGCATTCACCGTCTGGTCGAAGGCCAGTGTCTTCGCCGGGATCAGTGCCTGGTCGTGATACATGCAGACGGCCACATCGTAGCGGGCGCGGGCCTCTGGATGGAACATCGTGTCGGCGGGCAGCGGCCCGACCGCGTCGATGCCGGCGGCGCGCAGGCGCGCGACGGCCGGGCGGATCACCGTCTCGTCCTCGGTGCCGATTGCCCCCTTCTCGCCGGCATGCGGGTTCAGACCGGCGATCGCCAGGCGGGGGCGTGCAATGCCGAGGCGGGCGCGGTAGTCCGCAGCAACGATCCGGCAGGTCGTCTCGATCAGATCCGCGGTGAGCTGGCCCGGTACTTCGGCGATGGGAATATGGATGGTCACCGGGACGCAGGAGAGCGCCGGACCGGTCAGCAGCATGACGGGCGTAAAGGGACGTCCGAGCCGCAACTGGCACAGATGCGCCAGATATTCGGTATGGCCGGGATGGTGGAAGCCGGCGTCATAAAGCGCCTTCTTGTCGATCGGTCCGGTGACGACCGCCGCGGCGCTCCCCTCCAGCACCAGTGCCGTCGCCCGGTCGATCGCCTCGATCGTGCCGGGGGCATTGGCCGGGTCGGTCTTGCCGGGCGCATCGGACTGGCGGTTGACCAGCGGCAGGACGGGCAGGGTGCCGACGGGCACCCCGTGCGCTTCCGCCGGGTTGTGGATCATCGCGACAGCCAGCTCGCGACCGAGACGGCGCGCCCGCGAGGCGAGGACGTCGGGATCGCCGATGACGAAGAAGGGCGGCAGATCGGCCCGGTGGTCGCCATGGACGGCGATCACGATGTCCGGGCCGACACCCGACGGATCGCCGAGCGTCACCGCGATCGGTGCATCCATCGCAAAATCCCGCATGAGCTGCCCCTTAGCGGCGAACGATCTGAGCTTTGTCGCGCAGCTTCTTAAGATACGCTGCGTCGGGTTCGGCCTGTTCGCCGAGCTTTTCCATCTCGCGTGCCTGGAAGACGAGGGCCGCGGCCTTGTCGTCGGAGATGTTGCGGGTGTTGCACACGGCGATGAACTCGACACCCCGTTCGGTGGCCTGGGCGGGCGTGGCACGCCCGACGGAGGTCGCCTGGATGTCCTTTTTCCAGCGCGGCGGCAGTTCCGGCTGGGCGACGCGGCCGAGGTCGCGCACGGTGACGTCACGCAGGCCCTTGGCGAATTCGTAGGTGGAATCGCAGGAGCGGAAGCGCGAGCGCATGCTCTCGGCCTCGCGCTTGCGCTGGGCCAGCAAAGCCGAACGCTGGGCGTCGGGGATGACGAAGATCACCTGCTGGAGCGTGTATTCGGTGGTGCTTGGCTTCTCGCCGCCCTGGGCCAGCATCCGCTGGACCACATCCTGCTCGCTCAATCGCTCGGTGCTGCGCATGTTGGCCTGGACGGCCTGACCCCAGCCCATCTGAACGCGGATATAGTCCTTGAAGCCGTCGGCCGAGAAACCGGCGCGGGACAGGACCTGACCCAGCTGATCCAGGGTCAGCTTATTCTCTGCGGCGAAGCGACCGAAGGCTTCATTCACCGCTTCGTCGGGAATAGCGATGCCCCGGCGCCGGATCTCCTGCTTCTTCAGGGCTTCGTTGATCAGTTCGTCGGTCGCCTTCTGGGTCGCATTGCCGCCGACCCGGCGCAGCTTCAGGAACGCGGCACGCTGGCGGATCTGGTAGGTGGTGATCGGCACGCCGTTCACGATGACGCTGATCTCGCTGGCTGCCTGCACGGCCCTCGTGGTGGCTGGCAGAATCGCCGCGATCGATCCGGCGAGGACAAGCGCGAGGGCCGCGCTCCTGGCGACGTTTGCAACGATCATGACTGCTTCAACTCCCTGAAATGGCGGCGCCTCGTGCGACCGTGCGCTGTTCTTCGCCCGCTCATGCCGGCCATCAGCCGGGATGTTGCACGCCACAAGGCTCCCGCAAAGCCGTTTCGACCGCAAGGCTGCACCGGTCGTAGACCGCGGCTTTGGCGAAACCGTGATCCTGGTCCGGCCTGTCTTTGCGTCAGCCGTCGTCACCAAGATCGTACGAATAGCCGAAATCGGAAATTGTCCGCAGCCCGATCGTGAACATCAGCTTCGAGGAGTCCGATTCCCGGGAGTAACGGTTCACCGTGTCCTCATAGGACACCAGCAAGCTGAAGCATTCGTCGGCATAGCCGATGCCGAAGGTCTTTTCGACAATCGACTGGTTCTTGATGTCGTATCCGACCGAACCGAAGGCGGTCCAGTTCTCGGCGAATTTGAGCTGTCCGGCCCCGGTGATCTGGCTGCGATCCTCGATCGAGCCGTAGATCGGCTGGGCGTCGATGTTGGTATAGGTGACCGTGGCACTGGCATCTGACGACCCGAACGTCCCGAAGACATCGGTACGGCGGACATCGAAGGTCTCTTCATCGAAGCGTGCCTGGGTGCCAAGGGTGATGCCGATCGGCGTGCCGAGCGCGATCGAGCCCACGTAATCGGAGCGGTCCGTTTCCAGACCGGAATCATAGCCGACAAGCGCGAGATCGGTCTGGGCGAAGGAGTTCACGCCGCCTAGATGATAGGACTGGCCGACCACGGCATTCAGCGAGTAGCCGCCGGCGAAAGTCCCGGCATATTTCACGCCGACATTGGCACGCGAGCCGCCTTCGATGCGATCGTAACCGGCGAACTTGTCGAGTGAGAACAGATTGGCCGTATCGAAGACCAGCGTTTGTGCGTCCTCGTTCGGCAGAAGGCCGATCTTCTGCTCGTCGGGCCGTACGATGATCTGGCCGATCGGCTCGATGACATGCGAGCTGTTGGCGGTCTCGATCAGATAGGGATACCGGGCCTCCATCGCAGCGGTTGCCATGCCCCGGGTGCCGGAATCGTCGATGGACAGCGCGCCCTGCGGCCCGAACGTGTTTGTGAACCCGTCCGAATGCATGTCGGCCGTGTAGAGATCGCCGCGGACCGAGGCGGTCGGCGACAGCACGAGACCGGACTGCATCGTGTATGAGTCACGCCATGCAAGGTCGGTGGACACGCGCGTGTAGTCACCTTCCAGCGCATTGTAGCGCAGCAGGTCGGTGCGATACTGCGACCGGCCGGTCATGGCCGCCCGGCATGCTTCGTCCATATCGTCCGCAAGGTAGAGCGATGTGGTGCAGATCGGGTTGACCGATCCCTTGTCGCGATACAGCGAGGCGACGTTCATCTCCAGCTTCAACTCTCCACCCAGCAGGCTTTCCTGCTCGATGCGTTCGTAGTCGAAGCTCGGCGCGACGAAGGGCTGGGTATCGGACGCGTCGGGATCCGTGGACTGATACTGGAATGTCTGGCCGCGCAGATCGAAATAGCTCTGGTCGCCAAGCCCGGTCAGATAGATTTCCGACGTGCGGACCGTATTGTCGTAACCTGGGATCTCGTAAGTGGCCGCGAAATTCTCATCCGATTGCAGGAGGACATCCCAGCCCAAAGTCCAGCGTTCGCTAAGCGCGAACTGGGCCTTGGAGCCGATCATACCGCGTTCGGTGTTGTCGAAATCCGGAGACGCCCGGGTGAGCACTCCCGCATCGTTGTAGATGTTGTCGTCGGAGAAGGCGTCCGGATCGTTCTGGCTGATACCGGCGGCCTGGAGGGTGAAGAAGCCGTTCTCGAAGGCCTGACGGTACTCCGCCTCGGCCAGAAAACCCTGCTTGGTATAGTAGGTGCCGGACAGGGTGACGTCCTTGTCGTCGGCGATGTCTATGAAATAGGGGGTGCGAAGGCCATAACCGAGTTCGCTGGACGACCGGAATGTCGGCGTGAGGAAGCCGGACTTGCGTTTCACCGTCGGGTCCGGCGACTGGAAGTAGGGCAGGTAGGCAATCGGCGTGCCGAGCAGTTCGAACTTGGCGCCGTAGTACCGCACCTCCTTCTCGGTCTGATCCCAGACGATCTTGCGCGCCTTGACCTGCCATAGCGGCGCGCGTTCCGGATGGGCCCGGCAGGGTTCGCATGCCGTGTAGACGCCTTGCTGGAACGTCGTGACGCTGCCGTCCTGACGCACCGCATCCGCGGCGGCGAACCGGGTATTGTCGGGGGTCTCGATCCGCAACGCCTTGACGAAGCCGTCACGGAAATCATCGGTGATGTCGATGCTGTCCGCGTAGACCTTATTTCCGTCCGGCTGTTGCAATTCCACATCGCCCGAAGCGACCAATCGGCGGCTGTTCTGGTCGTAGGTGACGTTCCGGGCGACCAGCTTGTAGCTGCCATAGTCGATGCGCACACCGCCGGAAGCGGTCACGATCGAACTGTCGGTGTTGTAGGTGACGGTGTCCGCTTCGAGGAACATCTGGGCATCGTCGGGTACGGCCATGTCGGCCGGAACAACCGCCTGTGCCCAGGCCACCTCGCCACCGAAGCCGAGGCCGCAAATGGCTGTTCCCGCAAGGAGAAACGCCCGCATGCCGCCCTGCGTGCCGCGTCTATCTGCGCGACCGGCCCCCCTCGCAACCATACTCAACCATCCTCTTGATGGAGCAGGATCGTCACCCCAGACAATCCTGCCGCCAAGACCGGAAACCACGCAGCCATTACCGGTGGTACCACGTCATTGCTTCCGAGAGCTTTCGCCAAGAACGTGACGACGTAAAGCACGAATCCGGCCAATACACCGCCCGCAATCGTCCTACCAGACTGGCCGGTGCGCGAAAACCTCGTGGCCACTGTCGCAGCCAGCAAAGTCATGGCGACGAACAGCGCCGGTTGCGCCACCAGCGTGTGGTACTGCATCCGGAACGCATCTGTGTTGAAGCCGAAGCTGGCGGCGACGTCGATCTTCGAGCCGAGCTGCCAGATGGAGATCGCCTCGGGATCGGCGATCCGCTGTTCGACATATTCCGGGCGCAGGCTGGTCGGCAGCTTGTACTCGGAGGGGAATTGCGGGCGGTAGCCGACCCGGGTCACCCGGGGGGTCTCCAGCAGCCAGAACTTCTCGTTCAAGACGGCCCGCGGCGCGTCGATCCGTTCCCTGACGATGCCCGCGTCATTCATCACAAAGGCTGTCACGTCACCGAGCACCGTGCCGCTGCGCGCAACGGTCTTGGCGCCGAGGATGGACTTCACGCCGTTGCCCTCCTGACGGAGCCACGGCACACGGTCGGAACTCGCCACGTCGCCACCACCGGTCATGGCAGTCTGCATGTCCTCGGCGAGGGTCTGGGTATAGGCCGTGACGGGATTGTAGACGAATGTCGCCAGCATGCCGATGAGAAAGGATCCGGCCACGAAGGGCAGGAGGATCTGCCAGATCGACACCCCCGAGGCCCGGGCGACCACGAGTTCGAGCCGCCGATTGAGGGTCAGGAGCGTGTAGATCGACGAGAACAGGATGATGAAGGGGAAGGCCTGTCCGATGAAACTCGGCACGCGCAGCATCGAGAACAGCGCGGTGGCGCCGAAACCGAGATCCTGGAAGCGGCCGCGCCGGGTCACCTCGATCAGGTCGATCAGATAGATCAGCGCGAAGACGGTCAGCAGCGTCGAAAGGAAGCTGACGACATACAGGCGGAAGAAATAGCGGTTGAGTGTCCAGTTCCTCATCGCGCGGACCCCGCAGTCCGACGCCGGCCGAACAGCGCCGCGGTGCCGTCCTGGAGTGCCGCGGTCGCCGTCTGCAGTGGCGCCCAGGCGATGAGATCGAAACTCCGCCAGATCAGGACACTGTTCAAGCTGATGGCGGCGAGCGGCAGGAGGTAGCAGACGAGCAGCCAGACAGCCCCGTGTTCGATCTGGGACAGTGCGACGAACCCAGCGGCCTTGAGCAAGAGCCCGCCGCTGAGACCGAGCGTCATGGCGGGGCCGGTTCCCTGGCGGTTGGTCGAGGGATGTCCGGCGACGACGATCGCCCACAGGACGAAGGCGATGGCGTAGAGCCAGTTGGTCAGCCGATCGGTGAGTTCCTCGGTGAAACTGCTGGGCCGCTCTTGGTAGAGCCCATCATTCGGATTGGGCAGGATCAGCTCGACCGTGCTGCGCTCGGACGCGCGCACCCAGCTGTTGTCGGCCGCAGGACGCAGAGCGGCCAGATCGAAGGCATAGGTCTGGAACTGGATGACGGAGACGCTGTTGTCGGCGGCGTTGCGACGATGCAGCTGGCCATCGAACAGAAGGAGCAGCGAGGTGTCCTCCTGGTCGATGATCCTCGCCTCGCGGGCGAAATAGGTCAGGTCGCTGGCCGGATCGCGGGTGTCCGATATCACCAAGCTCTTCACCGTCGAACCATTCACCTCACCGATGCTGATGACGATACCATCCTGGACCTGCTCGAATCGGCCCGGCTTCAAGAACAGGGTGATCATGTCGGCATTGATCGAGCGGATGCCGTTCTGGAACGCGCTCATGGAGGCGGGGCCGACGACGTTAGCGATGAGGAGCATGACCAAGCCGCCGAGCAAACCGAGGGCGATGATCGGGCGGGCGATGACGGCCTGCGACCCGCCGGCCGCCGAGATCACCGCGCGTTCGGAATCGGCATTCAGAGAGTTCAGTGCCTGCACCGCGCCGATCAGCAACGCGAAGGGCAGGACACCGGCAAACAGATCCGGCAGCAGCATCAGGGCGATCCAGAAGATATTGCCGGCTGCCGAGGCGCTGGTCTTGACCACGTCGATGCGTGACAGCGCCTGCACGATCCACACGATCAGTACCAGGGATGTCAGCGATGACGTCGCATACACGAAGGCCCGCTTGAAGATGTAGCGTTCCAGAATCGTCATGCGGTTCCCGCGACTGCAGATTTGCCCATTGCCTCGCTCGATTTTTCGCTTGCGGCCGGCGCGGGCCTGGAGAAACGGCCGGCGGCCGGCTCTCGTCGTGGAAGGAAGATTACACCAGCTTGGCTAAAGAAGGGCGAAGAACGATGGTGAACAGGGCGTATCTTCGGCCGCAGGCCTTGCAATGCGGCCCGTCGCGACCATCATTGCCCGCGTCGCCGCATGCCGCCCCCGGACGGCTGCCCCGCCGCGATACGATTTCATTCGACCCGCAGGAGACGTCATGGCCAGCCTTCCCACGATCGAGTTCGTCGCAAAGGATGCACCAGCCAAGGGTGTGCTGGTCGTCCTCGCCGGCAAGGACGCCAGCCTGGCGGCGAGTGCGGGCGACGCGGTTCGGTCCCTCGTATCGCGCGCTGCGGGCGTCGCCAAGTTCAAGGGCAAGCACCTTGCGACACTCGACGTCCTGTCGCCCGCCGATGTCGATGCCGACCGGCTGCTGGTCGTCGGCACGCATTCCGACAAGCCGCTGACCGACGAGGACTGGCTGAAGCTCGGCGGCGTCATCGCTGCGAAGACCAAGGGCGCGTCGGAGGTGACGATCCGCTGCGAGCGGGCCGATGGGGACGTCTCGACCGTCGAAGCGGCGATGCTCGCCGCGGGCGCCAGCCTGCGCGCCTATGATTTCGACCTCTACAAGACGAAATCGTCCCGCAAGAATGGTGAGGACGAGCCCAAGGTCGCCTCGAAGATCGCCCTGGCCGTCGCCGACATCGCCGCCGCAAGGGACGCCTACACGGTCCAGGAGGCGATCGCCGCCGGTACGATGCTCGCCCGCGACCTCGTCAACGAGCCGGCCAATGTTCTGGGGCCGGTCGAGTTCGCCGACCGCATCGCGGCGCTGTCGCAGCAGGGCATCGATGTCGAGATCCTCGGCGAAGCGGAATTGCGGGCGCTGAAGATGGATGCGCTTCTGGGCGTCGCCCAGGGCTCGCCACGGCCGCCGCGCCTCGCCATCATGTGCTGGAACGGCGGTCCGGACGACGAGGCGCCGATCGCCTTCGTCGGCAAGGGCGTCGTCTTCGATACCGGGGGCATCTCGATCAAGCCGGCTGGATCGATGGACGAGATGAAGGGCGACATGGGTGGCGCAGCGGCGGTCGTCGGCGTCATGCGGGCGCTGGCCGGCCGGTCGGCCAAGGTCAACGCCATCGGCATCGTCGGTCTGGTGGAGAACTCGGTAGACGGCAACGCCCAGCGTCCGGGCGACATTGTGACGGCGATGTCGGGAACGACGATCGAGGTGCTCAACACCGACGCAGAAGGCCGGCTCGTTCTGGCCGATGCGCTCTGGTATTGCCAGGATCGCTTCAAACCGAAGTTCATGGTCAATCTGGCGACGCTGACGGGTGCGATCATCGTGGCGCTCGGCAACCACCATGCCGGCATGTTCTCCAACAACGATGAATTGTCGGAGCGGTTGGCGGCCGCCGGCTTCAGTACCGGGGAGAAAGTCTGGCGTCTGCCGCTGGCGCCCGAATACGACAAGATGATCGAGGGCAAGTTCGCCGACATCAAGAATATCGGTGGTGGCCGCGCGGCCGGGGCGATCACCGCGGCGCAGTTCCTGCAGCGATTCGTCAATGACGTACCCTGGGCGCATCTCGATGTCGCCGGCACGGCAATGGGCTCGCCGGCCAACGAGTACAATCAGTCCTGGGCATCAGGCTTCGGCGTGCGGCTGCTCGACAGGCTGGTGTCCGACCATTACCAGGCCGGCTAGGCGAGGGGGCCTCCATGACTGAGGTCCTCTTCTACCATCTGACCCAGAGCCGGCTCGAGGAGGCGTTGCCCGACCTCCTCGAGAGGAGCCTGGCGCGGGGATGGCGCGTCGTGGTGCAGTTTTCGACCGAGGAACGCCGCGATGCGCTCGACCATCATCTCTGGGTGTATCGCGACGAGAGCTTCCTGCCGCATGGCAGCGATTCGGAAGGCAACGGCGCGTTGCAGCCGGTGCTGCTGACCGTCGAGGCGACGCAAACCGCGAACGATCCGCAGGTGCGTTTTCTCGTCGAGGGTGCCGTGCCGAACAGTCTCGAAGGCTATGTGCGAGCCGTCTATCTCTTCGATGGTCATGATGTGGAACAGGTCGATCTGGCGCGTTCCCGCTGGACGGTCGAGAAGGCGGCGGGCCACACCGTCACCTACTGGCAGCAGGACGATAACGGGCGCTGGATCAAGAAAGCCTGATTATACCTGAGTGGAGCCCGGCATTCCGTGCCGTGCTCGCCAGGCCGACTACATGTCCGCGGCGGGCGCCCGCGCGAAGGCCCGTCTGTCGACCGGGTTGGCGTTCGCCGCGACCAGCGTGCTCGCGAACCACCGGGGCCGAAGATGCACGACGAGGGCAAACGCCAGCAAGTTGGCGAAAGCGGCCAGTTCCAAGGTTTCCTCGATCCATACGGCGTTCTGCGCTTCGGCCATTCCGGCCGCAACGAGCAGCAGTACCGTGGCGCTCACCGGCACCAGCCAGAAGATTGTGAGTTCATCGATCCGGCGCGCCAGGGGCACCCGGCGGTAGATCACCAGCGCGATGGCCGCGAGCGCTCCGGCGACCGGGATCAGATCCTTCCACGTGGCCGTCACGCAGGGGCCGCCAACATAGAAGCTGCTGCTGCAGCCCGGCGTCTCCCTCAGGGCGGCCAGAAAGCTGCCAAGGCTGCCGAGCAGCGTGACGTAAAAGACCTCGAAATCAAACCGCAGTGCCGCGATCAGAAAGCCGATTCCGGCCAGCGCCACGGTGCCGGCTTGGAGCAATTCGTGCGGGCCATTCTCCATCACCACAGCATTGGCTGACAGGCTTGACGCCAGCAGCGCGCTGCAGCCGAAGGCCACGAGCACCGAGAGCGCTGCAATCAGTCCGAAGGCGCCGGCTTCTCGCCACGCAAGACGTCCCCGTACGACATGCAACGCGCTGATGACGGTCGCCGCCGGTCGGGTTTGGGCAAGAGACATGCGAGACGCTTTCCAGAAGCCACGCGCCTGCGCATGGCGCGAACGCGGCGGGCTTCAAACAGGCAGCGTTTACTGCGCAACGGCAGCAGCGCTCACCACGAGATTGCCGGCATGCAGCCCGGCGACGTTTTGGGGCGAGATGTCACTTTTACGACGGCGACGCAAGCGCGTCGCAGCCCGCGGATACAGACTGTCCGTTCACACGATCCGCAGACCGGGACCGGTGGAGAGCTATTCCGCCGCCATCGCGGAATCGTGTTCCTCGGTCAGGCCGAGCCAATCCTCCTCGCAGGCGGCGAGCGTCTTGGCGGCCGCGGCGCGCTGCTTGTTGAGCTCGCTCGCCTTGGCCGGATCGCTCGTGTAGAGCGCCGGATCGCCGAGCTTCTCGTCGAAGGCTTCGATGGTCTTCTGCAGACGCGAGATCTGGATCTCGAGCTGGCTGATTTTCTTTTTGAGGGGCTTCAGGGCCTCGCGGCGCTCGGCCGCCTGACGGCGCTGGTCGACCTTGGAGACCGGCGCGGGGGCGGGGGCGGCCTCGCCGGCGCTGCCCACGGCCGGAGCGCCGCTGCCCTTGGTCGCGCCGGACAGGACCAGCTTCTTGTAGTCTTCCAGATCGCCGTCATAGCGCGACACCGTGCCGTCGGCGACGATCCACAGGCGGTCCATCGTCGCCTCGACCATGTGGCGGTCATGGCTGATCAGGATGACGGCGCCGGGATAATCGTTGAGCGCCCGCACCAGGCTCTCGCGGGCCTCGATGTCGAGATGGTTGGTCGGCTCGTCGAGGATCAGAAGGTTGGGTGCGTCCAGCGTGGCAAGGCCCATCAGCAGGCGGGCCTTCTCGCCGCCCGACAGCTTCTCGGCGGCGGTGTCCATCTTCTGGGTCGGCAGGCCCATCTGCGCCACCTTGGCCCGGACCTTCGGCTCGGTGGCGTCGGGCATCAGCCGGCGCACATGTTGCACGGCGCTCTCGGCCGGGCGCAGATCGTCGATCTGATGCTGGGCGAAGAAGGCGATCTTCAGCCCCGGCGCCCGGGTGATGGTGCCACTCTGCTCGCGCAGGCGCTGGGCCAGGAGCTTGGCGAAGGTGGACTTGCCGTTGCCGTTCTGGCCGAGCAGGGCGATCCGGTCCTCGGTGTCGATCCGCAGATCAAGGCCCGACAGGATCGGCCGGCCGGGCTCGTATCCGACCGTTACATGTTCCATGCGGATGATCGGGGAGGCGGCCTGCTTCTCCGGGCCCTCGAACACGAAGGGCGTGACGTGCTCCTCGACGATGCCCTGCAGCGGCTGCATGCGTTCCAGCGCCTTCAGGCGCGACTGGGCCTGCCGGGCCTTGGACGCCTTGGCGCGGAAGCGCTCGACGAACGCCTCCATGTGCTTCTTGGCGGCTTCCTGCTTGACGATCGACTTCTGCAGGAGCTCCAGCTTCTCGGCCCGCTGGCGCTCGAACTGGTCGTAGTCGCCCCGGTAGAAGACCAGCTTCTTCTGGTCGAGATGCACGATCGAATTCACCGCGTTGTTCAGGACGTCGCGGTCATGGCTGATGACGATCACGGTGTAGGGATAGCGCGAGACGAAATTCTCGAGCCAGAGCGTGCCTTCCAGATCGAGATAGTTCGTCGGCTCGTCGAGAAGCAGTAGGTCGGGCCGCGAGAACAGCACCGCGGCCAGCGCAACGCGCATCCGCCAGCCGCCCGAAAAGGACGAGGCGGGCCGGGCCTGCGCCGCCATGTCGAAGCCGAGGCCCGACAGGATGGACGAGGCGCGGGCTTCTGCGGAATGCGCTTCGATATCTGCGAGGCGGGTGTGGATGTCGGCAATACGGCCCGGATCGGTCGCCGTATCCGCCTCGGCCAGGAGATCGACGCGCTCACGGTCGGCCTTCAGCACGATCTCGATTAGCGACTCCTCGGTGCCGGGTGCCTCCTGGGCGACCTGACCAAGGCGGGTGTTCTTCGGGAAGGACACGCTGCCTGTCTCGGCCGCCAGTTCGCCGGTGATGACCTTGAACAGCGTCGACTTGCCCGCGCCGTTGCGTCCGACGAGGCCGACCTTGCTGCCGGCCGGCAGCGACAGGCTGGCATTGTCGATGAGAAGGCGCCCGGCGACGCGCGCGGAAAGATTGGTGATCTGAAGCATGGCGCAGCTTTTGCCACGCCATGACGCGGTGCGGAAGGGGACGATGGGAGACAGTTGCGCGCCAGGATGTTCGCGAACGGCGCAGCGTTGGCTCCGGCGTCAGGCGCCTCCGGTCTCGCGCTGGTAGGTCACGAGGTCGAACCCCGGCGCCGCCCGGCCGAATCCGGTAAGGATCGCATGGGCCTGACCGCGATGGTGGGTCTGATGATTGAAGACATGGAGGAGCGCGGCGCCGAGCTTCTGGGTGAATTGCCGTGGGTCGGAAAGCGAGCGGTAGGAGATGGTGCTGTCGAGGTCGTGATCGGTCAGGCCGTCGATCCAATGGACGATCCGGGCATCCTCGGCCTGTCTCGCCTGCTGCAATTCGGCAAAATCCTCGAACAGGATGGCATCGAGCCGGTGCGGCGCGTCGCCTGCGCCGGTGAAGCGCTGCATCCAGATCCGGTCGGCGACGAGGAGATGGTTGAGCGTGCCCAGCATGGAGCCGAAGAAGACGCCGCGGTCGGCCCGCAATTCGGTGGTGGTGAGATCGCCTGCGGCACGATAGAGCCGTTCGTTGCACCAGCGATTGTAGCCCGCCAGCAGGCGAGCGGTGTCGGTCGAGGGCATCGCGGATCTCCGGCATCGGACGGTGGCAGCAGGCCATCGTGGCCAACGAAAATTCCGCGCCTGGCCGAAGCTGGCAAGCCGCAGCTTGCTAAATCGCGCCGGGGACCGGACGGGTGCGCTGCAACGCCTTGCTCCGGCCAAGGCGCGTCGCTATAGGTCGCCCACTTTCCCCGATCCAATCGAAAAGGACTAGGACATGGCGGTTGAACGCACGTTCTCTATGATCAAACCCGACGCGACCCGTCGCAACGTGACTGGCGCGATCACCGCCATGCTGGAAGAGGCCGGCCTGACGGTCGTGGCATCGCGACGCGTGTGGATGAGCCGCCGCGAGGCCGAGGGCTTCTACGCCGTTCACAAGGAGCGTCCGTTCTTCGGCGAACTCGTCGAGTCGATGTCGTCGGGCCCGACGGTCGTCCAGGTGCTGCAGGGCGAGAACGCCATTGCGCGCAACCGCGAAATCATGGGCGCCACCAACCCGGCCGACGCCGCCGAGGGTACCATCCGCAAGGCCTTCGCCCTGTCGATCGGCGAGAACTCGGTGCACGGTTCCGACGCGCCGGAGACGGCTGCGCAGGAGATCGCCTACTGGTTCTCCGAGACCGAAATCGTCGGCTGATCGCCGACGTTTCAGGCGACTGAATGAAGAAGGGAGGCCGATGGCCTCCCTTTTTTCGCTTCAGGACAGGGGTGCGCTCGTTTCCCCTGACGTCAGATCCGGTGCCAGCGATCGGTCGCGGCATCGTCGGTGTCCTTGGCCTCGATCCAGCCGCCGGTGCTGCCGTCGACCAGGTGCTCGCGCTTCCAGAAGGGCGCCTGGGTCTTCAGGAAGTCCATCAGATAGGACGCGGCCTCGAAGGCGGCCTGACGATGGGCGGAGGAGCAGGCGACGAAGACGATCTCCTCGCCGGGCGCAACGCGGCCGTAGCGGTGGATCGCACGGCAGCCGAACAGCGGCCAGCGCGCCAGGGTCTCATGGGCGATCCGCGTGATCTCGCGTTCGGCCATGCCGGGGTAATGTTCGAGTTCCAGCGCGGCGAGGCGTCCGCCCTCGTCACGGCAATAGCCCGAGAAGGTGACGAGGCCGCCGACGGCGCCGCCGCCGGTCATGGCCGCGATCTCGGCGGCGATGTCGATGTTCTCCGCCTGGATCCGGACCACCGGCTCGATTTCGGCGGACGAGGCCGGGGCAGTGGTTCCCTCGGCCATTCTCAGCCCCCGGTCATCGGCGGGAACAGCGCGATCTCGCGGGCGCCGGCAACGGGTTCGGAATGGTCCGCATGCTCCTGGTCGATGGCGACGCGGATGAATTCGGGCGACTGGAGCGCTGCCGCGTAGGTCTCGCCGCGCCCCTTCAGCCAGGCCAGGAGATCGGCGACCGTGACGATCCCCGCCGGCAGTTCGACCTCCTCGTCGGAGACGCCGATGCGTTCGCGCACCCATGCGAAATAGGCGAGTTTCATGGGAGAACCTCCTGCAATGGACATCGGGCTGCCACGCGCGAGCGACCGCGACGCGTGCGGCTCAGCCCGTCGTCAGTCAGCGATGTGCTTCAGACCGGCGCGGAAATAATCATAGCCGGTGTAGAGCGTCACGATCGCCGAGATCCACAAGAGCAGAATCCCGGTCTCGGTGGCGAGGGGGTAGATATCGTCGGCCGCTGGCCCGGCAAGCAGGAAGCCGATCGCCACCATCTGGATGGTCGTCTTCCATTTGGCGAGCTGGGTGACCGGCACGGAGACCTTCAGTTCGGCGAGGTATTCGCGCAGACCGGAGACGAGGATCTCGCGGCACAGGATGACGATGGCCGCCCACAGGCTCCAGCCGGCGATGGTGCCGTCGGCCGCCAGCAGCAGCAGCGCTGCGGCGACGAGGAGCTTGTCGGCGATCGGATCCAGCATGCGGCCGATGGTCGAGGTCTGCTGCCAGGCGCGCGCCAGATAGCCGTCGAGGAAATCGGTGACGCTGGCCGCCAGGAAGATGAACAGCGCCGACCACCGCGCATAGTCCGGGCTGCGGAGCGTCCCTTCCAGGAAGAAGCAGAGGACAACGAGCGGCACGCAGACGATGCGCGCATAGGTGAGGAGATTGGGTAGGCTGTAGGCGCGAGATGCCATGGAAAGTCCGCTTCGGCTGTGCGTGTCAGTACAAGCCCGCAAGCCGGGCTCTCGTCAACCGCCATTGTCCGCATGACACATGACGGTCAGTTCATCCACGCTCGTGGAAGTGGTCGTAGATCGATTTCGCCATGGCCGCCGAGATGCCCTCGACCTCGCGCAGGTCGCTGAGGGCGGCCCGCGACACGGCCTTGGCCGTCCCGAAATGGTGGAGCAGGGCGCGCTTGCGCGACGGACCGATGCCGCCGATCTCGTCGAGCGGATTCTTGACCAGCTCCTTCTTGCGCCGCGCCCGATGGGTGCCGATGGCGAAGCGGTGGGCCTCGTCACGCAGCCGCTGCAGGAAATAGAGCACCGGATCGCGGGGCGGCAGCGAGAAGGGCTCGCGCTCGCCGGTGACGAAACGCTCGCGGCCGGCATCGCGGTCGACACCCTTGGCGACGCCGATCGTGGTGACCCGATCGGCGATGCCGAGCTCGTCGAGAATTTCGCGCACCGCCGAGATCTGGCCCTTGCCACCGTCGATCAGGACGAGGTCCGGCCAGGCGGGCATGGACGAGTCGGACAGGGCATCCTGCGGATCCTCCTCGTTTTCGATCTGGGCGGAGAGGTCCACTGGAGCATCGCCGTGCTCCTTGATCAGCCGCGAGAAGCGCCGGCGCATGACCTCCTTCATCATGCCGAAATCGTCGCCCGGCGTAATGTCGTCGCCCCGGATATTGAACTTGCGGTAGTGATTCTTGGCGAAGCCCTGCGGACCGGCGACAATCATGCCGCCGACGGCGGCGGTGCCCATGATGTGGGAGTTGTCGTAGACCTCGATCCGACGCGGTGCGCGCGCCAGTCCGAAGGTTTCGGCGACCCCCTTGAGCAGCCGTGCCTGCGACGAGGTCTCGGCCAGCCGGCGCCCCAGCGCCTCGCGGGCGTTGGCCGTGGCATGGTCGACGAGATCGCGCTTCAGACCGCGGGCCGGCACGCCGATCTGCACCCGATGCGAGGCCTTCAGACTCAGCGCCTCGGCCAGCAATGGGCCGTCGTCGACCATCAGCGGCAGCAGCACGAGGCGCGGCACCGGCTTGTCGTCGTAGAACTGGGCGAGGAACGCCCCCAGCACTTCGCTCGGCTCCAGCGAGGAATCGGCCTTTGGGAAATAGGCGCGGTTGCCCCAGTTCTGGCCGGTGCGGAAGAAGAACACCTGGATGCAGGTCATGCCGCCTTCCTGGTGGATGGCGAAGACGTCGGCTTCCTCGATCCCGGTCGGGTTGATTCCCTGATGGCTCTGGACGTGGGAGAGGGCGGCCAGCCTATCGCGGTAGATCGCGGCGCGCTCGAAATCGAGATCGTCTGAGGCTTCCTGCATGGCCGCCGACATGCCGTTCTTGATCTGGTTGGACCGGCCGGACAGGAACGCCTTGGCCTCGCGCACGAGGCCGTCATAGTCGGCGATCGAGATCTCGCCGGTGCAGGGCGCCGAGCAGCGTTTGATCTGGTGCAACAGGCAGGGCCGGGTGCGGCTCTCATAGACCGAATCCGTGCAGGTGCGCAGCAGGAAGGCGCGCTGTAGCGAGTTGATCGTGCGGCCGACCGCGCCGGCCGAGGCGAAGGGGCCGAAATAGCTGCCCTTTCGCGAGCGCGCACCGCGATGCTTCATGATCGCCGGGGCCTCGTGATCCTCGCTGACCAGAATGTAGGGGAAGGATTTGTCGTCGCGCAGCAGCACGTTGTAGCGCGGGCGCAGGCGCTTGATGAGATTGGCCTCGAGCAGCAGCGCCTCGGTCTCCGTGCGCGTCGTCACGAATTCCATCTGCCGCGTCTCGCGGATCATCCGCGCGATGCGCTGGGTGTGGCCACCCAGCCGCGTGTAATTTGCAACGCGCTTCTTCAGCGAGCGGGCCTTGCCGACATAGAGAACGTCGCCGTCCTTGCCGAACATGCGATAGACGCCCGGCTGGTTCGGCAGACGCTTGGCGAGCGCGGCGATGAGCTCGGCCCCGGTGAGGTCGCCCGCCAGTTGCTGGCCGGCATCGTCCCAGTCGATCGAGGCCAGCAGCGCAGCGCTCGCCGCGGCCGTATCGCCGTCCGGGGCTTCGCTGCCCTCGTCCAGCGGATCGGACTCGGCGCCGTCAATCGGATCGTCGTCTGTCTCTTCAGGCTCGTCGATCATTTTATCCTGGCCGGAGAGGGGCTTGGAGCCGCTTCCGGATATCTAGAATCGGAGTCCGCCACACGCCGGCCATGGGGATGCCGGTGCCGTTGCGCCCCTTCTATATGATTCCGCACTAGCGAGAATGCAGGGGGTGGCGATCACTTCCGCGCATCTAGCGACAGCGCTTGGCGGCAAGTGTCGCGATTCGGCAACTATCGCTGAAAAACGCGACTGGATGATGCAGCCATTCCCGACCCAGGCTGTTTCCTTTTGGAACGATCCCCACATCGGATCGAGAGCCATGTGGCTGCCGCGCGCCGATCGGGCCCGCAGACGCCACGATCGCCGGCCGGGACCTTTGCCGGCGGGATCGGGAAGGAGAAGGCGCATGCTGAACCTGCTTCGCAGTCTCGCGGTCGGAACCGCGGCGGCGGTTGCCCTGGTGCCTGCCGCGCGTGCAGCCGACGTGATCTATGAAGAGCCGCAGCCGCCGGTCGCGGCGCCGCTCGCTCCCTCCACCCCGGTATACGTCTGGTCGGGACCGTATGCCGGCGCCTTTGTCGGCTACAACACCTCGAACTTCGACCAGTCGACCGGTGCAAGCTTCGACGGCGACGGCTTCGTCGGCGGCGTCTACACCGGCTATAACTGGCAGGCCGATCAGTTCGTCTATGGTCTGGAAGCCGATCTTGGCGGGTCGGACGTCGATGCGAACGGAACCAATGCGGCCACCGGTGCGCAGATCGACGCCGACAGCAACATCTTCGGCTCGTTCCGGGCACGGGCCGGCGTCGCGGTCGATCCGTTCTTGGTGTTCGCGACGGGCGGCGTGGCCGCAGCGCGCAACGAGCTGTCGCTCAACGGGTTTTCCGACAGCCAGACGAGCATCGGCTACACGCTTGGCGCCGGTGTCGAAGCACGCCTGAGCAAGGATGTGACGACGCGCCTCGAATATCGTTATTCGGATTTCGGCAGCGAGACCTACGATCTTGGCAATACCAGTATCTCGTCGGGCTTCGACGAGCATTCGATCCGGGCCGGCATCGCGCTGAACTTCTAGCGGCCGGCCCGGTTGCGTCAGCTGGCCGGCATGGACGGCTTGAGATCGGCATAGGCCGGGAACTGCTGCTCGAAGCGCTGCAGCCAGGCCGCCAGCTGCGGCCGTTCGCCCTCGATCTTGCCCGGGAAGCGCAAGGTAGCCCAGCCCAGCAGCGCCGCGACGGCGAAGTGGCCGATGGTCAGGTCTTCGGGAAGTTCCAGGATCTGCTGTTCCAGCGTTGCCAGACCGCGGTCCGCCTTGCGCAGCTGCTTGTCCACCCAGGGCTGGTGACGCTTGTCCTCGGGCCGGTACCGGACTTCATAGACCGACAGGATCAGGGCATCGACGATGCCGTCCGCCGTCGCCTCGACGGTGGCCGCGATGCGCCACGGCTCGATCGCCTGCGGCACCATCTGGTTGCCGCTCATGCGGTCGAACAGGGCGCAAATCACGCGGCTGTCATAGACCGTCGCGCCGTCGTCCATGACCAGCACGGGGATCTTGCCGAGCGGATTGGCCTTGATCAGCTCATCGGGCTCGGCTGTGGTGTCGACCGGGACGGTCTCGACGGCGATGCCGCAATGGCTGGCGGCCATGCGGACCTTGGCGGCAAAGGGGGACGGGGCGGAATAATAGAGACGCATGCTGTTCGACGATCCTATTTGGAGACGTAGCCATACCCGGTGCGTCCCTCCTCCGGGAAGCGGCGCAGCGATTCGCAATTGGCACCATAGACGTGCCACTCGTCGAGACCCAGAACGCAGCCCTCGGCCCGCCAGGACGCGACCGGCGAGAAACCGCCGAGATATTCCCCCGCTGCCGCGAAGCCCATCGGATGCTCGATGACGTAGTAGACCGTGCGGCTGACATGGTCGGACAGAAGGGCGGTCGCCTGGCAGTAGCGGCGCTCGATCGGCTCCGCAGGCAGCGGCTCGCCGGCGCGCTGCGGGAAATAGGCCTTCTCGAACATGCCGCTGAACTCGAGGATCTCCAGCTTCACGCCGACCATGGTCGGCGCGCCGTATTCGAACTGGTCCTCGACCTGACCGAGGACGTCGGCATCGTCGCAGGCCGGGACCAGCGCGGCGCGCAACGGGGCGGGCTCGCCGTAGCGCAGATCGGCCGCCTGGGCGGGCAGGGCCGCCACACCGGCGACGAACAGGGCAAGGGCGGCAGCGATGGCACGATACATGGGACAGCCTTCCACGTCGGATCCGTTTGGGTTTCGGTAGCACGAAATCACGGCGAGCGACCTCACAGGCGCGGCGATGACGACGTAAAAACCGAAAATGTTGCCACGTCGCCGCTTCCCAGCAGCGGCGCGAGGGTCGTCAGCACGGCTTCGGCCTCGGCGGCAAAGACGAAGGGCGGGTTGATGACGGTCAGGCCGGTGCCGACGAAGCGTTCGTCGGTCGAGTAGGGCTCGCGGAAGAATTCCGCGGTGACGCGCTCGCTGACGGGCAGGGCATCGAGACGCTCGTGCAGGGCCGCGACCAGGGCCGGGCGCTTCAGCGGATACCAGACGGCATAAATGCCGCCCGCCCAGCGCTGCAGCGCCTTGGCGAGTCCGTCAGCGATGGCGTCGACCTCGTCGGTGCGCTCGAAGGGCGGGTCGATCAGGACGAGACCGCGCTTCTCCTTCGGCGGCACGTGGGAGCCGAGCGCCAGCCAGCCGTCGAGGGCGATCGCCTTGGTCTGGACGTCGCCGGCAAAGAGCGTCTTCAGCGCCGTGGCATCGGCGGGATGCAGCTCATAGGCGGAGAGACGGTCCTGCGAGCGCAGCAGGCGCCGCGCGATGAGCGGCGAGCCCGGATAGCGGTCTTCGGAGAGATCGGATGCCAGCGCCTCGCGGTATTCGGCAAGGAGCGGATCGTTCATGACGTCGGCCGCGGCCTGGACCAGTCGGCCGACGCCATCCGCATGTTCGCCGGTCCGCTGCGCTTCATCGGATGTGAGTGAATAGCTGCCGCGACCCGCATGGGTGTCGAAGACGCGGAACGGCTTCTCCTTGCGCTTCAGATAGGCGATCAGCCGGGTCAGCAGGGCGTGCTTGACCACGTCGGCGAAATTGCCCGCGTGATAGGCGTGGCGATAGTTCATCAGGCGTCGTGTTCCTTCGGTGCAGGTGCCCGCGCGCGAACACTCTCCAGCGGCGTGGGGCGAGGCCGGATCGCGGCGGGCGAACGCTGTGTTCATCCGCCTTACCGCGCTGCGGCAAGTCCCCATCTCTCGCGGCAACGCCGGCACATGCCGGCCGTCTTTGCATCCGGAAGAGGACACCGCAATGGCTGACGAGAAACTGTTCGAGCCGCTCGATCTCGGCCCCACCCATCTGGCCAATCGCGTCGTCATGGCGCCGTTGACCCGTAGCCGCGCCACCGATGCCGGCGATCTGCGCGACATGCATGTCGAATATTACCGCCAGCGGGCCGGCGCCGGCCTGATCATCACCGAGGCGACGAACATCTCGGCCGAAGCCCGCGGCTATGCCTATACGCCGGGCATCTTCACCGACCGCCAGGTGGCGGACTGGAAGAACGTGACCGATGCCGTCCACGCGAAGGGCGGCAAGATGTTCCTGCAGCTCTGGCATGTCGGCCGCATCTCGCACCCCGACCTGCAGCCGGGCGGCGCGCTGCCGGTAGCGCCCTCGGCGATCAAGCCCGACATGAAGGCCTTCACGGTCGACGGCTTCAAGGACATTCCGGCGCCGCGCGCACTCGGCAAGGACGAGTTGCCGCGTGTCGTCGCCGACTACGTGAAGGCCGCCGAGAACGCCAAGGCCGCCGGCTTCGACGGCGTCGAGGTGCATTCCGCGAATGGCTATCTCCTCGACCAGTTCCTGCGTGACGGCGCCAACCAGCGCACCGACGAATATGGCGGCTCCATCGAGAACCGCATCCGGTTCCCGCTCGAGGTCGTCGATGCCGTGGTCGGCGTCTGGGGCCCGGAGCGCGTCGGCATCCGCATCTCGCCGGTCAGCCCGGCCAACGACCTGACCGACAGCGATCCCGAGCCGCTGTTCACCCGCTATGTCGAGGAACTGTCGAAGCGCAAGCTGGTCTATCTCCACGTCGTCGAGGGCGAGACCGGCGGCGCCCGCGATCCGCAGGAGTTCAAGGCCTGGTCGCTGAAGGACAAGTTCGACGGTCTCTACATGGGCAACAACGCATATGACCGGACGATGGCGATCGAGCGCGTGGCGAATGGCGAGACCGATCTCGCCTGCTTCGGCCGGCCGTTCATCTCCAACCCGGACCTCGTCGAACGGCTGGAGCTTGATGCGCCGCTGGCCGAATGGGACCAGGCGACGCTGTATGGCGGCGACGAGCAGGGGTTCATCGACTATCCGGCATTGAGCGAGGACGAGCGTTCGCGACTGGCGAAAGCGGCCTGATCGGCGCCGAACTCAGCACAGCGAACGTAGACAAGAGAAGGGTCGGGGCCGTCGGTTTCGGCCCTTCCTTGCATCCGGGTCACTGCCGATCGCCGGGGACGATGGTCTTGATCGTGAAAATGAATTGGGGCCCGGCCCGCTCTTGCGGTATCGTCGCGCCATGAACAAACCACTTCCCGTCGCCATCGGACATTCCGCCTGTCCGCATGATTGCCCCTCCACCTGTGCGCTCGATGTCGAGATCCTCGAAAACCGGACGATCGGCCGGGTGCGCGGGGCGGCGGCGAACGACTACACGGCCGGCGTTATCTGCGCCAAGGTCGCGCGCTATGCCGAGCGCATCCATCATCCCGATCGGCTGATGACACCGCGGCAGCGGGTCGGCGCGAAGGGCGAGGGCGGCTGGCGTGAGATTTCCTGGGACGACGCGCTCGACCTCGTCGCCGAACAGTTCGTGAAGGCCGAGGCGAGGCACGGATCGGAGGCAGTCTGGCCCTATCAGTATGCCGGCACGATGGGGCTGGTGCAGCGCGACGGCATTCACCGGCTGCGCCATGCCAAGCGCTATTCCGGCCAGTTCGACTCGATCTGCACCAACATGGCCTGGACCGGCTGGTTCGTCGGTGCCGGCGCCATGCGCGGCGCCGATCCGCGCGAATTGTCGAAGTCGGACTGCATCGTCATCTGGGGCACCAACGCGGTCGCCACCCAGGTCAATGTGATGACTCACGCCGCAAAGGCCCGCAAGGAGCGCGGCGCGAAGATCGTCGTCATCGACATTTACGACAACGCCACGATGAAGCAGGCCGACATGGCCTTGAAGCTGCGGCCGGGCACCGACGCGGCGCTCGCCTGCGCGCTGATGCACATCGCGTTCCGGGACGGCACGGCGGACCGGGACTATCTCGCCCGCTACACCGACGATCCCGCCGGGCTGGAGTCGCATCTGGCCACCCGCACGCCGGAATGGGCCGCCGCGATCACCGGCCTCGACGTCGCCGACATCGAAGCCTTCGCCGCGCTAGTCGGGCGGACGCCGCGCAGCTATTTCCGCCTCGGCTACGGCTTCACCCGTCAGCGTAACGGCGCAGTGGCAATGCACGCCGCCATGTCGGTGCCGGCCGTCTACGGCCACTGGCGGCACGAGGGCGGCGGCGCGTTCCACTCCAATTCCGACATCTTCGGCCTCGACAAGTCCGAGATCATGGGGGCCGCCGACCGCGATCCCTCGATCCGCTATCTCGACCAGTCGCGCATTGGCGCCGTCCTGACCGGCGATGCCGATGCGCTCGCCGACGGTCCGCCGGTCGCGGCCATGCTGATCCAGAACACCAATCCGGCCAATGTCTGCCCCGAGCAGCGTCTGGTGCGGCAGGGCCTGCTGCGGGAGGACCTGTTCACCTGCGTCCACGAGCAGTTCATGACCGACACGGCGCAGATCGCAGATCTGGTGCTGCCGGCGACGATGTTCCTCGAACATGACGACATCTATCGCGGCGGGGGGCAGAACCACATCGTTCTCGGCCCCAAGCTGGTCGATCCGCCGGAGACGGTGCGCACCAATCATTTTGTCATCGAGGAACTGGCCAAGCGCCTAAGCGTCGCCGACCACCCGGGCTTCGGCCTCGACGAGCGCACCCTGATCGACAACATGCTGAAGGCCGCAGGCGATACGGAAGGCTTCGATGGCCTGCAGCGCGAGCGCTGGATCGACCGGCAGCCGCCCTTCGATGAGGCGCATTTCCTGAACGGCTTCGCCTGGCCGGACGGCAGGTTCCGCTTCCGGCCGGACTGGACCGGGGGGCAGGCGCCGAACCGGCCGCCGGACAGCATGGGCCCGCAGGGGCCGGTCGCCGGTCTGCCGGAGTTTCCCGACCATGTCGCGCTGATCGAAACCGTGGACGACGCCCATCCCTACCGGCTGGCGACGTCGCCGGCGCGGCAGTTCCTCAACTCGACCTTCGCGGAAACCCGCGGATCGCGTTCGCGCGAGGGGGGGCCGGATCTGCTCGTCCATCCCGAGGATGCGCTGCGCGAGAGCCTCGGCGACGGCGAGATCGTCACCATCGGCAACAGCCGTGGCCGAGTCCGGCTGCCGGTCAAGGTCAGCGATACGGTCAAACCCGGTGTGCTGATCCACGAGGGCCTGTGGGCAAATACGGACTTTCTCGACGGCGAGGGCATCAACGTCCTGACCGGCGCCGATCCCGTCGCTCCGTTCGGCGGCGCAGCGTTCCACGACAACCGGGTCTGGCTGCGCACGGCACGGACATAGCTGGCCGGGCCGGCGGCGCGGCGTCGAGGCCATGGTCTCGCGCCGTTTTCAGTGTCTTGGCTACCGAAGCCGAAGTTCTGAATCAGATTCCGCTCACGCCCGTAAGGTGCTGAAATAGCAGGAAGGCGTGAGGCGCGAGGACAGCCGTAATGATCACGCCGTCGCCGAGCGGCGGGAATTCGGTGGACTGGTCGGCAACGTTGGATGTGCGGGGCGATCCCGAACTCGCGGTCGCGCGGACGACCCGCGACCGAATAGTCCGGCGTGCGGTCCGGGGCTCTCAGCCTTCGACCGCCGCCTCCCGCCATTCGGGCAGTGGGAAGATCCGGTCGTAGGCCCAGTTGAAGGCGAAGGCATAGACCGCATAGAACGCCGCGAAGCTCGCATCCATCAGGAACGCCTGCACGACGCCGATTTCCAGATACAGGGCGATCACAGGCAGCAGGAAGGCGAGCAGGCAGGCTTCGAACACGATCGCATGGACGACCCGGATCAGCGGCGTCTTGCGGGTGGTGCCCCGCACGCGCTGCATCAGATGGTCGAAGCCCAGATTGTAGACGTAGTTCCACAGCGTCGCGATCGTCGCGCCGATGACCGTGACGACGCCGATATCGGCGAAGGGCACGTGGAAAAGCCACGCCCCGGCCGGGGTGACGAGGGCCAACCCGACGATCTCGAAGCTGACGGCGTGACGGATACGATCGGGAGTTGAGCGCATGGCGACCCTGCTTGTCCTGTGCCGGGTCGTCCCGACGATATGATGGGAGGAAAGGAAGGTCGTCCTTCACGGCGCATATGGCACCGCAGAGCGCCGATCGCAACGGCCATGCCCGGCACGAGCCGGGTCAGGCCGTTATCGGCACGGCGTTCGCCCGCTACGGATCAGCCGTTGCGGCGGGCATCCGGCGAAACGAGGATCGGGTCGCCATCGCCGAGACGCATGGTCTCGTCTTCCACCGGCGGCGCCGGCTTGACGATGGCGCGTCCGTTGGACATGCGCACCGCGCCGTCCAGAACGAGCCTCAGGGCATGCGGGTAAAGCCGGTGCTCGGCCCGCAACAGCCGCTCGGCGACAGTCTCCGGCGTATCGCCCGGCACGAGGGCGATGGCCGCCTGCGCGATGATCGGGCCCTCGTCCATGCGGTCGGTGACGAAATGTACCGTGCAGCCATGGATGCGCATGCCGGCATTAAGGGCCCGCTTGTGGGTGTCGAGGCCGGGAAACAGGGGAAGCAGGGACGGGTGGATATTGATCAGCCGGCCCTCGAAGCGTCGCACGAAATCAGCCGACAGCAGCCGCATGTAGCCGGCCAGGCACACCACGTCCGGCGCCATCTCGTCGAGTGACCGGATCAGCGCTGCCTCGTGGGCGGCGCGGTCCGCATAGGCAGCCTGGTCGATGGCGACGGCCGGTATGTCGTAGCGCCGCGCGGTGTCCAGCCCCGGCGCGTCCGACCGGTTGGAGACGACACCGGCGATCTGACCCGGATAGCCCGGATCCATGCAGGCGGCGATCAGCGCACTCATGTTCGAGCCGCGGCCCGAAATGAGCACCGCGATCTTCTTGCGCGGCACCGCGTTCATGCCAGCGCCAGCGCGCCGTTGAAGGTCACGGCAGCATCCTGGCGTGGGCGGATGCGGCCGAGCGGCACGACCGTCTCGCCAGCACTCTGGAGAATGGCGCTGACGGCCGCGGCGTCCGCATCGGAAACCACCACGATCATCCCGATGCCGCAATTGAAGGTGCGCAGCATCTCGGCTTCGGCGACGCCGCCCGCCTGGGCGAGCCAGCCGAAGACCGGCGGCACGGGAACCGCGAAGAGGTCGATGTCGGCGCGCATCGTGTCGGGCAGGACGCGCGGGATGTTCTCGACGAAGCCGCCGCCGGTGATATGGGCGAGCGCCTTGATGCCGCGGGTCTCGGCGAAGGCGGCGAGCAGCGGCTTCACATAGATGCGGGTCGGCGCGATCAGCGTCTCGCCGAGGCTGCGATCGGCATCGAAGGGCGCTGGATCGGAATAGCCGGCACCGGAGCGCTCAACGATGCGGCGGACCAGCGAGTAGCCGTTGGAATGGACGCCCGACGAGGTGAGGCCGAGAATCATGTCGCCGGACTCGATATTGCCGGCCGGCAGGAGGCGGTCGCGTTCGACCGCGCCGACGGCGAAGCCCGCCAGGTCGTAGTCCTTGTCCGCGTAAAGTCCTGGCATCTCGGCGGTCTCGCCGCCGATCAGCGCGCAGCCGGCCTGCCGGCAGCCCTCGGCGATGCCCTTGACGATGGCCTCGCCCTCGCTCGGATCGAGCTTTCCAGTGGCGTAATAGTCGAGGAAGAAGAGCGGTTCGGCGCCCTGCACGACGAGATCGTTGACGCACATGGCGACGAGGTCGACGCCGATCGTGTCGTGCAGCCCGGTCTCGATGGCGATCCGCAGCTTGGTTCCGACGCCGTCATTGGCGGCGACCAGCAGCGGATCGTCGAAGCCGGCAGCCTTCAGGTCGAACAGGCCGCCAAACCCGCCGATCTCGCCGTCGGCGCCGCGCCGCGCCGTCGACCGGACATGCGGCTTGATACGCTGGACGAGATCGTTGCCCGCGTCGATGTCGACGCCCGCGTCGCGATAGGTCAGTGGAGTCGTTTCGGCCATGGTCCCCGCACCGTTTTGGTCGAGTTGACATGATCGCCGGCTGTGAGCAAGACCCGGCCTGCAATGCTAAGGATTGTCGCCATGGTACGACAATGACCGGCGACGGACCAAAACACGGCCCCGGGCACTCGCTGACCCTGCCGAACATCATCACGATTGCCCGCCTTTGCGGCGTGCCGGTGCTGGTCTGGGCGCTGATCGAGCGCGACTGGACGCTGGCTTTCGCGATTTTCGTCGTGGCCGGCGTCTCCGACGCGATCGACGGCGTGATCGCGCGGCGCTGGAACCAGCACTCCGAACTCGGCCTCTATCTCGACCCCATTGCCGACAAGGTGCTGCTGGTGTCGGTCTTCGTCGGCCTGGCGCTGCTCGACCGGTTGCCGGGCTGGCTGGCGATCGCGGTGGTCAGCCGCGACCTGCTGATCGTTGCCGCGGTGCTCCTGTCCTACGTCATGGGGCGGCCGGTGACGGTGCGGCCGCTGCTCGTCTCCAAGCTCAATACCGTGTCGCAGATCGTGCTGGCCGGTGTGGCCCTCGGCGAGCCGGCCTTCGGCCTGTCGCTGACCGCCGAGATCGATTTTCTGGTGGCGGTCACCGTGGTCTTGACCGGTGTGTCGGCCGCCGCCTATCTCGTTGATTGGCTTCGACACATGAACCCCAACGACGATCCGTCCGACCGCAGAGGCGACCCCCAATGACCGATCGAAGCGCGCTCATCCGGCGGCAGGTCCTGTTCTGGAGCGTGGCGGCGCTGGTCTCCATTCTCTTGCTGTGGGTGTTCTCCGGAATCCTCCTGCCATTCCTGGTCGGCATGGTGATCGCCTATTTCCTCGATCCGGTGGCCGACTGGTTCGAGCGACGCGGCTTCTCGCGGCTGATGGCGACCATCGTCATCCTGATCCTGTTCGTGCTGTTCTTCGCTGCGGCGATCCTCGTCGTCGTGCCGGTAATCGGTTCGCAGATTGCCAGCTTCGTGGAGCGTATTCCGGAATATCTCGATCGCCTGCAGGCGATTGCCAGTTCCGCGCGCAGCGGCCCTCTGGCCTTTCTGTTCACCGGCGAAGAGATGAACTTCAAGCAGGATTTCGCCCAGTTCGCGAGCGAGGGGACCGGTTTCGTGACCTCGTTCCTGGGCGGGCTGTGGTCGTCATCCCTCGCGGTGGTCAATTTCGTGTCGCTGTTCATCGTGGCGCCGGTCGTTGCCTTCTACCTGCTGCTCGACTGGGACCGTATGGTCGCCAAGATCGACGCCTGGACACCGCGCCAGCACGTCGACACGGTGCGGCGGCTGGCACGGGAAATCGACCGGTCGGTGGCCGGCTTCGTGCGCGGGCAGGGCAGCGTCTGCCTGATCCTTGGCACGATCTATGGCGTCGGCCTGACCCTGACGGGGCTGAATTTCGGGCTGCTGATCGGCCTGTTCGCGGGACTGATCTCGTTCATCCCGTATGTCGGCTCGGCGATCGGTCTGATCCTGGCGCTGGGCGTGGCGCTGGTGCAGTTCTGGCCCGACTGGGTCTCGATCCTGATGGTCGCGGTGGTGTTCTTCGTCGGCCAGTTCTTCGAGGGCAACATCCTGCAGCCCAAGCTCGTCGGGGCGTCGGTCGGCCTGCATCCGGTCTGGCTGATGTTCGCGCTCTTTGCCTTTGGGGCGCTGTTCGGCTTTGTCGGCCTGTTGATCGCCGTGCCGGCGGCGGCAGCCGTTGGGGTCCTCGTGCGTTTCGCCCTGTCGCAATATCTGCAGAGTGAGATGTATTACGGCCGCACGCCGGCTTCCGAAGCCGCCGCAGAGATCGCAGTGGAGCCGTTGCCGTCCGCACCGCCTGCCGTCAGCGGTCCGCCGCGCGGCGATGCCGGCCGCTAGGACAAGACGCGATGCCAACCCAGATCCCGCTCGAACTGCCGCACGCGGCCTCGCTTGCCCGCGAGGATCTGATCATGTCGCCATCGAACCGGCTCGCCGTCGAGGCAATCGATTCCTGGCCGCGGTGGCGGCATTCGGTGCTGTTGATCGTCGGGCCGCCGGGATCGGGCAAGACCCATCTTGCCAATGCGTGGAGCGAGCGGGCCGGGGCGACGGTGGCGCGGCCCGGTGCGACCGAGGCGAGCCTTGCGGCAGACGGTTTCCGCGTGGTGGTGGACGATGCCGACCGGACGGCCCTGTCGGAAACTGAACTGTTCGGCCTCGTCAATGCGGCCCGGCTTGGCGGCGGCAGCCTTCTTTTGACGTCGCGGGCAATGCCGCAGGCGATGAATGTCGCGACGGCCGATCTGCGCTCGCGCCTAGCCGCGGCGACCATCGCCGAGCTCGGCGTGCCCGACGACGCACTGCTGACCGGCGTGTTGGTCAAGCTCTTCGCCGATCGCCAGATCGCCGTGTCGCCCCGGGCTGTGAACTATCTCGTGCAGCGCATGGAGCGATCGCTGGATGCGGCGGGTTTCCTGGTGGCCGAGATCGACCGGGAGGCGCTGGCGACGCGCGAGCGGATCGGCACGCGATTGATCAAACGGGTGCTTGACCGCGGCACTGCCGCGATGCGTCATGCGACTGTCGCATCCGGCCGCTAACCGGCGGCGACGGAGGAGTTTGCATGGACGATACAATACCGCCCCGACCAGAACGCAAGCCGCGCGCACCGCGGCGCCGCACGGCGACCCCGCGCAGAACAACCGGGGCATCCGCCGCGGCGGCGCCGGCCGAGAATTCTGCGTCCGGCAACGATGAGGCGAAGGATTTGGCGCGCACGCCGATCCGCCGCAGGCCTGCGAAGGCCACGGCAAAGTCCGCGCCGACGGAGCAGCGGGCCGCCGACAGCGTGAAGCCGACGGATGCCGGCGCCGGCGCGCGCAAGCCGGAAGAGGGCGCCCGGGCCGCCGCATCGAGCGACACAAGGCTCAGTGAGGCCTCGGTCATCCTCGAGGCTCCGACGGCCGAGGTCGAGGCCCGCACGGCGGCGCAGGAGCTGGCGGCCGAGACCGAGCTGCCGGCCGACCGCTTCGTGAATCGCGAGATTTCGTGGCTGCAGTTCAATCGCCGGGTGCTCGAGGAATCGCTCAATCCGGCGCATCCGCTCTTGGAGCGGGTCCGCTTCCTGTCGATCTCGGCCGACAATCTCGACGAGTTCTTCATGGTCCGCGTCGCCGGCCTCGCCGGTCAGGTGCGCGAGAAGATCTCGGTGCGCAGCATCGACGGGCTGACGCCGCAGGAGCAGCTCGACCAGATCCTCGTCGATGTCCACAACCTGCAGGAAGAGCAGCAGGCGTCGCTGGCCGAACTCGTCAAGGCACTGCGCGAGGAGAAGATCCAGATCGTCGGGGCGGGGGACCTCAAACGCGAGGACCGCGCCTGGCTGGAGAACCATTTCAACGAAACGATCTTCCCGGTCCTGACCCCGCTATCGGTTGACCCGGCCCATCCGTTTCCGTTCATTCCCAATCTTGGTTTCTCGATCGCACTGGCGCTGGTACGCGAGCGCGATTCACAGAAGATGAACGCGCTCCTACGCCTGCCGGTGGCCTTGCAGCGCTTCATCCAGATGGAGCCGAACGCGGCCGGGATGACCCGCTTCGTCCCGCTCGAGAGCGTTGTGGCGCTGTTCATCGGCAAGCTCTTCCCCGGCTACCGGGTCAGCGGCGCCGGCACCTTCCGGATCATCCGCGACTCCGACATCGAGGTCGAGGAAGAGGCGGAGGATCTGGTCCGCCTGTTCGAGAGCGCTCTGAAGCGACGCCGGCGCGGTTCGGTGATCCGGATCGAGTTCGATTCGGTCATGCCGGAGACGCTGCGCAACTTCGTTGCCAACGAACTCGAGGTGCCCGATTCCCGGGTCTCGGTCCTCGACGGCATGCTGGCGCTCGATTCGGTGTCGCAACTGTGCAAGTTGCCGCGCGGGGAGTTGAAGTTCACCCCCTACATCCCGCGTTTTCCCGAACGCATTCGCGAGCACAACGGCGACTGCTTCGCCGCGATCCGGGAAAAGGACATCATCGTCCACCACCCCTACGAATCCTTCGACGTGGTGGTTCAGTTCCTGCGCCAGGCGGCCCAGGATCCGAACGTCATCGCCATCAAGCAGACGCTATACCGTACCTCGAACGATTCCCCGATCGTGCGGGCCCTTATCGACGCGGCCGAGTCCGGCAAGTCGGTGACGGCGCTCGTCGAGCTGAAGGCACGCTTCGACGAAGAGGCCAATATCCGGTGGGCTCGCGATCTGGAACGGGCGGGTGTCCAGGTCGTGTTCGGCTTCATCGAGAAGAAGACCCACGCCAAGCTGTCGCTGGTGGTACGGCGCGAAGAGGGCAAGCTGGTCAACTTCGTCCATATCGGCACGGGCAACTACCACCCGATCACGGCGCGCATCTACACCGACCTGTCCTACTTCACGGCCGATCCGGCGATCGCCCACGATGTGCAGCTGGTGTTCAACTACATCACCGGCTACGCCGAGCCCACCGAGGTCAAGAAACTGGCGATCTCGCCGCTGACCATGCGCAAGCGCATTGTCGACCTCATTCATGCCGAGGCCGATCACGTGAGAGCCGGCCGCCCTGGCCAGATCTGGATGAAGATGAATTCGCTGGTCGATCCGGCGATCATCGACGCGTTGTACCGGGCAAGCCAGGCGGGGGTCGAGATTGACCTGATCGTGCGTGGCATCTGCTGCCTGCGGCCGCGGGTCACCGGCCTTTCGGACAATATCCGGGTGAAGTCGATTGTCGGACGGTTTCTGGAGCACAGCCGAATTTTTTGCTTTGGCAACGGTCAGGGGCTGCCGTCGGAGGGTGCGATCGTGTATCTGGGCTCCGCCGACATGATGCCACGCAATCTCGACCGGCGGGTCGAGACTCTGGTCCCGATTTCAACGCCAACTGTTCACAGCCAGATTCTTTCCCAGATCATGCTGGGCAATGTACTGGACAATCAGCAGAGCTGGTCGGTGGCCGCGGACGGGACCTCGCGCCATATTGTTCCTTCGCCGGGCGAACAGCCGTTCAATGCCCAACGCTATTTCATGACAAATCCGAGTCTGTCGGGGCGCGGTAAAGCACTGAAGACGGATGCTCCAAAACTCATCGCAAGACAACGGGCAGAACACTCCCGGTTCGACTGAGCCGATCGCCCAGGGGCGGCTGCAGGACCGTCAGCCGGTCGCAGTCGTCGACATCGGCTCGAACTCGGTTCGGCTGGTCATCTACGAGGGCAATTGCCGTTCTCTGACGGTGCTGTTCAACGAAAAGGTCCTGAGCGGTCTCGGCAAGGGGCTGGCCCGCACGAACCGCCTGAACCAGTCGGCCATCGACAGCGCGCTCGCGGCGCTGACGAGGTTCCGCCGGCTGGCGGTCCAGGCCAATGTGCGTGAGATCCACCCCATCGCCACCGCGGCGGCCCGTGAGGCCCAGAACGGCCCCGACTTCATCGCCGCAGCCGAGGCTGCGATCGGATCCGAAATCGCGATCCTCTCGGGGGAAGATGAGGCACGCTATGCGGCCGAGGGCGTCCTGGCGGGTTTCCACAAGCCAAGCGGCATTGGCGGCGATCTCGGCGGCGGCAGCCTCGAACTGGTGGACATCAATCCAGAGGGATTCCAGGGCGGCCTGACCTTGCCGCTCGGGGGCCTGCGTTTGCGCGACTTGTCGGAGGGCGATCTGCAGCGCGCCCAGGCGATTGCCGACAGCCACATGTCCGCCTGCGCACTGGCCGGGAAGGGCGAGGGACGTCCGTTCTTCGCCGTGGGCGGGACCTGGCGCAACCTCGCCAAGCTGCACATGGAGCAGGAGAAATATCCCCTCCACGTGATGCATGGCTACGAGATCGACGCGGCCGGCATCGAGGCTTTCCTCGATCTGGTCATCCGCACCGATCCGGACAAGCTGCCGGGTATCGGTGCCGTGTCGAAGTCGCGCCGATCACTCCTTGCCTACGGCGCGGTGACGCTGAAGAGCGTGCTGCGATACCTGAAACCCTCGAAGATCGTCTTGTCGGCGCTGGGGGTGCGGGAGGGATATCTGCATTCGCTGCTGCCGGCCGCGGAGCGGGCCAAGGACCCCCTTCTTGAATCGGCACGCGAACTGTCGATCCTGCGCTCCCGCTCGCCGGATCATGCCTGTGAACTCGTGCAATGGAGCCGCCGTACGTTCGAGGCTTTCGGTATCGAGGAAACGCCGGAGGAGGATCGCCTGCGGGAGGCGGCATGTCTTCTCGCCGATATCGGCTGGCGGGCGCATCCGGACTATCGCGGCAAGCAGTCGCTCTCGATCATCGCACATGCGGCGTTCCCGGCGGTCGAGCATCGCGGGCGGGTCTATCTTGGCCTGACCAATTACTATCGCCACGAAGGCAGCTTCCAGCAGGTTCATCTGCCGGAGATCGAACGTCTGGTCGACGAGCGGCTGATGCGGCGGGCCAGAATTCTCGGCTCACTGTTCCGTGTCGCCTATCTCCTGACGGCTTCGATGCCTGGTGTCCTGAATCAGATCAAATGGGCGCAGGATCCGCGCGGCGGCTTCACGCTGGTGATCCCCGCCGATCTCGCCGACCTCGTCGGCGAGCGCCCGGAGGGGCGTCTGCAGCAATTCGCCAAAGTTGTCGACAAGACACTGCGAATGGAGGTCCGCTGACGGTCCGATCGGCCGTCAGAGCGCGACGATCTCTACCTTACGGTTGCGATAGACGAGGGCGGTCTCACCCTTGAGAAGGTTCAGGGCGCGGTCGCCGAAGATCTCGCGGCGCCAGCCGACCATCGCAGCGATGGTCGCGTCTTCGCCCTTCCAGGCGAGCTTCTCCAGATCGTCCCCCGAAGCGATCATCTTGGCCGCGACGCCGTTTTCCTCGACAACGATCTTCAGAAGCACCTTGAGGAACTCGACGGCGGCCGCAGTCCCCTCGGGCAATTGCGGCGGGCGCGGGATGGCCGGCAGATCGGCGCGCGGCACAGCCTGGGCGCGCTGCACGGCGGCAACGATCTCGCGGCCGGCATTGCTGCGCTCAAAGCCACGCGGGATCGTGCGCAGCCGCGAGAGCGCCTGTTCGTCGGTCGGCGCCTGCTGGGCGATCTCGTAGATCGCGTCGTCCTTCAGGATGCGGCCGCGCGGCTTATCGGCCTCGCGGGCCTCGCGCTCGCGCCAGGCGGCGACTTCCTTCAGGATCTGCAGCTCGATCGGCTTGCGGACACGCAGCTTCAGTCGGCGCCAGGCGTCATCGGGATGCAGGTCGTAGGTGGCGGGATCGGTGAGGATCGCCATCTCCTCGTCCACCCAGCGGGTCCGGCCCTTTTCGGCGAGTTGCGCCGACAGGCTGCGATAGACGTCTCGCAGATAGGTGACGTCAGCCAGCGCATAGGCCAATTGCTGGTCGCTCAGCGGGCGCCGACGCCAGTCGGTGAAGCGCGACGTCTTGTCGATGCGGCCGTCGGTGGTGCGTGCGACGAGCTGGTCGTAGGCGATCGATTCGCCGAAGCCGCAGACCATGGCGGCGACCTGACTGTCGAACAGCGGTGCGGGGATGATGCCGCCAAGTTTGTGGATGATCTCCACGTCCTGACGCGAAGCGTGAAAGACCTTCACGATCGTCTCGTCGCGCATCAGATCGAAGAACGGCGCGAGATCGAGTCCGTCGGCGAGCGGATCGACGAGAACCGCCAGATCGTCGGACGCCATCTGGATGAGGCAGAGCTCGGGCCAGAAAGTGGTCTCGCGGATGAATTCGGTGTCCACGGTGACAAATTCGGCGGCGGCGAGCCGCGAACAGGCTTCGGACAATTCGGCGGTGGTGGTGATCGTATGCATGGCCATCCTTTAGACCGATCCGCGGCGCGGGCGAAACCCGGAAGCGTCGCGCGCGGACGGAATCTTGACATGGGGCATGACGCATGCGCTTGTCCGCGGCGATTCCGCCGATCGAGAACGACCCGCCTGCGCGCGCATCGACGCAGCGTCGGCGCGGACCAGCTATTAGGAAGAACGCCATGCATCGCTATCGCAGTCACAGCTGCGCCGCCCTTCGCAAGGAGGATGTCGGCAACACGGTTCGCCTGTCGGGCTGGGCCCATCGCATTCGTGACCACGGCGGCCTGCTGTTCATCGATCTGCGCGACCATTACGGCCTGACCCAGGTCGTCGTGGATCCCGATTCCCCAGCCTTCGCCATCGCCGAGACGGTGCGCGGCGAGTGGGTGATCCGGGTCGATGGCGAGGTCAAGGCGCGCTCGGCCGAAACGGTCAATCCGAAGCTGCCGACCGGCGCGATCGAGGTCTTCGCCAAGGAGATCGAGGTGCTGTCGGCCGCCAAGGAGCTGCCGCTCCCGGTGTTCGGCGAGCCGGACTATCCGGAGGATATCCGCCTCAAGTACCGCTTCCTCGATCTGCGCCGCGAGACGCTGCACAAGAACATGATGCGGCGCACCCAGATCGTCTCGAAGATGCGCACGCTGATGGGCGATTCCGGGTTCTTCGAGTTCCAGACGCCGATCCTGACCGCGTCGTCGCCCGAGGGTGCCCGGGACTTCCTGGTGCCGTCGCGGCTGCATAACGGCATGTTCTACGCGCTGCCGCAGGCCCCGCAGCAGTACAAGCAGCTGATCATGATGTCCGGCTTCGACCGGTACTTCCAGATCGCGCCCTGCTTCCGCGATGAGGACCCGCGCGCCGACCGCTTCTATGGCGAGTTCTACCAGCTCGACGTGGAGATGAGCTTCGTCGAGCAGGAGGACATCCTGTCGACCATGGAGCCGGTAATCCGCGACGTGTTCGAGGCGTTTGCCGACGGCAAGCCGGTGAGCCAGACCTTCCGCCGCATCCCCTATGCCGAATCCATGCGCAAATACGGCTCCGACAAGCCCGACCTGCGCAACCCGATCGAAATGCAGGCCGTGACCGAGCATTTCGCCGGTTCGGGCTTCAAGGTCTTCGCCAACATGATCGCCGGCGATCCGGCGGTCGAGGTCTGGGCAATCCCGGCCAAGACCGGCGGTAGCCGCGCCTTCTGCGACCGGATGAATTCCTGGGCGCAGGGCGAGGGCCAGCCGGGCCTCGGCTACATCTTCTGGCGCGAGGAGGCGGGTGCCGTCTCCGGCGCCGGGCCGCTGGCCAAGAACATCGGCGAGGAGCGCACCGAGGCGGTCCGCACCCAGCTCGGTCTTGAAGCGGGCGATGCCTGCTTCTTCGTCGCCGGGCGTCCGGAGGCCTTCACGGCCTTTGCCGGCGCGGCGCGCACGCGGGTCGGCGAGGAGCTGAACCTGGTCGATCGTGACCGGTTCGAGCTGGCCTGGATCATCGATTTCCCCTTCTATGAGTGGCAGGAAGAGGAAAAGAAGATCGACTTCGCCCACAATCCGTTCTCGATGCCGCAGGGCGGGATGGAGGCGCTGCAGAACGACGAGCCGCTGAAACTCAAGGCGTTCCAGTACGACATCGTCTGCAACGGTTTCGAGATCGCCTCGGGCGGTATCCGCAACCATCTTCCCGAGACGATGGTGAAGGCGTTCGAGATCGCCGGCTATTCGAAGGAGACGGTCGAGGAGCGCTTCGGCGGTCTCTACCGCGCCTTCCAGTATGGCGCGCCGCCGCATGGCGGCATGGCCGCCGGCGTCGATCGCATCGTCATGCTGCTCTGCGGCGCGAAGAACCTGCGCGAGATCGCCATGTTCCCGATGAACCAGCAGGCACACGACCTTCTGATGGGCGCGCCGAACGAGGCCTCGCCGGCGCAGCTGCGCGACCTCGGGCTGCGTATCGCACCGCAGACCAAGGCCTGAGGAAGCCGCCGGACGGCACTCCGTCCGGCGCGTCTTCAAGCAGCCATGAAAAAAGGCCCCGTGCGTATAGCACGGGGCCTTTTTCGTTCGAACAGCTGCGGTCGGCGGTTACTTCGCGTCCGCGTCCGCGTCCGCGTTGGCGTTCACGGTGAGCGACAGGACCTTCGGCAGGGTCTGCGGCGCGCCCATCGCGGCGCCCATGATCTGGGTGGCGGCGATCGGGTTCTCCGGCGCGATGGTGATCGACAGGGCCTGCGGGTCGTTGAGGAAGGTCGTCACGGCGCCGGTAACCTCTTCCTGGAACTCCGGGTTCTGCAGATAGCCGAGCACCGCCGGCAGCATCGCAGTCAGGTTCTGCACCAGTTCCTCGCGGCTCTGGCCGTTCTCCTTGGCGTAATAGTCGAGCAGCTTGCCGGTGAGGGATTCGTCGGTGAAGGTGATGTCGGCCGAGTTCAGCGACAGCTGCGAGATCAGCCCCATCACCGCCATGCCGGTGGCCTGCTGGTTGTCGAGATTGCTCGCCATCTGCTCCTGCAGCTGCGACAGCGAATCCGCGAAGGCCGTCGTGTAGCCCGAGATCGCGTAGGTGAAGGACAACTCGCCCGCGTCCTCCACCGACAGCAGGAAGGGATCGAGCTCCAGAAGACCGCTCTCGGGCTCCCAGTTCGCCGAACCGTTCAGCGAGCCGCTGATGGTCTCGTAGCCGACGTCGCGGATGGCCTGGGTCGCCTCGGGCGAGTCGCCCGCCGTCATGTCGGCGGTGAAGGCGCCGACATTGACCTCGGTGGCCAGGCTGCCGCTGTCGCCGATCTCGTTTTCCATCGACGCGTCGGACAGTTCGAAGACGGTCTTGCCGTCCCTCGCGAGGTTGATGCTGCCGATCGTCGCCTTGTCGAAAAAGAAGTTGGAGAGCTTCATGGCGGCGGGGGCGTTGGCCGTATCGGTGCCGGCGAGCATCAGGCCCTCGATGCTGACGTCGCTGATCTGTGCGCGCTTGCCGTCTTCCGTCTGGTCGAGTTCGGGGAAGGCGAGGCGCTCGACCGTCCAGCCCTCGGGCGTCGACCCGGCGACGTTCTCGAAGGTCAGGTCGCCGACATCGGAGTCTTTGCCAAAGGAGACGTCCTTCAGGATGACGTTCTCGCCGTCGGCTTCGGCGCTCGCATAGGACATCGAATGCTCGCCGTTCTGCACGAGCGTCTTCAGGCGCTCGCCGAAGGCCTGCGCATCGACCGCGAAGGCCGAGGTCGAGGAGAGAAGCAGCACGGCTGTCGCGGCTGCGGAAATGCCTGTCGTGGCGCGCATGGGAAAACCTTTCGCTGGAAGCCGGTGAGCCGATCGGTCCGGTGCTCGGTCGTCGTGCCCTGCGCGACACATATGGCGAGGTAGCCCCCGCGTTAAAGGGGGGCGCGGCGGCATGCGGCATTTGCCCGTCTGGCCAGCACCGACAAAGTTCGGGATAAGCCCGTTCCGGTGTTGTTCCCATCCGGTGCATGGCCTAGAGGAAACCGCATGGGCAAGGCTACCGAACCGCCGGCTGGTGGCGGCGACATCGAACCGATCGATCTGAAGGCAGCGCTGGAAGAGCGCTACCTTGCCTATGCGCTGTCGACCATCATGGGCCGGGCGCTGCCGGATGTGCGCGACGGCTTGAAGCCGGTGCATCGGCGCATCGTCCATGCCATGCGCATCCTGCGGCTCGATCCCGGCCAGGGCTACAAGAAATGCGCGCGCATCGTCGGCGACGTGATGGGCAAGTTCCATCCGCATGGCGACGCGTCGATCTACGACGCCCTGGTCCGGCTGTCGCAGGATTTCGCGATCCGCTATCCGCTGATCGACGGGCAGGGCAATTTCGGCAATGTCGACGGCGATAGCCCGGCGGCGATGCGCTACACCGAAGCGCGGATGACCGATGTCGCGACGCTGCTTCTGCGCGGCATCGACGAGGACGCGGTCGATTTCAAGAAGACCTACAACGAGGAGGAAGAGGAACCGATCGTCCTGCCGGGCGCGTTCCCGAACCTTCTCGCCAACGGCTCGTCGGGCATTGCCGTCGGCATGGCCACGTCGATTCCGCCGCACAACGCAGCCGAGCTCTGCGACGCGGCGCTGAAGCTGATCGAGAACCCGGACGCCACCACGGACGCGCTGCTGCGCTTCGTGCAGGGCCCGGATTTTCCGACCGGCGGTGTCATCGTCGACAACCATGCCCAGATCCGCGAAGCCTACGATACCGGTCGCGGCTCGTTCCGGGTGCGGGCGCGCTGGGAGACCGAGGACCAGGGCCGCGGCGGCTACGTCGTCGTCGTCACCGAGATTCCGTATCAGGTCCAGAAGTCGCGGCTGATCGAGAAGATCGCCGAACTGCTGCTGGCGCGCAAGCTGCCGCTGCTCGGCGACATCCGTGATGAATCGGCCGAGGACGTGCGGATCGTCATCGAGCCGAAGAGCCGCACGGTCGATCCCGAACTCCTGATGGAATCGCTGTTCCGGCTGACCGATCTGGAATCGCGCATTCCGCTCAACATGAACGTCCTGTCCGGCGGCAAGGTGCCCCGGGTCATGTCGCTCAAGGACGTTCTGGCCGAATGGCTGGCGCATCAGCGCGAGGTGCTGGTGCGGCGTTCGCGCTTCCGGCTGGCGCAGATCGAGCGGCGGCTGGAGATCCTCTCCGGCTATCTGATCGCCTTCCTGAACCTCGACGAGGTGATCCGGATCATCCGCGAGGAGGATGAGCCGAAGACCGAACTGATGCGGACCTTCGAGCTGACCGACACCCAGGCCGAGGCGATCCTCAACATGCGGCTGCGCTCCTTGCGCAAGCTGGAGGAGTTCGAGCTCAAGCGCGAGTTCGACACCCTGACCGAGGAAAAGGCCGAGAAGGAAGCGCTGCTGGCTTCGGACGAACGCCAGTGGGCCGGCATTGCCGCCGAAGTGCGGGAGGTCCGCGAGACCTATTCCAAGAAGACGAAGATCGGTCGTCGCCGCACCATGTTTGCCGACGCGCCGAACCGGGCGCTCGACGACATCACAGTGGCGTTGATCGAGAAGGAGCCAATCACCGTCGTCCTGTCCAAGAAGGGCTTCCTGCGCGGCATGAAGGGTCATCTGGCAGACTTCTCCTCGCTGGCCTTCCGCGAGGGCGACGGGCTGCAGCTCGCCTTCCACGCCATGACCACCGACAAGCTGCTGTTCCTGTCGACCGGCGGTCGCGCTTTCACCCATGGCGCCGACAAGCTGCCGGGCGGGCGCGGGCAGGGCGAGCCGATCCGGCTGGCCTTCGAGCTCGAGGACGATCAGGACATCGCGCTGGCCTTCGTCGCCGATCCCGAGCGCCGCCGCCTGCTGGTCTCATCCGACGGCAATGGTTTCGTCGCCAGCGAGGCCGACATGCTGGCCAATACCCGCAAGGGCAAGCAGCTGATGAACGTTGCCGGCAAGACGACGCTCGCGCTGGCCGCGCCGGTCGGCGCAGGCGACCACGTGGCCATCGTCGGCGAGAACCGCAAGCTGCTGGTCTTCCCGCTGGTGCAGGTGCCGCAGATGACCCGCGGCAAGGGCGTGCGGCTGCAGCGCTACAAGGATGGCGGCCTGTCAGACGCCCGCGTCTTCGCCATGGCGGATGGCCTGACCTGGACCGATTCCGCCGGCCGCAGCTTTACTCGTTCCGAGACCGAACTCCTGGAATGGCGCGGCGACCGCGCCCAGGCCGGCCGGCTGGTGCCGAAGGGCTTCCCCAAGACCAACCGCTTCGACGGCTAGTCATCGGCCTTGCCCGGCATGCGGGCGAGGAAACGCGCGAAGGACGGGCCCGCTGCGCGTCAGTTGGCGCGGTTCTGCCCGGCGAGGCGCCGTCGACCGCGCACGCGCCGCAGTTCGGCGACCGAATGGGCGACCAGCGTCGCGATCACCACCCCGCCGCCCAGCATCGCCAGATCGACCGGGCGCTCACCGAAGATCAGCCATACCCAGATCGGCGCCAGCACGGTTTCGATCAGGAAGGCCATGGAAACGACCGGGGCGGGAACGAACATCGGCCCGATCGCCAGGCAAATCATGGCGACGGGGATCAGCACGCCGCCATTCAGGATCAGCCAGATGATCGCCTCGGAATGGAGCCCTTCGCCGGCCATGAAGGGTAGGGCGATCAGCGCCGGCAGAAGGCCGCCCAGCGCCGCAGTGTAGCGCATGTCGGTGCGCGAGCGCCGCGACAGGGTCAGCGCGAGGGCGATCAGGAAGGCGGTCGCCAGCGCCGAGAGGTCGCCCGTCCAGTTGCCGGTCTCGAAGCCCGCGCCGATGATCAGGAGCACGCCGAAGAGCGTCGCCGGGATCGCCAGCACGGTGGCCAGGGGCGGACGCTCGCCGATCAGCCACCAGGACAGGATCGCCGCGAACATCGGGTTGAAGGCGAGGATGAAGACGACATTCGCTGCGCTGGTGTTGAAGACGGAGAACACGAAGGTGGTGGCCGCCACCGAGAAGACGGCCACGATCAAAAGGCCGGTCCAGCCGGCGATCAGCTTCTGGCCGCGCGGATTGCGGATCCGGTCGATTTGCCAGATCAAAAGCACGGCAAGGCCGGTCAGCAGGCCGCGGACCGCCAGTACGGTCCAGAAGGCGCTCTCCGACATGCGGATCAGCGGAATATCGAAGGACAGGACCAGCCCGCCAATGCCGACAATGGCAAGGCCCTGGCCATAGGACTGAGCCGAAGCGGCGGCTTCGGTCTGGGACGAAACGGCGGACATGGGAACCTGCGAATGGTAAGTAACCCTGACCGGCTATCGTGCCGGGCTCAGCATGGCAACCGGCGCGACGTCCGGCGTCAGCCCTCGTAGCGTTCCCAGCCCTTGGGCAGCAGGTGTTCCTGCGGGCGGAAGCGGATCTTGTAGTCCATCTTGCGCGAGCCGTTCACCCAATAGCCGAGATAGAGATAGGGCAGGCCGAGCTTCCGGGCGCGCTCGATATGGTCGAGGATCATGAAGGTGCCGAGGCTTCGCTCGCTCTCGTCAGGCTCGAAGAACGAATAGACCATCGACACGCCGTCGGCCATGACGTCGCTGAGCGCGACCGCGACGAGTTCGCCGTCGGAATGCGGGCTGAAGGCCGAATCCGCGCCACGCCGGCGGTATTGCACCAGCCGCGTATCGACCCGGCTGTCCTCGACCATCATGGCGTAGTCAAGAACGCTCATTTCGGCCATGCCGCCCTCGGCGTGGCGGTGGTCGAGATAGCGGCGGAACAGGGAATATTGCTCGCTCGACGGTTCGGCCTGGTCCATCCGGCCGATCAGGTCGCGATTGCGGGTCGCGACACGGCGCATGGAGCGCGTCGGCTGGAACTCGTCCACCAGGATGCGCACCGAGATGCAGGCGCGGCAGCGCTCGCAGGCGGGCCGGTAGGCGATGTTCTGGCTGCGGCGGAAACCGCCCTGGCTCAGGAGGTCGAGCAGCGAGGGCGCGCGCTCGCCGGTCAGATGGGTGAACACCTTCCGCTCGGACTGCCCCGGCAGATAGGGGCAGGGCGAGGGCGACGTGAGGAAGAATTGCGGCGTCTGCGGATGATGGACCGTCAAGGCCGAGCCTCCCGTCTCACAACGAATAATACCATGGGCCCACGATCGAAAATGTTAACCACACCAAAATCACGAGGGGAACACCGGCCTTGGCGAAGTCGACGAAACGATAGCGTCCCGGCCCCATGACCATGAGATTCGTCTGGTAGCCGATCGGTGTGGCGAAGGATGCGTTGGCGGCGAAGATGACGCAGGCGAGGAAGGCCTGCGGTGGCGCGCCCAGCCGGTTGGCGATGTCGAGCGCGATGGGCGTGAACAGCACGGCGGTGGCGTTGTTCGACAGGAAGTTCGTCATGATCGCGATGACGAGGAACAGGGCCGAGAGAATGATGGTCGGCGACTGGCCGTCCAGCGCGGCGACCGTGCCTTCGGCGATCATCGCGGCGCCGCCGGTGCGCTCCAGCGCCGTCGCCGCGGCGATCGCCGCACCGACCAGCATGAAGATCGAGCGGTCGACCGAGCGGGCGGCCTCGCCGACGGTCAGGCAGCCGGTGGCGACCATGAGCACCGCGCCGGTCACGGCGAGGACGTCGATGGGCAACAGGCCGGTGGCCGAGCCGGCGATGATGCCGAGAAAGATCGCAACGGCGAGCTTGGCCTTGGTGCTCTGCGGGATCGCCTGGGCGCTGTATTCCAAGAGCAGCAGATCGTGGTTGCCCTTGAGCGACGAGATCGCCGCCTCGCGGCCGCACAGGAGCAGCGTGTCGCCGGGCTCCAGCCGAATTTCCGACAGCACCGAACGGGCCATGCGGCTTTTGCGCTGCAGCCCGAAGAGCGTGATCCCGAACTGGGTGCGCAGGCCGGAGAACTGCATCGTGCGGCCGGCATAGCGCGAGCCCGGTGCCACCACCGCCTCGGCCATTACCATGTCGGGCCCGATCTTGCGCTGTTCAGCCGAGGAGCCGGAGGGGTCGAGCGTCTTGATGGTCAGATTGCCGGCTGCCAGCGCCTTCGAGAAGGCTCGGCGCGTCGCGGTGACGATCAGCCGGTCGCCGGGCTGCAGCGAGACGCCGTCGAAGGGCGGCAGGAAGGTCTCGTCGTCGCGCAGGATCATCCGCGGCATCAGATCGCCGAGATCGGTGAACAGGCCGGCCCGCGCCGTGCTGCCGACGAAGGCGTGCTCCTCGGTGATGTCGATCTCGCCGAGGAACTGCTTGCCGCCGGCATCGACCACGCGGCCCTGCGGGCCGTCCCGCGGGGTGAGGATGCGCGGCATCACCTTGATCACGTAGATGCCGCCGACCAGCGCGATGGCGAGGCCCGGAATGGTGAAATCGAAGAAGTCGAGGGTGATGCCCGAACGCGCTGCGACGCCCGCCACCAAGAGGTTGGTGGACGAGCCGATCAGCGTCGTGACGCCGCCGAGGATCGACAGGAAGGACAGCGGCATGAAGACCCGCGAGGGCGAGATGCCGCGCTGGGTCGCCAGCATGGTGAGGATGGGGATGAAGATCACCACCACCGGCGTGTTGTTGAGGAAGGCCGACAGGACCGCGGCGGTCAGCAGGACCACGGCAATCGCGCCGGCACCGGCGGTGCCGCCGATCCGCGACAGCAATTGCGTCGGCCGTGCCATGGCATCGGTGGCGAAGAGGCCCTGGCCGACGATCAGCAGCGCCAGGACGGTGATCAATGCCGGATTGGCGAAGCCGGCGAGCAGGTCGCCGCTGGTGACCGCGAAGCCGGCCGCGTCCCGATAGGGGAACAGGGCGAAGAACAGCAGGAATGCACTGAGAGATGCCGCGGCGACGGCCTCGATCGGCCAGCGTTCCAGCGAATACCCGATCACACTCACCAGAATGAAAAGGTAAGTGACCCAGACGTGTAGCGAATCCATAAACCGCCGCGTTCCGTTGTCCGCCTGACCTTATCCGTGTCGTGGCAGCGAATGGCAACCCGTGGGGTCAATCGAACAGGATCGGCCGAAGCGAACTTCGGCGCGATCAGCGGCGGGAAGCGTCCGGTCGGCGAGGACCTTCGGGCAAAGATGTCGCTGGGTTCAGCGGTCGCGGATGACCGCGGTTCCGAGCAACACGTCATGCAGCAACTGTTTGCGCCGCGTGAACAGGGCAACCAGCAGTACAAAGGGCGTCAGAACCGAAACGGACGCCCAGAACAGAACGCCATGCAGGACCGCCAGCGTCGGGTCGACCCTTCCACCGTCGAGCCGCGCGACACGCACGCCGGCCACCCGCATGCCCGGCGTGGCCTGCTTGGCACCGCCCATGGTGAAGGCGATGTAGACGATGGCGATCACCGGCAGGAGGATCGCGTAGAGGCCCCAGGCGAGGCCGAAGGAGACGATGCCGAGGATGAAGACGACGATGGCCGCCGGCACCGACAGAAGCAGCACCAGCGCGTAGTCGATCACGAAGGACATCATTCGCCGGGTACGCACGCCATCATAGAGCCGCGGCGCATCGAGATCCGTCGCGCGCGTTTCGGCCGTCCGGGTCATGGTGTCGTCGTACACGGGCTATCCTTCGTCGCCGTTTCCTATGGCCCTTCAGATGGTGACGATCACGGCCGCGTGCAACGGCGGTGCCGCAGCGGCGCCTTTCGTGCGAGGCGCGCGCGGCGCTCCCTCAGCGGCGGGGCATGCGCGCCGCGACCGTTGGCGAGAAGTAGCTGAGGATGCCGGAGGCGCCGGCCCGCTTGAACGCGGTCAGGCTTTCCATCATCGCCCGCTCGCCGTCGAGCCAGCCATTGCCGGCCGCGGCCATGATCATCGCGTACTCACCGGAGGTCTGGTAGGCGAAGGTCGGGACGCCGAATTCGCGCGACAGGCGCGAGACGATGTCGAGATAGGGCATGCCGGGCTTGACCATGATCATGTCGGCGCCTTCGGCGATGTCCTGCGCGGCCTCGCGCACGGCCTCGTCGCTGTTGCCGTAGTCCATCTGATAGGTGCGCTTGTCGCCCTTGAGCATACCGCCGGAGCCGACCGCGTCGCGGAACGGGCCGTAGAAGGCCGATGCGTATTTCGCCGCATAGGACATGATCAGCGTGTCGCGATGGCCGACCTCGTCGAGCGCCTGGCGGATGCAGGCGACGCGCCCGTCCATCATGTCGGACGGACCGATGATGTCGCAGCCGGCCTCGGCCTGCACGACGGCCTGACGGCAGAGCGCCTCGACGGTCTCGTCGTTGAGAATCCGGTCGCCCTCCATGATGCCGTCGTGGCCGTGGGAGGTGTAGGGGTCGAGCGCGACGTCGCAGAGGATGCCGACCTCCGGCACGGCGGCCTTGATCGCCCGGCTCGCCCGGCAGACGAGATTGCCCTCGTTGAAGGCCTCGCTGCCGCGTTCGTCGCGCTTGTCGGCGTCGGTGTAGGGAAACAGCGCGACGACCGGGATGCCCAGATCCCGCGCCCGCTTGGCGGCATCGACGCAGCCCTCGACGGAGAGGCGGAAGACCTCCGGCATGGAGGGCACCGGTTCCGGCGCGCCGCCGCCTTCGCGCACGAAGATCGGCCAGATCAAATCGTCGGCGGTCAGATTGGTCTCGCGCACCAGCCGGCGCGACCAGTCGGACTGGCGCAGCCGCCGCATCCGCAGGCCTGCCGTCGCCGCATCGATCCGCGTCGTGATCGAAACTCCAGAATCGCCGGTCCGTGTCATGCGGCAGCATCCTATTCCGTCTGTCGGGCACGTTCGTCCCGCGCCTTTCCAGGAGAGGCGAGAACGGCGTCCATCATGCGCGGGGCCGATCGCCGCGCGGTCGGCTTCTGCGTATGCCCTCGGCGCCGCGACTTCAAGATTGACGCGCTCTTCGCGTCCACCGTAGGTTCCGGCGCGTCGGGCGCTCGCCCGGCCCGCATGCGGTCATCCGCCGCCATCTCTCCCCGCGCGACCGCATGCAAGGCGGCATAGGCGCCGAACGGTCCGGAAGGTGGAGCCTCGTGATCAAGGGACTTACCCAGCGCGCCAAGGCCGAAGCGTTCAACCGGACGCTCGCCGTCTGGCTCTACCGTCTCGCGGCGATCGTGCTGTTCGTCGCGGGAGCCGGCTACTGGATCCGCCTCGTCGGTATCGAGGAGGGGCCGCTCTACCGCTTCGACCTGATGCCGCTGTGGTGGAAGATAACTGCACCGACGCTTGCCGTGCTCTACCCGGTCGCCGGGATCGGCCTGTGGCTGACGGTCGGCTGGGGCGCGGTCGTCTGGGTTCTGATCGCCCTGATCGAAGCGGTGATGCATCTCGGCTTTCCCGAACTGTTCGGCCCCAACCTCCTGTGGCTCGGCTTCCACCTGTGGGGGCTTGGCATGCTGGCGGTGATCCGAGTGGTGGGGCTCTACGAACGGCGGCGCCTGCGCGGCTATTGAGGTGGCCGTCGTACCGGGCCCCGGCGGCCCGCCGGGACGCCGAAAGGAATTGTTCAGATCGGGGATAGGTCTTGTTAATCAAGACTTTGGATGCGCAAGTGTAAGGACGCATTAAGCCTGCGGTTTAAGTCGAATTTTAGATGCGCTGCCTATGTTGGGTCTCAAGATGGGGTCGATAGAGAACATCCATCAGCTCAACAGCGGAGACTACTATGAACGCTCAGATGAAGGCAGACGCCGCCCCGCAGGTCGGTCCGAAGGATGAACTGAAGTCGCTTTACCTGGAGACGCTGCAGCTGGTCGAGCGGCTGCACCGCCGCCTGCTGGACGTCATCAAGGACGAGTTCGATCGCAACAGCCGCACCGACATCAACGCGGTCCAGGCGCTGCTGCTCTTCAACATCGGCGACTCGGTGCTGACCGCCGGCGAGCTGCGCACCCGCGGCTTCTATCTCGGCTCCAACGTCTCCTACAATCTGAAGAAGCTGGTCGATCTCGGCTTCATCAACCACCAGAAGTCGCGGGTCGACCGCCGCGCGGTGAAGGTGTCGCTGACCGACACGGGCCGCGAAGTCGCCGCGATCGTCGCCGAGCTCTATGACCGCCATATCGGCTCGATCGACAAGGTCGGTGGCCTCGACGAGCAGGAATTCCAGAAGATGAACCGTTCGCTGCAGCGGCTGGACCGCTTCTGGAACGACCAGATCCTGTACCGCCTCTAGACCCTAGGCTTGAAGAACTCCGCGCATTTGCCTCGCGACCCGAAGGGTCAGCGAGGCCTTTGCCGTTCGGTCACCGCAAGGCGAGGTGTTCGGGCGCGCGAAGGGCAGGGGATCGCCGTCTCGGCGACAGCCTGGCGCCTGAGTTTGCAGCCGGTTCCGGGGCCGGACTGCCGATTTCCTCGTTGTGCGAACCGGTCAAGAGTGCTCAGGATGAGCAGCAGGAACTCGGATCGTGAGACATGCCGGTGTATCTGGACCGCCTCGTGACCACGCTGGATGCCGCCGCCATGACGGGCTGCGGCCGGGCGCCTGTTCGGGCTCAGGGAGCGAACCGTCCGCTGGGCGCCGCGATCTTCCGGCCGCAGATTTCCGCGGATTGCCGGCAAACCGCCGTGCCGGACCCAGAGGCGCAACGCCTGACCGCCGCGCGTCCCATCCACGTCACCCGGCACAGCAGCCCCCTCGGCGACGTCCCGAACGCGCTTTTCCTAAAGGACAGCGGCGCATTTCGGCGCGGCGACATCATCGATTCACGGGATCGGAAGAGCCCGTTCTCGAAGCGGACGCAAACATAGGGACGCGCATCACCACGCCAGAGCCAAGGGAGGAATTCATGTCCAAGACCAATGGGAGCTGCTGTGCAGGTCCGGGCTATGCATCGCCGCAGGAGGCCATGAAGGCGCCACGCGAGACGGTCGTCTACACGATCTGCATCTACACCGGGACCGGGATCGAGAAGCCCGACTATCTGGCAACCATCGACGTCGATCCGGACAGTCCGACTTATGGCGAGGTGATCCACCGGACCGAAATGCCGAATGTCGGCGATGAGCTCCACCACATGGGCTGGAATGCCTGCTCCTCCTGCAACACCGACGGCAGCATGGAGCGCAAGTACCTGATCATTCCGGGCGTGCGCACGACGAATTTCTACATCGTCGACACCGCCACCGATCCGCGCCGGCCGACGCTGTTCAAGACGATCGACGGAAACGAAATCAAGGCGAAGACGAACCTCTCGGCGCCGCACACCGTGCATTGCCTCGGCGCCGACATCATCGTGTCGATGCTGGGTGACGCCGACGGCAACGGGCCCGGCGGGTTCCTTCATCTGGACAAGGATTTCAACATCATCGGGCGCTGGGAGAAGGACCTCGGCGCGATGCGATACAATTACGACTTCTGGTACCAGCCGCGCCACAACATGATGATCTCGACCGAATGGGCGTCGCCCAACACCTTCATGCCGGGATTCGATCTGGAGGACGTGGCGCGCGGCAAATACGGCCAGCATGTCCATTTCTGGGATTTCGCGAATCGCAGGGTCGAGCAGAGCATCGATCTGGGCGCGGAGGGGATGATCCCGCTGGAGGCGCGGTTCCACCACAACCCCGACAGCACGCATGGCTTCGTCGGGGCGGCGCTGGCCTCGAACATCTTCCACTACCACAAGGACAACGGGACGATCGAGATCGAGAAAATCATCGACGTGCCCACCGTGGATGTCGAAGGCTTCCCGGTTCCCATGCCCAGCCTGATCACCGACATCCTGGTGTCGATGGACGATAGGTTTCTCTATTTCTCGAACTGGCTGCATGGCGACCTCAGGCAGTACGACGTCTCCGACCCGGCGAACCCGATACTGACCGGCCAGGTCTGGATCGGCGGGATGCTGGGCAAGGCGCCGGAGGTGAATGGCCGCACGGTCGACGGCGCGCCGCAGATGATTCAGCTGTCGCTGGACGGCAAGCGGCTCTACGTGACGACGTCGCTCTTCTCGACCTGGGACAACCAGTTCTACCCGTCGATGAAGGAGAAGGGCGGGATCATGCTGATCGTGGATTGCGATACCGAGAAGGGCGGCATGACGATCCGCGACGATTTCATCATCGATTTCAACGACGAACCGCATGGACCGGCCCGGGCCCATGAAACCCGCTATCCCGGCGGCGACTGCTCGTCGGATATCTGGGTCTGACAGGCGACGGTCAGCCGGGTTCGGCGAGGCTGGATGCGGGAGGCGTCGGCATGCGCAGGCACACGGTCACATTGCGCAATCGCGGCGGGCTGGCCTTTTCGGTGGGCGAGAATGAGCCGATCATCGACGCCATCGAGGCGGCCGGCCATGTCCTGCCGATCGGCTGCCGCTACGGTGGCTGCATCACCTGCGCGGCCCGGCTGATCTCCGGCTCTGTCCGTCAGCCGAATGGCACGGCGCTCAACCGGCGCCAGTCGGAGGCCGGTTACGTGCTGCTCTGCGTGGCGCGCCCGAAGGAGGATTGTGTCCTCGATGTCGGCGTGGAGAGCCATGACCGGCTCTACGTCAATCCGTTCGCCAGCGCTTCGGCAGCAGACCAGTTGGCGCGCGCGAAGGGCAGATGACGGCGTGGGCCGCGAGTCGGGAAGCGAGCCACTGTCGCGCTGCGCGATACGGGAGCGTCGAGAACGACGGCCGCCTCGCCCCTGCGTGCTCGTCACGTCGCCTGCGCCAGGCAACGCCATGGGCATGTCGCAGCCGGATCGCGAGCGCGTTCACCGCGACGCGCACAGAATCCGTCAGCGCTCTCAGCTAGAGGACGCATAAACACGCCGGAGGCGCTTGATGGGTCCCGCCATGTGGCAGGCGATTCAATGGGGGAATGGTACGCCCAAGGGGAATCGAACCCCTCTCTCCACCGTGAAAGGGTGGCGTCCTAACCGATAGACGATGGGCGCAGCGACGGCGTGTATACGGTGAGTCTCCGGCGACCGCAAGAGCCGGAAAAGGGGTTTTTCGCTGTTGCGAGAAGTTTTTGCGACAGTCCGGAATCCTGCCCTTTGCCGGTCGGCGAGGACCGGAAAGCTGGCGACGCCAGCCTTGGACGGTGCGCCGTTCCACCTATCGAACCAGAGGGTTGGCTATTTGCGACCGCGGCAGGACCAGTTCCAGTCGCGCTTGTGCCCGACATCGACGTGGATCGCCTTGGTGTGACAATAGGTGCCGACACCACCGCGACCCGGCAGTGAGCGCACATAGGCGGCAACGGCCATGTTGTCGGCGCCTGGGATGATGATGTCGGCGGCCTTGCAGCCCATGTGCTGGGAACGGCGCGCGCCGTTGACCCGCTTGTTGTGGGTCGGGCTGCGATAGCCGGAGGTGACGATCACCTTGGTGCCGTAGCGCCGCTCGACACTGCGCAGGATGCGCACGAGGTTCGACGGGAAGCAGGAGGTCTCGACGCTCTCGCGCTGGACCAGCAGGCCGTTCGGCGCGAGTCGGGCCATGCCGGTCGACAGCGATGCGACCCGGTAGGAGGTCTCGACGTCCTCGATCATGTCCTCGTCCGCCGAGGCGCGCTGGCCGATCTCGAACAGCGAGGAGGGGTCCACGCCGGGCAGTGCGTCGGTGCCGGCCGCCGCGCCCTCGCGCTGCAGGACGACGCGCCGCGACTTGCCCTTGTCGACATTGGCGATGGGCGTGCGGGCCTCCGAGCGGGCGAAGAGCGAGGAAAACAGCGAACGGTCGGAGGAGCGGCCCGCCGCGCCACTGGTGGATGCCTCGGTCGCATAAGCGACCATGGCCTTGTTCTCGCTGCCGGTCGGAATCAGCGGGGTGGTGGCCGGCATGTCGGCAATGGCGGGCGGCGTCTGTGCTTCGGCCGTCTCGGTCGCCGGCGCGTTGGTGTCGGCCGCAGCGCTCGTAGCCTCCGCGGCCTGCGCTTCGCCGGTTGCCGACGTCCCGGCATCCGCTTCGGATGCAGCCGCGACATCGACGGCGGCCGCGTCTTCGGTTTCGGGCGCCGTAGCGGACCCGGCAAATCCAAAGGCCGAGGTATCGTCGATGGCGGAGACGCATCCCGACAGGATCGGCGCGGTCGACAGAAGCGCCAACATCAGGAGATGCGGCGTCATCGCAAGGCGGCGGTGGCCCGGGCGGTCAGTTTTCAATCGTTTCCCCTCTCGGCAGCGTGTTTGCAAACCCGCTACGTCAGTCCTGCGACGACCCGGACATCCTGCCGCGTCTCCATGGTCCCCACCATGCGTCGCCACTGACAGTCTCGATGATCTGACCAAGCGTCAGGTCGTGCACGACGAAAGCATTGTCTCTCAATAACGCTCTGGCGTCTATGGTGGGAATGCGGCGGCACGATGGTCGCCGCATGTCCCGGTGGGAGCTTACCAGCTTCCGGTGTTCTGCATCGAGGCCCACGGCTCCGCGGGCTCCTTGGCCTCGCCCTTCTGCAGTAACTCGATCGAGATGTTGTCGGGCGACTTGATGAAGGCCATGTAACCGTCGCGGGGCGGGCGGTTGATGGTGACGCCCTTGTCCATCAGATCCTGGCAGGTGGCGTAGATGTCGTCGACCTCATAGGCGAGGTGGCCGAAATTGCGCCCGCCGGAATATTCTTCCGGATCCCAGTTGTAGGTCAGTTCGAGCAGCGGCGCCTTGGTGTCCTTGGCGCCGGGCATGTCTTCCTGTCCGGCGAGGAAGATCAGGGTGAAGCGACCCTTTTCGCTCTCGACGCGGCGGGTCTCCACCATACCCATCTTGTTGCAGTAGAAGTCCAGGGACGCGTCCACGTCGCTGACGCGAACCATCGTGTGCAGATAGCGCATTCGGTAGTGCCTCTCTTGGATTGAGGCGGCGATGTTAGCGTTTTCACCCGGCGCGCCAACCCTTGCACGATAAAAAACGTCAGGCACATTGAGGGTTTTCTGGTTCGCATGTCCCCGCGGCGGTCATCCGTGCGAAGTCATGACGGCTCGACGGGATATGCGCAGGGGCACGGCATATCGTTGCTTTGCGCTGTGCAATAAACCGGCGGGTCACGCGCAGTCGGTCGAGCGTTTCCCTTGGAAAATCCTGTATGCGGCCTTGCCCCGGTCAGGAGCATTGATGCTAAGTTCGGACATTGCGATTCGGATGGTGGAAGTACAGGCGGAACCCCGAATGCCGGAGAGAATGCCCCGAGATGCCGAGGGCGGCACACAAGAGTCCGAGACGCGAGACGTCGGTCTGAGCGAAGTTTCGGGCCATATCAAATGGTTCGATGTCTCCAAGGGCTTCGGTTTCATCGTGCCGGACGATGGCGGTGCCGACATCCTCCTGCATGTGACCTGCCTGCGGCGCGACGGCCACGCCACGGCGCTGGAGGGGGCACGTGTCGTTTGCGAGGTGCAAGAGGGCGAGCGCGGGCTGCAGGCCTTCCGCGTTCTGTCGATGGACCAGTCGACCGCGGTGCATCCGTCGCAGCTGCCGCCACCGCGGACCCATACGGTCGTCACGCCGAGCAGCGATCTGGTGAGCGCGGTGGTCAAGTGGTTCAACCGTACCAAGGGCTACGGTTTCCTGACGACCGGCGAGGGGACCGAGGACATCTTCATTCACATGGAAACCCTGCGCCGGTTCGGCATGACCGAGCTGCGCCCCGGTCAGGACGTGCTGGTGCGTTTCGGGCAGGGCGACAAGGGACGCATGGCGGCGGAGATCCATCCCGGGACGGGTCCCGTCCAGCCGCCGTCCCACTGAGTTGAGGCAAATCCGATGGCAATGAGACGCGCGATCCTGGCGGCCGGCTTTGCGGCGGCGGCCGTCGTCGGGGCGGCCTACTACGCGGTCGCCGGCAGCGACCTGTCGACGGCGACGCTGGAGACGGCGACCGGCAGCCATGCCGTCAAGGTCGAGCTGGCCCGGACACCCGAGACGCGCGCCACCGGCCTGATGAACCGCGAATCGATGCCGGCGGACCAGGGCATGCTGTTCGAGTTCGACGAGACCCGTCCGGTCGCGATGTGGATGAAGAACACGCTGATTCCCCTCGACATGCTGTTCATCGATCCGGACGGTGTGGTGAAACGGGTGAAGACCAACGCCCAGCCGCTGTCGCTCGAGACGATCCCATCCGGGGCGCCGGTGAAATATGTTCTGGAGCTGAATGGCGGCGCCGCGGCTCGCTTCGGAGTGGCTGCCGGCGACCGACTTCGTCACCCGATCATTCCGCAGCCTTGACTTCCCGCCCATTGCCGGCCAAACCCCGCATCGACAGGCACGTCACCAGTGTCCGGAGCGTAGCGCAGCCTGGTAGCGCATCTGGTTTGGGACCAGAGGGTCGCAGGTTCGAATCCTGCCGCTCCGACCAATGGTCGACGGACACCGGTTTTTGACACGGGCGTGGCGAAGCCGCGCCGCCGCCGACGAGGCCCAGATGGTTGCGAGAATCTATCGTCCGACCCGTACCGCCATGCAGTCGGGCAAGGCGAAGACGCGCGATTGGATGCTGGTCTACGAACCGGAGCAGCCCAAGCGCGTCGAGCCCCTGATGGGCTACACCTCTTCCGGCGACATGCTCTCCCAGCTCAGACTCTCCTTCGAGACCCGCGAGCAGGCGGTCGAATATGCCGAGCGCAACGCCATTCCGTACCGGGTCGAGGAGCCGAAGGAAACGCGGCGCCCGAAGATCGCCTACGCCGACAATTTCCGGTATGACCGACGCCAACCCTGGACGCACTGACCGCTGTATCGGCCAGTCCCGCTGCCGGGGTGCGCACAGTTCGGCCCCGTAGCTCAGAGGATAGAGCACCGGCCTTCTAAGCCGATGGTCGCAGGTTCGAATCCTGCCGGGGTCGCCATGCCAAGGTTTCGAGCGCGAATTGTGCAAGTTTGCTCGCGCCGAACCTGACCACTTCTAACCTACTGGATAACCGTTTGCGGTTGCGAGGCAGCCTCGGCTTCCGCGCTCGTCGGCGCAGGCAGGGTTGGGGCGATCTCTTCCAGGGGCACCGATTGGGAGCCGGGCGCACTCGTCAGGTGCTCTTCCGCTTGTGTGCGGGGTCCAGCAAGGTTGCTTACGTGAATGAGGCTTTTCGTGCTGGCGGTGAGTGGAGCCAGCGGGTGCCGACCATCAACGATTGGGGTAGATTCATTCACCCGGCGCGGCGGCGCGGCCCATATCGTCTGACTGATTCCCAGATGTTGCAGAAACGGCTGAACAGCATCGTTCGCGTCATAGTCGAGCCTGGTCACCCGCGCACCGAACAGTGATCGCAGGCGTTGATTGACCGCTCTTTGATCGCAGCCGAGCCTGATGCCGTCGCGCTGACAGAACTCCTCGAAACCAGTCGTTGTTTTGCCGTTCTTGCGGACCTGCGCATAGAGGGACTGGAGCTAGGCGGTCTTCTCCCGATGGACGACAACCACCTCGACTGACAGTCCTGCGGTGGCATCCAGGAATTCCGGTGAATGTTCGTCGAGGCCGAACAGATGCGTGCAGATGCCTTCGGTGGATAAGATGATATCCCCGCTGGTTTCGTTGATGCATTTCACCAGCGCCCGGAACCTTCGCCGGTAGAAGCAGGTGTACAGAAACTGATGCCGGGGGTCCGCTTCCGAGATGACATGGTCCGGGTAGACCCAACCATTACGGCTCAGCGTATCCCGGTTCTCCCATAGGAATCTCTGTAAGGCGGAAGTCCCGGTTTTTGGCATTCCCGGATGAATGACGAGGCGTCGGCGGTTCATTGGACCTCGAACGGAAAGCGAGACGACCAGGGCAGAGGGCTGGTCACCGTGCCGATACTCATCGGCTCATGTGCTACTCTTCAGGCGATCGAGCGGTTTCTACATCTGAAAGGGGGAAAATACATGTTACAAAGAAATTTATTCTAACAGAATCTCATAAATTCTTTCCGTGTTCCTAATTTTTTTACGGCGTGATGCGTGCTTCCATGAGCGTATAAGAGATACTTCACCTAAGTTCCTCCGAAGGATTGTCCGGGGAACATATAGGCAAGCATTCAAACCATAATTACTGCCAATGCAACATAAATCGCAAAGGGTCCTCGGTCGGATGTTCGCGCTGACCTTCTGGCGGGACCGGGGACCGGTTAAACCCCGCACAAGCCGTCTCGAATGTCAGGATGGTTCGCTTTCAAAGGCGCCATCGCATGTCCGTCTGACTCAGAGCGCACCGTCGCCACTGACGTCCCTTAGCTGGTGGCGGACGAGGGTCTCGGAGGCTCTTGAATGACTTGGCTACGACTATCCGCAACGCAGCGGTCGCATTCATAGGTGGCTTGAGGCGGGGCGGCGGCCCAAAGCGTAATCCCCCGGCTTGCTTGTTCCGAGACGGCTTGCCGGCGCCATGCCGTGAGGGAGCGTTGTGGAGTATTGTCACGGGGTGGGAGAGACCGACAGGCCGCGTTGCCATGATGGCATACGAACTGCGTCCAGTTTCGCCGCGGCCAGACTCTGAGTGAGAGAGACCGCGAGATGTCGTGCCTGATCCGGGAGGCTTGGCGGCATGAGCAGGCCGGATGGTCATTTTGGCGCGCGATGCGACGCGCGGGACACAGGCGGTCAGCCCGATCGGGCGTATGATCGGTTCGTGGCCGCTTCACGATCCAGCCACCAACAATCTTAATCGGGTGGTGAGGCGGGTATGGGCATCATCGACAGGCAGACACGCTTGGAGGCAGACGATGTTACAGGCACGCTCAACGATCCTGGTGGATCAGTGCAAGGCTGCTATGGCGGGCGATTTCCGCCATCCGGCCAGTGTGATGAATATGCTGGGGATCGACTACGAATACGCCCAGGATGACCCGCGCGTCGATGTGCGTGTCTTCCACGGTTGCACGAACGTCCCGCGCGGGCTTCCGTCCTACGTTCGCGCCATCGGCTGATCGGCAGCCGCTGCGCTGCCGATCCGCCGGACGAGAGAAGCAGCTCCGCAATGCCGAGGCGAGGCGGAGCCTGCGTTCAGCGATCCTTGGCGGCCGCGAAGCCGGCTTCGAGATCAGCCTGCAGATCGGCGACATCCTCGAGCCCGATCTGCAACCGGATCAAGCTGCCCGTCGCGCGCCCCTTTGCAATGGTCCGGTCGGCCAGCGTCACCGGCACCGCAAGGCTTTCGTGTCCGCCCCACGAATAGCCGAGTCCGAAGACGCGCAGCGCGTCCAGAAAACGCTCGGCGACCATATTGTCACCGTCAAGGACGAAGCCGAACAGGCCGCTTGAGCCCGTGAACTGGCGACGCCACAGCGCATGGTCGGCAAAGGAGGGCAGGGCCGGGTGCAGCACCTCGACGACGTCGTCGCGGCTTTCCAGCCATTCGGCCAGCGCCAGCGCGGAGGCCTGATGGCGCTCGAGCCGTACACCCATGGTCTTCAACCCGCGCAGGACGAGATAGGTGTCATCGGGAGCACCATTCAGCCCGAGTTCCATCTGCGTGTCGCGCAGCTGAGGGAGGGTTGCGGCGTTGGCCGACACGCTGCCCATCATCAGGTCGGAATGACCGCCGGGGTATTTGGTCAGCGCGTGAATCGACAAGTCAACGCCATGTTCGAGCGGCCGAAAGAAGAGCGGCGTCGCCCAAGTGTTGTCGAGCATGGTCACGGCGCCGCCGGCATGGGCCGCCTCGCAGACGGCAGCGACATCCATGATCTCGAAGGTGTTGGAGCCGGGCGCCTCCAGGAAGACCACCCGCGTCTCGGGACGCATCAGCTCGGCGATTCCGCTGCCGATATGCGGATCGTAGTATTCGACATCGACCCCCATACGCCGCAGCGTGCTGTCGCAGAAGCGCCGGGTCGGAAAATACACCGAATCCACCACCAGACAGTGGTCGCCCGACGACAGGAAGGCGAGCAGTGGCACCGTGACCGCGGCAAGACCCGATGGCACGAGGATCGTACCCTCTGCGCCCTCGAGTTCGCTCAGCGTGTCTTCCAGTGCCTTGGTCGTCGGCGTGCCGGACAGGGCATAGCTGAATGGTGCGGAAGCGCGGTTTTTCAGCTCCCTGACCGTCGGAAACAGGACTGTGGAGCCATGCACGACGGCAGGATTGACGAAGCCGTGCTGTGACATCGGATCGAACGGGCCGTGAGCGAGCCGGGTGTTGGCGCCCTGGCGCTGTTCGCCGGACTGCGTGGATCGAATGCTCAATTGATAGTCTTCCTGATTGTTTGGACTGCATAGATTGCCGTGCCCGTCAAAATCGGCGGGAAAAAAGCATCACCTGCTTGACCTGCACAAATTTATGACATGAGATCAAGCTGCTTCGTGAAGATGTGCGGGCGGTACAGCCCCAAGCTGCGCTAGCGCGTCTTGAGCGACAACGAAAAGAGTTAAACTGAAAACCATGCCTGGAAAGGTTTCCTGATGAAATTGAGACTTTTGACCGCCGTACTCGGCCTTTCGGTCGCTGGAGTGGCTGTCAGCGGTGCTTCCGCTCAGACGCTCCAGACCGTCAAGGATCGCGGCGTCCTGCGCTGCGGTGTCAATACGGGTCTGCCGGGCTTTGCGTCCCAGAACGATCAGGGTGCCTGGCAGGGTCTCGACATCGACTATTGCAAGGCAATCGCTGCCGCTGTCTTCGGAGATGCATCCAAGGTCGAATACTCGCCGTTGTCGGCCGTGCAACGTTTCCCGGCGCTCCAGAACAACGAAGTGGACGTTCTGGCCCGCAACACCACCTGGACGATGGACCGTGACACCACGCTCGGCCTGACCTTTGCCGGCGTCAACTACTATGACGGCCAGGGCTTCATGGTGAAGAAGGACCTCGGCGTGAACTCCGCGCTGGAGCTGTCCGGCGCAACGGTCTGCGTGCAGAGCGGCACGACCACCGAGCTGAATCTGGCGGATTATTTCCGCACCAACAACATGGAATACAACCCGGTCGTCATCGAGTCCCAGTCCGACGTGAACTCGGCTTATGACAGCGGCCGCTGCGATGTCCTGACGACCGACGCGTCGGGCCTTGCGGCCTCGCGCCTCGAGATGGGCAATGCCGACGAGCACACGATCCTGCCTGAGATCATCTCCAAGGAGCCGCTCGGACCTGCCGTGCGCCAGGGCGACACCGAATGGTTCAATGTCGTCAAGTGGACGCACAACGCGCTCCTGAACGCCGAAGAGCTGGGCGTCACGCAGGAGAACGTCGAGGACATGAAGACCTCGGAGAATCCCGAGATCCGGCGTCTGCTCGGCGAAGACAAGAACTTCGGCGAATCCATCGGCCTGTCCCAGGATTGGGCCGTGAACATCATCAAGGCCGTCGGCAATTACGGGGAGATCTTCGAGCGCAACATCGGTGTCGATACGCCGCTGGAAATCGCCCGTGGCCAGAACGCCCTGTGGACCAAGGGCGGCCTGCAGTACGGCATGCCGGTCCGCTAAGCTGATCAGCCGGGCCGGGCGCGTCTTTCGCGTCCGGCTCGTCCGGCGTGGCCCGTTTGCCCCTTGCGGCCGCCGGGGATCGTCAACTTCCGCAACGCCCGGGAGCGTAGATGACCGTCGAAACCCATTCCGTGCCGCGTCAGGGCGGCGGGGCCAGTTTCCTGAACAATCCAACCGTCCGCAGCATCGTCATCCAGGTCGCCCTGGTGGTCGGCCTCGCGCTCTTCACGTGGTGGATCGTCGACAACACGGCGCGGAACCTCGCAGCCGCCAACATCGCGTCCGGCTTCGGCTTCCTCGCCGAGCGGTCGGGCTTCGACATCGCCATCACGCCCTTCACCTATTCGAGCAACGCCACCTATGGGGACGCGATCCTCATCGGTATCGCGAATACGTTGGTCGTGGCGATCAGCGGCATCATCCTGGCGACCATCGTCGGCTTTCTCGTCGGCATCGGGCGCCTGTCGCGCAATTTCCTCGTCCGCTCGATCTCCACCGTCTATGTCGAGACCTTCCGCAACATCCCGCCGCTGCTGGTCATCCTGTTCTGGTACTTCGGCGTCCTGTCGGTTCTGAGCGGGCCGCGCGGCATCGACGAAAGCCCGGTGGGCGTCTACCTGACCAATCGCGGGCTGCAGATCCCGGCCATCCTGTTCGAACCGGTCGCCTGGGCCACTCTTGCAGCCTTCGCACTCGGGATCATCGGCACGGTCCTCTATGCGCGTCGCAGCAAGAAGCACCAGCTGGCCACGGGCGAGCGCTTGCCGGTGCTGTGGCCCGCCATCGGCATGATCATTGGCCTGCCGCTTCTGGTCTTCGTGGCCACCGGGATCCCGGCCACGCTGGAGTTTCCCGCCGCAACGCGTTTCAATCTCGCCGGCGGCATCCAGATCCGGCCGGAGTTCATCGCCCTGTGGCTGGCCCTGTCGATCTACACCGCGGCCTTCGTGGCGGAGATCGTGCGCGCCGGGATCCTGTCCGTCTCCAAGGGACAGACCGAGGCCGCCTCGGCGCTCGGGCTCACGCGCGGCAAGCTGCTGCGGCTGGTCGTCGTGCCGCAGGCGTTCCGGGTGATCATTCCGCCGCTGACCAGCCAGTATCTCAACCTGACCAAGAACTCGTCCCTCGGCTTGGCGATCGGCTATCCCGAACTCGTCGCCGTCGGCTCGACCGTCCTCAACCAGTCCGGTCAGTCCATCGAGGTCGTGGTGATCTGGATGACGGTGTATCTCGGCCTCTCCATCACGGTGTCGCTCATCATGAACTGGTTCAACGCCAAAATGGCGCTCGTCGAGCGATGATCGGGGGCGAATAGATCATGGAAGAACAAGTCGCCCGTTTCGTTTCCACCGAGGAAAAGCTGCCGCTGCCGCCCCCGCCCAGCGAGGTCGGGTTCATCGGCAATGTCCGCCGCAATCTCTTCGCGACGCCGCTCGACAGCGTTCTCAGCGTGATCGCCGGTGCGTTCATCGTCTGGGCCGCGATGAACATCTTCAACTGGGCCTGGCTCGACGCGGTCTTCACCGGCAGCGATCGTACCGCGTGCCTGGTCGAGGATGGTGGCCATGGCGGCGCCTGCTGGGCCTTCGTCAGCGCCAAGTTCGGCCAGTTCATGTACGGCGTCTACCCGTTCGGCGAGCGCTGGCGCATCGACGTCACGGTGGTGCTTCTGGCGCTGCTGGTCGCCGGCCTCGCGATCCCGCAGGCGCCCCACAAGCGCCTGAACGCGATCCTTCTGTTCGCGGTGTTCCCGTTCGTGGCGCTGGTGCTTCTGACCGGCGGCGAGTTCCGCTTCGCCGGCGGCACGGTGGCGCTGGTCTTCCTGGTCGCGGCCGTCGCCACGCTGAGCAGCGTCTTGGCCAAGCCCGATGTCGATCTCTCGCAGATGCCGGTCAAGATCGCCGCTGGTCTCGCCGGCCTTGCGCTTCTGCTGCTGCTGGTCTCGGCGGCTGTGGATGCAGATCTGTTCCGCTTCCTCGGCTACCGGTTCTCGATCCTCTCGGTCGCCGCGTTCTTCGCGTCGCTGGCCGCAATCGCGCTCGCCGTCTGGGCCGGCTTCCGTGCCGGGTCAGAGGGGGCCGGCGTCTTCGGGCTGCTGGTTCCGACCCTCGCGGCCTTGGCCTTCATCGTGCTGATGACCGGCGACTTCGGACTCCGGCCGGTTCCCACCAATCTATGGGGCGGCCTGATGGTGACCCTGGTCGTGGCGATCAGCGGCATCGCCGCGTCGCTGCCGCTCGGTATCCTGCTGGCGCTCGGCCGGCGTTCCTCGATGCCGGCGGTGCGGCTGTTCTGCATCGTGTTCATCGAGTTCTGGCGCGGTGTGCCGCTGATCACCGTGCTGTTCATGGCGAACTTCATGCTGCCGCTGTTCCTGCCCGAGGGCGTGACGTTCAACCAGCTCCTGCGGGCGCTGGTCGGCGTGGCGCTGTTCTCGGCGGCCTACATGGCCGAGGTCATCCGCGGTGGCCTGCAGGCCATCCCCAAGGGGCAGTACGAAGGCGCCGACGCCATGGCGCTCACCTATTGGCAGAAGATGCGGATGATCATCCTGCCGCAGGCGCTGAAGCTGGTGATCCCGGGGATCGTCAACACCTTCATCGGCCTCTTCAAGGACACCAGCCTCGTCTACATCATCGGCCTGGCCGACCTTCTGGGGACGGTCCGACGCGGCTTCAACGATCCCGACTGGATCACCCCCACCACACCGGCGACCGGCCTGGTCTTCGCCGCGTTCATCTACTGGCTGTTCTGTTTTTCCATGTCGCGCTACTCGATCTACACCGAGCGGCGACTGGATACCGGACACAAAAGCTGAAGGAATCTCCCATGGCCGTCGACATCGACAGCAAGCCCGACACCGCAGACCGCATGGCTATCTCCGACGAGATCGCGGTCGAGCTTCTGGGCGTCAACAAGTGGTACGGGGAATTCCACGTGCTGCGTGACATCAACCTGACCGTGCGCCGCGGCGAACGGATCGTCATCTGCGGGCCGTCGGGGTCCGGCAAGTCGACGATGATCCGCTGCATCAACCGGCTGGAGGAACACCAGAAGGGTACCATCACCGTCGACGGGATCGAACTGACCAACGATCTGAAGAAGATCGACGAGGTGCGCCGCGAGGTCGGCATGGTGTTCCAGCACTTCAATCTGTTCCCGCATCTGACGATCCTGGAGAACTGCACGCTGGCGCCGATCTGGGTGCGCAAGATGCCCAAGAAGCAGGCCGAGGAGGTGGCGATGCACTACCTCTCGCGGGTCAAGATCCCCGAGCAAGCGCACAAATATCCGGGCCAGCTTTCCGGCGGCCAGCAGCAGCGCGTGGCCATCGCCCGCTCGCTGTGCATGAGCCCGAAGATCATGTTGTTCGACGAGCCGACCTCGGCGCTCGATCCCGAGATGATCAAGGAAGTGCTCGACGTCATGGTCGGCCTAGCGGAAGAAGGGATGACGATGCTGTGCGTCACCCACGAGATGGGCTTCGCGCGGCAGGTGGCCAACCGGGTCATCTTCATGGACGCAGGCCAGATCGTCGAGCAGAACGAGCCCGAGGCGTTCTTCACCAACCCGGAGCATGAGCGCACCAAGTTGTTCCTGTCCCAGATCCTGCACTGACACCGACGTCGCCCGAGACGTTACCGCCCATAGACATGTGGTTCTGACGGAGACAGTCCCTTAACTGCGTCGTCGCATTCCCGGCGCCGGGACGGAACCTGTCTGCCATGGGGTCGTTGGGCGTCGACAGACGTGGGGGATGCGCAATTGGCTGAACGATCGACCGAGGGACGTGAAGAGAAGCGTTCCACTACTCTGTCCCCGGCGATCGGGCTTGTGACCAACCAGCATATCGAAGCCGGCCCGCGCTGGGCGGTGATCGGGATCTTCTTCATCCTGTTGTTCGGGGCGCTGTATCTCACGGCGAGCTTCGTCCTGCCGGTGATCATCGCGCTGCTCTTCGCGCTGGTGATGAGCCCGGTGGTGCGGTTCCTGCGTCGGCGGCTGAAGATCTGGGAGCCGATCTCGGCGTTCTTCCTCGTCGTCGGCGCGATGGTGACGATGGTGCTCGGCTTCTACATGCTGAGTGACCCGATCACGAACATCGTCAACGATGCGCCGCGCTACGCTGCGGCTGTCGATCAGGAATTGCGGTCCGTGCAGGAGCGCTTCGCGAGACTGGAAGCGGCGCAGGAAAACGTCCAGGAAGCGGCGGCGCGCAACCAGCCCAATGACGGTCGGCCCGACGAGGTGGTGGTCAAGAACCCCGGGCTTCTGGACAATGTGACAACCGCCGCACCGCAGATTGTTGCCTCTGTGGGCTTCTCGCTCGTGTTTCTGTTCTTCCTGCTCGCGTCGGGCGATCTGTTCTACCAGAAGCTCGTGAGGGCGATGCCGACCTTGTCGGACAAGAAGCGTGCACTGAACATTGCCCATGAGATCGAGCGCGAACTGTCGCGCTATCTGTTCACGATCACGCTGATCAATGTGACGCTCGGCCTGACCATCGGCACGCTGCTCTGGTGGGTCGGCATGCCGACGCCGATCATCTTCGGTGCGCTCGCGACGCTGTTGAACTTCATTCCCTATATCGGCGCGCTGATCGGCATGTTCCTTGTCGGCGTCATCGCGCTGGCCGAGTTCGGCAGCCTGTCGAACGCGCTCGCACCGGTGCTGGTCTATCTCGCCTGCACGACGGTGGAAGGGCAACTCGTAACCCCCATGATCGTCGGCCGCCGGCTGGAGATGAACGCGGCTGCCGTGTTCTTGTCGGTGGCGTTCTGGGGTTGGATCTGGGGCGTCGTCGGCATGTTCCTGGCCGTTCCCGTCATGGTCGCCTTCAAGGTGCTGGCGAGTTATGTCGAGCCGCTTGGACCCTTTGGTGACTTCCTGTCGGTCGGCTCGAAGCGCCCAACTGGCGAAGACGACTGATCGACCTCTCCGGCGCGCTTCGATCCCGATCATCATTGACCATGAACGAAAAAGGGCGGCCTGCGGGCCGCCCTTTCTCTATCTGGTTCGTCCCGTTCAGCTAGCGCTGAGCGGTGTTGATCGGTTTGACAAGCGGAGTGATGCGCCGGACGGTGACCCGCCGGTTCTCGCGGTTCTCCGCCTGGGTATCGACTTTGAGATCCTGCTCGCCGTAGCCCTGTGTGACCAGGTTCTCCGGCGGCACGTCGAAATACTGGGTCAGTGCCGTGGCCACGCCGTCGGCACGCCGGTCGGAGAGGGCGAGATTGGCGCGGTCGCTGCCGACTGCGTCCGTGTGGCCTTCGATCAGGAAGGTCTCGTCCGGGTTCTCGGCGATGACTCGTGCGATTGCATCGGCCAGCGCCTGCAGGTCGCCGACTTCCTCCTGCGTGATCTCTGCCGATCCGAAATCGAAGTTGATTGTGCTCAGATCGATGCGGCGCACCTTGTCCCGCACGCGCTCCGACCGGCGGACCTCGTTGAGGGAGTAGATGCGGTCGACGGTCTCGACGGGCGGGGCGACGATGGTCCGGTAGTAGAGGTCCTCGTCGGGATCCGTCACGTCGACGATGTAGTCCTCGCGCGGGATGCGCAGGTCGAGCGGCGGCAGGTCGGCGCCGACGTCGCTGTAGTAATAGTTGTCCTGACGCTCGTCGTCCTGATACGGATCGTAGAACAGCACGACTTCACGGCCGTCCGGCATGATGCGCGAGCGGCGCACCACGTCGCCGTAGCGGTTGGTGATCGTGACCACCTGCACGCCGTTCGGCCGCACCACGGTCTCGCGGGTGCGATCGCCGCGCAGGCGGTCGTAGTAACGCTCCTGCGCGTCGACCGCGATGCGGTCGTCGTCGTTGCCGCGGATGAAATAGGCCGCGGCTCCGCCGGCGAGCGCCCCGACGGCACCGGCGCCGACGATCGACAGGATGTCGCGGTTGCCGACGCGGTCAACGACCTCGACACCGGGCGGCAGCGGCGCCTGCTGGTTGACGGTGGTGTTGTTGACGACGGTGTTGTTGGTCGTCGTGCTGTTGTTGATCACCGTGTTGTTCGTTGTGGTGCTGCCGGCACTGCCGTCCGCCGCGGCGGCGTTCGGCGCCTTGATCCGTTCGCCTTCCTCGGCGGTGATCGGGGTTACCTCGACCGGCTCGGCGAGCTGCTGGACGCGGGCGTCGCTCGCGGCGACGCCGCCTTCCGGCACGGCTTCGGTCTGGACGGATTCGTCCACCGCTTCGGGCTGCGATTCCGGAGCGGCCGGCTCGGGCTGTGCCGCGGTCTCGGCAGCGGGCTGCGCTTCGGCGGCGGGCTGCTGATCGGCCGCAGGCTGCTCCCCGGTCGCTGCGTCAGCCGGCTGTTCAGGCGAGGCTTCGGCGGCTGGCTGCTCAGCGGTGCCGGCTGCCGGCGCAGCGTCATCGGTCGGCGCCGTGGTGTCGCCGTTCGTGGCTTCCGGGGCTGCTGCATCGGCAGGTGCGTCGGGCTGGGTCTCGGCGGCCGGCTCGGCCGGCTGCGCTTCTGTGTCCTCCGCCGCTGGTGCTTCGGGTGCGACATCCTGGGGCGCAGGCTCGGATGGGGCTTCGGGTTCGGCGGCGGGCACCTCTACCGGCGTCTCGGCTGCCGGTTCGCTGGCCTGCGGCTTAGCTGCGGGAGCGTCTTCCGCGACGGGTTCCGCCGGGGCTTCGGCCTCGGCCGGGGCCGTTTCCGCGGGAGCCGGCTCAGGCTCGGCCTCCGGTGCTTCGGCCTGGGGCTCTTCAGCCGGGGGTTCTTCGGCGGGGGCTTCGGCTGCCGGCTCCGGTGCGACGGGGTCTACCGGCGCTTCTGCCGCCGGTGCCTCGGGTTCCGGTGCCGGCTCGGCCGGCGGCTCCTCGACGGGGGCGGGCTGCGGTTCGGCGGCGGGCTCCTCGACCGGTGTGGCTTCCTCTACCGGGGCGGGTTCCTGAGCGGCCGGAGCTTCCGGCGCGGGGGCCGCATCCTGGGGCAGTAATTCCTCGGCCTGCGCAACGCGGATGGTCGCCGCCTCCTGCGCGTAAGCGGCGATGGGCCCTGAGAGGGCTGTCGAGGCCGCCAGCGTGGCGACACCGACGAACCTGCCGGTCCTGTTACTTTTCGGCATATGAATGACCTTTTCGAAACCGTCCCTTGCAGCATTGAGAGGTCGCACGGCCGGTTTCGCGGTCCGGTGCCAAGCCTCCCGCCCGTCATGATGGCCGGCCAACTGGCCGGTGCACCCATGTCGAGGCGAGGCAGGAACGTTCCGCCGGTGCCGCTGTTCCGCGACAGGCGGCCTCCGGTCGATTAATCCTTGGGCGGGTGCCAGTCGTAGAGCCAGGCGAGATCGCCGGCGAGGCTTGCCGCCGAGCGCGATGCGAGCACCGCATTGCGGCCGAGGCTCAGCGGGAACGGCAGGTGGTAGACGAAGCGGTGAAAGCCGACCCGCGACCGGACCCTGTCGATCCGTGGCCGCCGCGCGGTCTCGTAGCTCTCCAGTGCACCGCTCAGGTCCGCGGCGCGGTCGAGATGGGCGGCCAGCACCGCTGCATCCTCGATCGCCATGGCCGCGCCTTGCGCCGCATAGGGCAGCATGGCGTGGGCCGCGTCGCCGATCAGGATCAGGCGGTCATCGAGATGCCGCCACGGCCGCGCGCCGGTCACCGCTTTCAGCGGCCAGGCGCTGAAACCATCCACCGAGACGATCATCGCGCCGAGGCGGCGATCCCATCTCGAAAAGCGCGCCGTAAGGTCTCCCGGATCCGCCGAACCGCCCGCAGGCTCGATAAGGACGAGATTCGTCTCCCTTCCGCCGGCAATCGGGTAGGCGACCGCATGACGCCGCGGGCCCAGCCAGGCTTCGATACCGGCAGGCTGCATGGCGGCGCCGTCGGCAACACGGCCGCGCCAGGCGAGGGCGCCCGTCGTTACCGGTGCGCTGAGGCCGAGCCGTTGGGCCGTCGGCGAGTTCACGCCGTCCGCGGCGATGACCAGCGGCGTCTGCAGAATCTCTGTTCCGTCAGGGCCGGTGGCCTCGACGCGCAGATTGCCGCCGTCCCGTGTGATGGCGCCAATGTCCCGGCCGAGCCGAAGATCGATCCGGTTCGAGGCCGCTGCGGCACGTGCGAGCCAGGCCTGGAGATCGGCCCGGTGAATGGAGAGATAGGGCGTTCCGTCGGCCGAACTGACCGGCACCGACGCGATCGCACGCCCGGTCCGGGCGGCGTGCAAGGTCACGGTTTCGGCGACCGTGCCGCGGGCCTTCAGATCGGCCAGATCGCCGAGACGGGCGAGAACCCGCAGCGCATTGGGCGACAATTGCAGGCCGGCCCCGACCTCTTCCAGCCGGGGGGCACGCTCGACGACGATGGAGGGACGATCACGGCGCGCCAGTTCCAGCGCCATCGTCAGGCCGGCCATGCCGGCCCCGATGATGACGACCGGCCGCGTCCGGTCGATGGCGCCTATGTCAGGCGGCCTTCTCTTCGAACTGGCAGCCGGGAGGAACCGTGTCCCAGCCCTTCAGCGAGGAATTGTAGCGGTAGAGGGTCGAGCAATAGCTGCAGACCATTTCACCCTCGTCGCCCATGTCGAGATAGACATGAGGATGGTCGTGCGGCGGGTTTGCGCCGCAGCACATGAATTCGTTGACGCCGACCTCGATCAGATCATGTCCGGCATCGTTCTGGAAATGGGGGATCGTGTGCCCGGCCATTGCGGCTCGCCCTCGGCTCGGTTGCGCTATGGCGCGGACCATAATGGCGCCGGTCGCGAATGAACAGGGGGTGGCGAAACCTGTGTCATGGCTCTAATGCGCCTGTGACGTCTGATCGGAAAAACAGAGAATGGCAGCCATGGACACCTTCACCAGCGACGGTCTGCAACTGGCCTTCACTGATACCGGCGAGCGCGATCGGCCCGCCGTGCTCCTCGTCCACGGCTTCGCCTCGTCGATGCGGGTGAACTGGATCGACACGGGCTGGGTGAAGACCCTGAACGAGGCTGGCTACCGCGTCGTGGCCTTCGACCATCGCGGCCATGGCCAGAGCGCCAAGCCGCAGGACGAGGCCGCCTACACGCCGCAGAAGATGGCCGGCGACGTGGTGAACCTGCTCGATCATCTCGAGATCGGCGAGACAGTGATCTTCGGCTATTCCATGGGCGCGCGCGTGTCGGCCTTCACCGCACTGGCGGCACCAGAGCGGATCTCGAGGATCGTCTTTGGTGGTCTCGGCATCGGCCTCGTCGAGGGCGTCGGTGACTGGGACCCGATCGCCGCGGCGCTGCTGGCGCCGTCCCTCGACGAGGTCACCGATCCGCGCGGCCGCATGTTCCGGGCCTTTGCCGACCGCACCCGCAGCGACCGGCATGCGCTGGCCGCCTGCATCTCCACCTCGCGGCAGGAACTGACCGCGGCGGAGGTCGGGCGGATCGCCCAGCCGACATTGATCGGCGTCGGCACCACCGACGACATTGCCGGTTCGCCGCACGCGCTCGCCGCACTGATGCCGACCGCCCGGGTCTTTGCCATCGAGGGGCGGGACCACATGCTCTCGGTCGGCGACCGTACCTTCAAGGCGGAGGTTCTGCGCTTCCTGGGCGAGGCTGCGTGACCACGCGCGGTGTGGAATGGGCGGGGGCCGGCGGAAATCGTCTCGTGGCCGACCGTCCGGTGGCGGACGGTCATCCGGTGCTGCTGCTGCATGGCGGCGGGCAGACCCGGCAGGCCTGGTCGCATGTCGCCGGCCGGATGGCCGGGCGCGGCCTGTCGCCGGTCGCCGTCGACCAGCGCGGCCATGGCGACAGCGAATGGATCCCCGGCGGCGGCTACAGCTTCTTCGATTTCGGCGTTGATGCCGGCGCGCTCGCGGATGCGATTGCTCGTGAGACCGGGGCGAAGCCGGTGGCGGTCGGCGCGTCGCTGGGGGGCATCGCCAGCCTGCTGGCGCAGGGCGAGGCTGACCGCTTTGCGGCGCTGATCCTGGTCGACGTGACGCCAAGCCTCAACGAGGACGGCGTTGCCCGTGTCCACCGCTTCATGACCGAGCGGCTGGCCGACGGCTTCGCCAGTCTCGAGGAAGCGGCGGAGGCGGTCGCTGCCTATCTGCCAAACCGGCGGCCTTCGGCATCGTCGCAGGGCCTGGCCAAAAACCTTCGGCGCTCGGCGGACGGCCGCTATCGCTGGCACTGGGACCCGGCATTCATCGACGGGCCGAACAGCGTCGCCATGCGCCGGGACGCGGCGCGCGCCTCGATGATCGCCGCGGCGCAGGCGCTGACCATTCCGACGCTTCTGGTGCGGGGCGGCCGCTCGGACATGGTCACGAGTGCCGAGATCGACGAGTTTCGCGGCCTCGTTCCCGCAGCCGAGTTCGTGGACATCGCCGGTGCTGGACATATGGTGGCGGGCGACCGCAACGACGTTTTCGGCGATGCGATCCTCGACTTTCTCACCCGGCACGGCTTTGCAACGCCGGCTGGCTGAGGCGCGCGCCGAGCACCCCGCGCAGCCGATCGCGGCGCCGGAACGCTGCGTTCCGACGCCGCGGCTTCCCCTGACGGCCTCGCGCGCCTATCTTTGACACTGACCAGGCGCCGTATCGGCGCATCCCGACCGGGAGACTTCCATGAGCAGCATGAGCTCGCATTCCCACGAGACCCTTCAGGCCGTCGATCCGATCTGGGCCCAGGTCCGGCTGGAGGCGGAAGACGTCGCGGCGCGTGAACCGGTTCTGTCCGGTTTCGTCTATCCGACGATCATCAACCAGCGCAGTCTGGAAGCGGCGCTGATTCATCGCGTGTCGCAGCGGCTGGACCACCCGGATCTCCCGGCGGTGACCATCGCCCAGGCCTTCGCCGACATGCTGGATGCCGACGACAGCTTCCGCGCGACGCTGCGCACCGACATCCAGGCGGTCTACGACCGTGATCCGGCCTGCGAGCGTTATCTGGAGCCGCTGCTCTACTTCAAGGGCTTCCATGCCATCCAGACGCACCGGCTCGCTCACTGGCTGTGGAACGCCGGACGGCGCGACTTCGCGCTCTATCTGCAGGCGCGCTCGTCGGCGGTCTTCCAGACCGACATCCATCCGGCCTCACGCATGGGGCGCGGTATCTTCCTCGATCACGCGACGGGGCTGGTCGTAGGCTTCACCGCCGTGATAGGCGACAACGTCTCGATTCTTCAGGACGTCACACTCGGCGGGACCGGCAAGGAGTTCGGTGATCGCCATCCGAAAATCGGCAGTGGCGTCCTGATCGGGGCAGGCGCAAAGATCCTCGGTAATATCCGCGTCGGCGAATGCTCGAAGATCGCTTCGGGATCGGTGGTCCTGAAGGAAGTACCGCCGCATACCACCGTCGCCGGAATACCGGCGCGGGTCATCGGAACGGCCGGCGATTGCGACGAGCCGGCGCGGGCGATGGACCAGTGCTTCGAGCGGAACGAATGAGCGGCGTCCGAGGATTGAAACGAGAGACCGGCGCCTAGCTACAGGCGCCCATACGATCCAGGAGAATGCTGTGAAGCCCGACGAAATCCGCAAGCTCGAAGCCTACCTCAGAAGCAGCTTCAAGACCGCCGACATCAAGGTCCGAGCGCTGCCGAAGAGTGCCGACTCGGCGGAGGTCTATCTCAACGACGAGTTCGTCGGACTTCTCGCGAAGGATACCGAGGAGGGCGAATTGTCCTACCACCTCACCATGACGATCCTGGATATCGATCTCGAGTAGACGTGTCGCTCATCGAGCTTGTCGACGAAAGAGCCGGCCGTGGAAACGGCCGGCTCTTTGCGTTTCGTGCATCCGCGATGCGGGTCAGCGAACGGCGCCGACCAGCAGGTTGCGGTCGTCGGCAATGCTCAGCCACTTGCCGGCATGCCGTTCGGACTGACGCTTGAGGAACTGGTAGTCGGTATCGGTCCAGGCGAGCACCCGGTCGTCCAGATTGTCGAGGACATAGTCGCCCTGGTCGGTGCGCACCGTCAGAACTGCATGGCCGTCGCCATTGGGCTGGCGGACCACGGTGATCAGCAGTGCCGACGTCGGAATGCCGGCCCGCTCGAGCATGTACTGCTTCAGCAGAACAAAGTCTTCACAGTCACCCTGAGCCGTTGGATACGACCACAGCTCCGGCACGCCGTGCATGTCTGCATCGGTCCGCGGGAAGATACTGGTGTTGACCGCGGTGTTGATCTCCACGATCTGCGCCCACGCCTCCCGAGTCAGCTTGACCACCGCAACCGAGGCATTGCGCGCACAGGTGCTGGGATAGCTCTTGCAGAACTCGTAGTGGCCGACGGGCTGCGACGTCTGGCTGATTGTGGCCATGGCAGGGGCCGCCGTGGCGCTTGTCGTGCCCACGCCAATGGCGAGGAGGAACCCGGCTGCGATCGCGACCTGCTTGATAACGTTCTGCATGTGCTTTCTCCTCGTTCGTGAGGAGACAATGCGCGTTCCATTTTACTTTGAAGCGAAATGTAGTCACCGCATTTGCATCGAATTTTATGCAGTTTGTTGCTAGATATACTTTAGATGGTTTGAACGATCATCAGCAAATTTCGCCGTCGATATTTGTCCTTTGGCAACCACGTTGGCGCGGCCCCCTGATTTCCATGGGTTCGCCGCCGTCCCCGGATTGTCGGCTGCGCGCTGCGGCTTGTGTTCGGGGCCCGTCTTCACCGGGCGAAGGTTTAACGACGCCGGCCGATCGGGTTCGACGGGAGCAAAAAAAATGGCCGCAGGCGAAAAAAACGCCTGCGGCCAGAAGGGGTGTTCACCGCGGTCATCGGCCGGCGACCGGCCGTGCAATGCGATCAGGCGTCGAAGCGTCCCGAAGCGTGAGCCAGCATGGTGTAGACCTTGCCGGTATCGGAGGTGAGGTAGGTCCGGCTCCGTGAGTTGTCCGGATCACTCTTGGCGATGTCCGCCAGCAGGGTCTCGAAGTCGCCGATGTAGCGGTCCACCGCGCCACGGAACTCGGAGTCCCGCTGATACTTGCGGCGGATCTCGTCGAAGGTCTGCTGGCCCTTCATCGTGTAGAGGCGCCGGGTGAAGACGTTGCGTTCGCCCTTGCGGTAGCGCTCCCACAGTTCGATCGATGCCTTGTGGTCGATCGCCCGGGCAATATCCACCGACAGCGAGTTCAGAGATTCCACCACGTGGTCGGGAGACCGGCCTTCCTGCGTCGGCGGATTGCGATCGGGGCCTGCGGCAGGTGCAGGCTGGACTGGCGTCCCGACGTCTTCGTCCTGCGACGCGCGACGCAACAGGTCGGAGACCCAGCCGCCGGGGACGCTGGTCCCGCGATCGGCTGCCGGCTCGCTGCGTGCCGCAGTCGAAGCAGGCGTGGCAGGCCGGGCCGGTGCACGCAACGGCGCTGCAGGCGTTTGCTGCTGGACCGATGCCGATGCCGATGCGGGACGGGCCGGGGCCTCGGCCCGCGGCTCTGCGGCAGGTGCCTGCGAACGAACCGGCGCATCGTAATTCGATCCCCGCAGATCGTGTGCCAGATTGCCGTCGGTCATGAAGGACGCCGCGATCTGGTCCTCCACATCCTGTTCTTCCTCAGCCGTAAAGACAGGTGCCTTGGGCTCCGCGGCAGCAGCGGGCGGCGTGACCTGCCGTGGTGCTGGCTGCGTGGGCGCCGGTGCTGCTGTCCGGCTGCGCGGCTCAGCGGGTGCCTGGCTCCGCTCGGAGCCACGGCTCGACACATCGAAGGCGCGGCCCGACTGGGAAACGACATCCGACAGGTCGCGCAGGGCGCGGATCTGGTCGGCGACGGCGCGCCGCATGGCCTCGGTGCTCTCGCGGGTTTCGTCCGGGAGTTCGAAGACACCGCGCTTGATGTCGCTCCGTGCGGATTCCAGCTCCTGCCGAATCTCGTGGGCAGTGCGACGGATTTCCGCGGTCGCTCCTTCGAAGCGCGAGCTGGCGTCCTCGATGACCGACTGGATCGCATGGCGCATCGCCTCCGCGGTGGCGCGTGAGCGCTCCTCGGTCGTCTGCAACTGACGATCCGCCGCGACGAGCGTTTCGCCCATCTCGTTCGACAGCTGCGAAGCCATCATCCGCGAACGCTGCTCCGTGCGGTCGAACAGACCGCCCATCAATTCCTCGAAGGAATGCAGCAGGCTGCCGATCTCCTCGGAGCGCTTGACCAGCCCGGCCGACAGTTCCTCGATTCCGCCATGGCCGGATTCCAGGGTCGTCCGCAGATTGGCCTCGCCAGCCTCGATCAGCCGGACCGCCTCGCCGAGGACAGTCCCGTGATCCTGGAACCGGTCGGCGATGGCCGAGACCTTCGAGAAAGCCGTCATCGACAGCTTGTCCAACCGCTCGACATTGCTCTCCAGAAGACGCGAGGACAGCGCAATCGAATTGGAGGCTTCCTCGGTGCCCTGGGTGAAGCGGGCGCCGGAGTCGCTCAAAGTCTGGTCGATCGCGCCGAGATTTGCCGCGGCTTCGTCGACCAGACCGCGGAGCGCGCCGGTGGTCTGGGACAGGCGCCCAACCAGCGAGCCGATTTCCTGCTGCAACTGCTCGCGGATGTTCGACACGGCGCCGACCGCGCTGGCCGTCTTCTCCTCGAAGCTCCCGAGAATGTCGCCGGAGGAACGGTTCAGGTTTTCGACGACATCATTCGCCCGGCGGCCGAGGGCGGAAACCAGCGCCGCATTTTCACTGCGCAGCCGGTCCGAGGCGTCGCGTGTCGTCGCCTCGATCATCTGCGCGAGTTCCGTGCCGTTTTCGCCGAGCCGTTCGAAGGCCGGACGTGCCTCCTCGTCGAGAATCCGGCTGATCTCGGCGCTGCGTGCACTGAGCAGCGTCGCGAGCGTACGGGTGCGTTCGTCGATATCCTCGCCCACCACACGGGCGCGCGCCGCAATGATACGGTCGGCCTCGCTCATGCGGGTCGACAGGTCCTGACCGAGCGTTCCGGCGCTTTCGAGGAGTTCCTGACGCGCCCGCTCTGTCTCCAACTGGATCGACGCCGAGATCGTAGCGAACTGATCGGCGAGTTCGCCACCCTGGGCCAACATCAGCTCGCGAGCACTCTCGACGTCGCGGGTGAGGGTCTGCGAGGCGTTGTCGACATCGCCACGCAACTGCGACGCGACCGCATGGACGCCATCTCGCATCGACTGCGAAGCGTTCGCCAGCTCGTCCCGGATGAGGCGGGTCGCCTCTTCCAACTCGCCGCGCATGGCATTGCTCGACAGCATCTCCGACAGTTGGGCGGTGACCCCGCCGAGTTCCTGACTGAAGCGTTCGGCCCGTTCCTCCAGCGTCGCTGCGACGCGTTCGGTCTCGCCGCGGATCTGATAGGAGGCGCCCGACAGGCGACGGGTGAAGCCCTCGGTGTTCTCGCGCAGCGCCACTTCGGCTGCGTCCGTCATCTCGCGCATCCGTGCCGTCGCAGCTTCGACCTGGGTGGCGATCGCCCCGGCATCGGCGACGAAGCGTTCGCGGCCTTCGTCGCCGGCGGCGCGGATCAGCTCGCTTGCCTCTCCGAACTGCGATGCGAGGTCCCGCGTGTTGCGCTCGAACTCGCTGGCGATGGTGGCGGTGATGCCCGACATGCTGTCGGCGAGTGCGATGCGCTGGCCAAGCAGACCCTCGCGGACCTCTTCCGTTTCCGTGCGCAGCGTGCCGGAGATTTCGGTGATGGTGCGGGCGAGTTCCTGGGCCTCGTTGGCGAAGCGCGAACGCGACTGTTCCGACAGGGACCGGATGACTTCGGCTGCACCGCTGATGTTCTCGGCGATGCGGCCGCCTTCGCCGACCAGAGTCGTGCTGGCTTCTGCGGCGCGCCCGGCGAGATCGTCGGCCAGGGTGGCCAGACGATCGGACAGACGGTCGGCTTCGCCGGCGATGCGAAGGCGCGCCTCCTCGCCAGACGCCTGGAACAGCCGGTCGATCCCCGAGACGCTCTCGGCGATCTTCGCGGTCTCGCCTTCGAGCCCTTCACGGGCCTGCCTGGCTTCCTGACTCATCGCTGCCGTTGCCTCGGCGATGGCGTGCCGCAGGGAGTCGGCGATCTTGGCGGTGGAAGTGTTCAGCGTGCGCTCGACATTGCCGAGACCGCGCTCGAGCGCCGAGGAAATGGCGTCGGAGCGCTGGTCAATAGCTCCCGTGAGGGTGCTCGATCCCGTTTCCAGTGCACTGAGCAGATCGTCGCGCCGTGCTTCGAGCGAGGTCGAGACATCGCCGACGCTCTGCTCGATCGCGCGACGCACATCGTCTGCCCGATCGCCGAGGGTTGCCGACGCCGAACGGGCTGCTTCCTCGACGATGGCCGCGAGGCTGTCGCGCCGCTCTTCGAGCGCCGCGGAGAGCCGCATGTCAGCCTCGAACAGCGCGTCGGTCATGCCAGTGACGCGTTCCTCGATCGCGGCGGCGATCGACGTGCGGCCCGTCTCGAATTCCTGGCTGATGCGTGCGGTGCGCTCGTCGAGCCCGTCGAGGATCGAGCTTTGCGAACCATCGACCACCCCGTGGATCGCGGCCATCCGCTCGTCGAGACCGTCGATGAGTACGGTGCGGGCTTCTTCCAGCAGTGACCGCATGGCGGCAGTGCGCGCGTCGAGACCCTCGCTGACACGCATGACGCGTTCGTTGACTTCCTGGTTCAGCGTGCTCGTGCGACCGTCGAGCTCGCCGATCAGGCTGTCGCGGCCGTCCTGCATGACGGACCGGATGCGCTCGAAGCGGCTGTCCAGGCTTTCGCCCAGCGACGCTTCGACAGATTCGGCGGCGCTGCGCAGATGTGCGGTGCGTTCTTCAAGACCGTCCACGACCATCGACAGGGCGTTCTCGATCGCCACAAGCTGCGCGCCGGCATTGATGGCAATGTCGTCGCCGAAGCTGCGGGTCCGCTCGTCCATTTCCTTGCGGAGCCGATCGGTCTGGCTGTCGACGTCACCGACGATCGCGGCGCGCGATTCCTCGACCACGCTACGCAGCGCGGCAACGCGCCCGGACAGGTCGTCTGCGACCTGCTTCACCGCTTCATCGAAGCCGCCGGTGATGTTGGCGATCCGCTCGTCGAGTGCCGACAGCAGTGCGCCGTGGGTCTCCTGCGACAGGGACTGCAGGACACTAGTGCGTTCGTCGAGTGTCGTGCGGATGGCGGCGTGACGGTCATCGAGGCCCGCAAGCAGGGCATCCTGCGCGGTGGCCATCTGGACCTGGTTCGCGGCGATGCGGTCGGCAAGCCCGGCCGTCAGGTTGCCGGAACGCGCGTCGATATCGCCGATCAGGCGGCCGCCCTGTTCTTCCAGCCCACCGATGAAGCGGACAGATTCCGCCTGCAGGGACTGGTGGAAGCGGCCGACGCGGTCGGCGAGCAGGCTGGCGATCGCGTCGATGCGCTGGTCGAGGCCATTGACGAGGCCGTCGCGGCTCTCGGCGACCAGGCTCTCGATCGCCTCCCGACGTTCGTCCAGCAGGCGTGCCATTTCGTGCGTTTTCTCGTCGACACCTTCGGCCATCGCCCCTTGGGCACTCCCGACCAGGCTCTCCATCCTGGCGACAGTCGCCTCGATGGCCTGCGTGAGAGAAGCGCTGCGCTCTTCGAGGTTCCCGACAAGGTTCTGCTGGGAGAAGGCGAAGGCGGCCTCGATGTCCTCGCTGTGATCGGCGATGCTCTTCTCGATCGCCCCGACGCGGCCGTCGAGGGCCGCGCGCAGGCCTTCGGCGCTGCGTTCGACCATGGCCTCGATCTCTTCGCGGCGCTGACCAAGCAGCTCCTCGAGCCGGGCGGCGGTCCGCTCGAGGGCGGCATCCATCTCCCCGGTCCGGGCCGCGATGGTCTCGACGCGGCTGTCGCTGGCGAGGTCGAAGGCGAGAAGCCGGTCGTCGAGCGTGCCGGCCAGCTGACCCGCGCGTTCGTCCATGATGGCGTTCAGGCCGGCAATCCGCTCGTCGAACAGCGTGCGCAACTCGCCCGTGCGGCTGTCGAGGGCCGACTGGCTCAGCGTGACGGCGTCGCCGGCGCGCATCGTCAGCTCGGCCTGACCACGCTCGAACGCTGCCAGAATTTCCCGGGTGCGCTCCGCGACGGCACCTGAGAAGTCGTGGGCACGTTCGGTCAGAACCTGCGAGATGCGATCCGTGGAGCGGTCAACGGCCTCGGCCCGGGCCTCGATGGTGGCGATCAGCGATCCGCCGGTCTCGGTCAGCGAATGATCGATGGCGGCGAGGCGGCTGTCCAGATCGCCCAATGTCCGGGACGAGGTTTCCGACAGCATCCGCGCAGCCTGTTCGGTGCGATCGCCGAGGCTGGTTTCCAGTGTCTGCAGGAAGCGGGCAGACTCATCTTCCAGGCGGCTCCGGCGGCTGTCGATGTCGTCGACAAGGCTCGACAGGAAGATGCCGTTCTTCTCGCCGATTTCCCGCATGCGGGCGTCGAAGGTTTCCTCCAGGCTTGCAAGGAAGGTCTGGCCGTCCATGGCGAGACCCAGTGTCCGGTCGTCGAGCGTGCTGGTGAGATCCGCAAGGAACTTCTCACTCTCGCTGGTGACGGCAGAGCCGGAGGCGGTGAGGCGGGCGGTGATGTCGTTGCCGACTTCGGACAGACGTCCGACAAAGCCGCTGGAGCGTTCGTCGATCTCGCGCAGACGCTCCTCGATGGCGCCGTTCAGGCTCGACAGGAACGTCTCGCCATTCATGGCGATGCCGATTGTCCGGTCGTCGAGCGTGCTTGTCAGATCGGCAAGGAACTTCTCGCTCTCGCCGGCGACGGCCTCGCCGCGGGCCTTGAGGAGGCCCGTGACGGCATCGCCGGAGGCCGAAAGGCGGGCGGTGATGTCGTTGCCGACATCGGACAGGCGTCCGACGAAACCGTTGGACCGCTCGTCGATCTCGCGCAAGCGCTCCTCGAAGGCACCGTCGAGGCTCGTCAGGAAGGTTTCGCCATTCATGGCGATGCCAAGAGTGCGGTCGTCGAGCGTGTTGGTGAGATCGGTCAGGAACTTCGCGCTCTCGTCGGCAACGGTGTTGCCGGATGCCGAGAGACGTGCGGCAATCTCATTGCCGGTATCGGACAGGCGTCCGACGAAATCGTTGGACCGCTCGTCGATCTCGCCCAGGCGTGTCTTGAATGCCTCGTCGAGGCTGGACAGGAAGGTCTCGCCGCTCATGGCGATGCCGATTGTCCGGTCGTCGAGCGTGCTGGTCAGGTCGGCGAGGAACTTCTCGCTTTCGCCCGCGACGGCCTCGCCGCGAGCCCGGAGGAGACCCGTGACGGCATCGCCGGAGGCCGAAAGGCGGGCGGTGATGTCGTTGCCGACCTCGGACAGGCGTCCGACGAAACCGTTGGACCGCTCGTCGATCTCACGCAGGCGCTCCTCGAAGGCGCCGTCGAGGCTGGACAGGAAGGTCTCGCCATTCATGGCGATGCCGATGGCCCGGTCGTCGAGTACGCCTGTCAGATCAGTCAGGAATTTTTCGCTGTCGCCTGCCAGGGACTCGCTGCGGGTCTGCAGCAGGCCGGAGATCTCGTCGCCTGCCGCGGAGATGCGCTCGATCAGCGCGCGGCTGCGATCGTCGAGATCAGCCGTGCGCAACTCGAGCAAGCGTGCAACCTCGTCTCCGCTCTCGTTCAGCCGAACGGTCGCGTCGTCAGCGCTCTTCGCGATCCGCGCAACGAGGCTGTCACTGTCCTTTTCCAGGGCCTCGCGGGCGCTTCGCGTGTGGTCGTCGATCAACGACACGAACTGGTTGCTGCGTTCGGTGTAGTCGCGTGCCAGGGCTTCGCCACGGTCCTCGAGCAGTTCGGTAAAGCGCCGCGAAGCGTCCTCGATCCGGTGCAGGATGTGGTCGGATGCGCCGTCGACATCTTCGACAAGGCGCTGGTGCGATCCAACAACAGCCGAACGCAAGCGCTCGGCGTGGGACAGCATGGCGTCGCGCTCTGCTCCGAGATCGTTGACGAGGCCGCGGATCTTGGCCTCGTTGTCGGCATAGGCGCGCTCCAGCGCACTGACCTCGTTGTGAACGACGTTTTCCAATTCGGCGGTCCGCGCCAGAGCGCGTTCGACGCCTTCGCCGAGCGCGGCGACCTCGCGGCGAACGGCCTGTCCGACGCTCATGACGCGCTCGGTCGCGATCGATTCGGGTTCGGCGAGGCGGAGCGCCACCTCGGCCATGGACCGGCTCATCAATCGCATATCGGCGGAGCGGCGGACCATGACGGCGAAGGCGAAGATCAGCAGGACCGGAACCACCAGCACGGCGGCCAAGATCGCGAGCTCCGAGCCGGCGGCAACATTGGCGATATCGGCGCCGTAGAGATCATAGCTGAGAAAGCCGACGATCCCGACCCAGGCGGCCGAGACCGCCGCGGCGATCCAGATCGGCGCCATCGAGGCACGACGACTCAACAGCGCGTCCGCCATTACCGAGGTACGGCGCTCTTCGTCATTGGCCGCCGGCTGGGAATAGGCCCGGGGCGGTTCGCCGGTTTCCGCGCGGCGCTCGCCTGACTCAGGGCGCGGCGGGGCCGCGTGCGCGGGGCGCTCGTGAGTCGGGCCGGCTGGCGGCCGGGAAACGGGGGCAGCCGCCTGACGCGGGGCGGGCGCGGCAGGCTGCTGCCGGGGACGTGACGGGCGGGTTGCGGCCGGCGGTGCCTGCCGGGCAGCAGGGCGTGCCGCGGCCGACCGGTTCGCGTGCGGCTCGTACTCCGTCTCGCGATCCGTCGTTTGTTCTTCGGTCGGCGTGTCGAACGCGACGAAATCGGCGAGCGAGGCGCGCCGCACACCGGATGTCGGCCTGACTTCCGCGCTTTCGGTCCGCAACTCGCCAGCGGTCTCGCTGAGCTGCCGTTCGAAATCGTCGAACGAGAAATCGACATCGGTATGGTCGGCTGCCGATGGCTGGTCCAACTTGCCCGAGGCGGCGCGCGACGTCTGGTCGGAGCCGGTCTCGAAATCCTCACGCAACGCTTCCTCGATCTCGTTGACCGTATCGTCGGAGAGCTGGTCGATGGATTTGGTCTGGGACATTTCCGTCGCGCCTCAATACTCGTTACTCTGGACCCGCTCGGCATGGGCCACCGAAGCGGCGACAGGCTTACAGGCCTCGCCGATTTCGGACGCAGTCGACCGTCGATATCTGGCCACAGGCCATCAGACAGTTTCGCACGATCAATGCTAGTTAGCGACCGCGTCGAAAGAAACCGTAAAAGGGCCCGATCCTTACAAGTTTAAACATAAGGTTAACGATAAGCGGTTTTTCCGGGCGGTGTCGTCCGGTCGCAATTCTAACCCGCAATGGCATATCCGCAACGCTTTCTGCCCGGTTCCTGCCAGCGCGCTTAACGCTTCCTCCATTCAGACGCCGGATGATCAGTGTGCGGCCAGGACGGAGTACCGCGTCGGTGGCTTTTAAGCGCATGGTCGATTGGTTCGGATGGTCTCATGGTATCGCTTGCACGTTCAATTCCAGAGGACCCATTTCTGCCAGCCGGTGACGACGCCCTGCGTTCGCCCTCCGGTCAGCGGCCGATCGATCTGGTACATCTGGCCCGGCAGACCGCGGGAGACCGGGGGCTGGAACGTGAGGTGCTCGGCCTTTTCCTCAAGCATCTGCAACTGGTTGCCGCGCGGCTGAACACCGCCGGCGGCCTGGAACTCTGCCAGATCGCTCACACCCTCAAGGGAGCCTGCCGGAATGTCGGGGCATTCCGCCTCGCCGATGCGGCCGAGGGATGCGAGCGGTCCGGCTTCGATACAGCCAGCCTTGCGGCGATGCGCACGGAAATCGACAACACGCGGGATTTCGTGGCCCGCCTCGCAGGCTAGCGGTCGCCAGGCGGCGAGGGCGCTTGGGTCGCATATGCGCCGGTTGACTTCCGCCCCTTGCGAACTCTAACCAAGCGCAACCATCGGCGGCGCTTCAGCTATGTGCGTCCGGCCTTCCAGCGACGTGCCGACCGGACAGACCCTTCCGGAATCCGAAAGTCCCGACTCATGCCCAAACTCGTTTTCCTGACCCAGGAGGGTGAACGCTTCGAGATCGACGCGCCGAACGGCACGACGGCGATGGAGAATGCGGTCAAGAATGACGTTCCGGGCATTGAGGCCGAATGCGGCGGCGCCTGTGCGTGCGCGACCTGCCACGTCTATGTCGACGAGTCCTGGACGGCGAAGACCGGCGAGCCGGAGCCGATGGAAGAGGATATGCTGGACTTCGCCTACGAACCGCAGCCGAACTCGCGACTGTCCTGCCAGATCAAGATGCGGGACGAGTTGGATGGTCTGGTGCTGACCGTGCCGGCGCAGCAGGCCTGATCCAGGACGAACCCGGTGACACGTCGGCCCGAACGGCATCTTCGCGTGCGTCGGGCCTGCGGCTGCGGCACCTGACACATGATGTTCTCGGTCCTGTCGCGGGGCCGGGACCGGTCCGGTCCTAGCGACGATAGTCCGATACGGCGCGGCTCAGGGCCCGTCGCAACCGGAAGTTGACTTCGCGCCCTTCGATCGTGTCGAACTCGACCTGTGCGCGTTCGTGTCCGGCGAGATAGCGCTGGGTCACGTGGTTCACCAGCGCTTCCATACGCGCGCATGTCGGCTCGGGCCGCAGATTGCGGAGCGCCATCTCCATGCGCTTCAGCCAGCTTTTTGCAATGTCCGCGTGGCGCCTTTCATGGCGTTCGATGTCCGATTCGAGCGTCTGCCAAATCAGGACCGTCTCTGGTGCCACGCCGCGCGGCGGCGCCCATTTCGGCAACAGCACACGCAGCGTCAGCTTCACATCCGCCTGATCGACAGCGCAGCCTTCGGCGACGCGCTTGTAGGTTACGTGACCATCGAACTTGACCTCGGTGGCACCGGGATGGCGCAGCCCGGTTTCTGCGACAAACGGCCCCCGGCGGTTGAGATCGCGGTCGAGTTCGGAAAGCGTCGTGCCGCGTACCGCAAAATAGCGAGTCGCCTCGTCGAGGGATTCAGCCCCGGCCGAGGCGCCTGTGAGGACGACGACGCCGACCAGCAGCAGCATTGCCTTGGGGTTCATGTCGTATCCAACCGTCTGAGATGTTGCACGGCGTCCACGCTAACCGATTGGCCCGCCGACACAAGTGCGTCCCGCAAACACTGCCGCTTCGCCTGAGATCACGACGCACACCTTTCGCACGGCCCGCCGGCTATCCCGACGGCGGACGCCGACTGGCGTTCGAACGCCAGCTTGACAATATGGCAGGAGTGAGAACATATAAGGAACAAGAGAACAGAAAGGGAACGACATGATCGCTATCGTCAAAGACCTGCTTTCGCTCGCCGTGATCTCCGGGTTCGTGTTCAGCCTGAGCCTGCTCGCGCACGTTGTGTAGGGGCGTTTCCTGTGCACCATCGTTCCTTGACGGTTTCGTCCCGGTCTCGCTCGGCCTAGTCATGAGGGTGGTCTCGTCTGGGATGGGCCGAGCAGGTGCGGGGCGGATCCGATCGTCCCCCAACTGATGCGTGGATGATGGAGCGGCGGCATGATGGCGACGGATAGCAAACCCAAATTCGTCCATCTGCGTGTCCACAGCGCTTTCTCGCTGCTCGAAGGTGCGTTGAAGCTCGATCAGATCATCAAGTTCGCGCAAGCAGACGCAGCCCCGGCGATCGGTATCTGCGACACGAATAATCTGTTCGGCGCGCTGGAGTTCTCCGAGAAGGCTTCGAAGGCCGGGCTGCAGCCGATCATCGGCTGTCAGCTCGATGTGGATTTTGGCGATTGCGAAGAGAGCCGGGGAGGGCGCCGCGAACGCAGCCTGTCCTCGATCGCGCCGCTGGTGCTCATCGCCGCGACGCAGACCGGCTATGCCAACCTCGTCGAGATCGTCTCGCTCGCCTATCTCGGCCACCCCGACAATCCACGGCCGCACGTCCTGTTCGAGTGGCTGGCATCGCGTGCCGAGGGCATCATCGCGCTCACTGGCGGCCCGCTGGGGCCGATCGGCACGGCCATTGCGGCAGACCGAGGTGATCTCGCCCGCAGCCGCATGGAGCGCATGGCGCCGATCTATGGCGATCGCCTCTATGTCGAACTCCAGCGTCACGAGGGTCGAAGCCGCAAGGTCGAGGCGGACACGCTGCAGATCGCCTACGACATGGAACTGCCATTGGTCGCCACCAACGAGCCGTTCTTTCTGAAGGCCGATGACTTCGAAGCGCACGACGCGCTGATCGCGGTGGCGAGCAACCGGCTGGTGAGCCAGGAGGATCGGCGTCGGCTTTCGCGCGATCACAGCCTGAAATCCCAGAACGAGATGTCGGTCCTGTTCGCGGACCTGCCCGAAGCACTGCACAACACCGTTGAGATTGCCCAGCGCTGCAGCTATCGGCCGCGCACCCGGGCGCCGATCCTGCCGCGTTTTGCCGGCGCCGACGCTGATGCGGCCGAGGCCGAGGCTGCGGAGGTCGCCGAGTTGCGTCGCCAGGCGATCGAGGGCTTGGAGGCGCGGCTGGAGGTACACGGCCTGGCTCCAGGGGAAACCGCCGAGAGCTACGGCGAGCGGCTGGAGTTCGAGCTGTCGATCATCGAGCGGATGAAGTTTCCGGGCTACTTCCTGATCGTCGCCGACTTCATCAAATGGGCGAAGGCGCAGGGCATACCGGTCGGACCTGGCCGTGGCTCGGGCGCGGGCTCGCTGGTCGCCTATGCGCTGACGATCACCGATCTGGATCCGCTGCGCTTTTCGTTGCTGTTCGAGCGCTTTCTCAATCCTGAGCGCGTGTCGATGCCCGATTTCGACATCGACTTCTGTCAGGATCGGCGCGAAGAGGTGATCCGCTACGTCCAGGAGAAATACGGACGCGAGCAGGTCGGCCAGATCATCACCTTCGGAACCCTGCAGGCCCGCGCCGTGCTGCGCGACGTCGGCCGTGTTCTCGAAATGTCCTACGGCCAGGTGGACAAGCTCTGCAAGCTGGTCCCGCAGAACCCTGCAAACCCGGTTACGCTCGCGCAGGCGCTGGTCGAGGAGCCGCGTCTGCAGGAGGCCCGCGAGAAGGAGGAGATCGTCGATCGGCTGATCTCGATCGCCCTGAAGCTCGAAGGTCTCTACCGCCACGCCTCGACCCACGCGGCGGGCATCGTCATCGGGGATCGACCGCTGTCGCAGCTGGTGCCGATGTATCGTGATCCGCGCTCGGACATGCCGGTCACCCAGTACAATATGAAATGGGTCGAACCGGCCGGGCTGGTGAAGTTCGACTTTCTCGGGCTGAAGACCCTGACCGTGCTGCAGACGGCAGTCGAGCTGATCGCGCGCACCGGACCGACCATCGATCTGTCGGCGATCCCGCTGGACGATGCGCGGACCTACGAGATGATGACCCGCGGCGAGACCGTGGGCGTGTTCCAGGTGGAATCGGTCGGCATGCGCAAGGCGCTGATCGGCATGCGCCCGGACCGGTTCGAGGACATCATCGCGCTGGTGGCGCTCTATCGGCCGGGCCCGATGGAGAACATCCCGACCTACAATGCGCGTAAGCACGGCGAGGAAGAGCCGGACTTCATCCACGACAAGATCGCGCCGATCCTCAAGGAGACCCAGGGCGTCATCATCTATCAGGAACAGGTGATGCAGATCGCCCAGGTCCTGTCGGGATACTCGCTCGGCGAAGCCGATCTCCTGCGCCGCGCCATGGGCAAGAAGATCCGCGCCGAGATGGACAAGCAGCGGGTCCGCTTCGTCGAGGGCGCCATCGCCAATGGCCTCGAGAAGGCCCAGTCGAACATGATCTTCGACCTTCTGGCGAAGTTTGCCGACTACGGCTTCAACAAGAGCCACGCGGCCGCCTATGCGCTGGTCGCCTATCAGACGGCCTATCTGAAGGCGAACCATCCGGTCGAGTTCCTGGCGGCGTCGATGACGCTGGATGCTGGCAACACCGAGAAACTCAACGATTTCCGCATGGATGCGATGCGGCTCGGCATCGAGATCGTGCCGCCGTCGGTGCAGACTTCGTTCCGGCAGTTCGAGGTCGGCGAGAACAAGATCTTCTACGCGCTGGCCGCCATCAAGGGCGTCGGCGAGCAGGCGGTCGATCACATCGTGGCGGCGCGCGGCGAGGGTACCTTTGCCTCGCTGGAGGATTTCTGCGCCCGCATCGATCCGAAGATCGTCAATAAGCGGACATTGGAATTCCTGATCGCTGCCGGTGCGCTGGATTGTTTCGGCCATGAGCGGGCTTTGTTGTGCGCGAATATCGACCTGATGGCGTCCTACGCCCTGCGGGTTCACGAAGGCCGGACATCCGGCCAGCACGATATGTTCGGCGGTGCCGACAGTGCGCCCGAGCCGCTGCATCTCAACCCGGCGCAGTTGTGGACTTCGTCCGAAAAGCTTTTGCGCGAGTTCCAGGCGATCGGCTTCTACCTCTCGGCGCATCCGCTGGACGAGTACAAGGCGACGCTGAAGCGGTTGCGGGTGCAGACCCATGCCGAGGTGATCCACGCGGTGAAGCGCGGCGCGAGCGCCGGCAAGCTGGCCGGCACGGTGACCTCGCGCCAGGAGCGCAAAACCCGCAGCGGCGGCAAACTGGGCATCATTCAGCTCTCCGATCCGAGTGGTCAGTACGAGGTCGTGCTGTTCTCCGAAGCGCTCTATGCCTTCCGTGATCAGCTCGAGCCCGGCGCCTCGGTGATCGTCGGCGTGTCGGCCGAAGAGCGGCCGGAAGGTGTGTCCTTCCGGGTGCAGTCCGTCCAGTCGCTGGAGGACGAGGCCGTGCGTATGCAGAAGGCGTTGCGGGTGTTCATGCGCGACGCCAACCCCCTGCAGGCGTTCAAGAGCCAATTGCGTGCAGACGGCGACAGCGAGATCTCGCTGATTCTGGTGCGCGACGACGGCGAGAGGGAAGTGGAGATTACGCTGCCCGGCCGCTACCGCGTCTCGCCGCAAATGGCGAGTGTGGTGAAGGCGGCGCCCGGCGTCCTCGACGTCGAGCTTCTGTAGGCAAGGGCGGCCGATACGGGTACCGCCGCGCGGCCTTGGCGGCTGGTGATGGCGAGGACGACGACGCGGATCACGATCCTTGGGGATCGCGACGGCCAATGCGCGCAGTGGCGGCCCGTTCCCGCGCCGTGGACGAAGCCGGGCGGACCGTTCAGACCGTGGAGCCGAGAATCTCGTCGATGATGCCGCTCGCCTCCTGCCAGTTGGTCGCGGCGCGGGCGCCGGTCGGCAGGGCCGGCAGGTGCTGGCGGAAGACGTCGTTGGCCATGAGGTGGAGGAGATGGGTGTCGGGTGCGCTCTTGCGGACCGAGGCGAGATTGGGCGGCAGATCGTCAACGAAGATGCTGGTGCCGTGCCAGCGCTCGCGCAGTTCGGCGACGACGGCGCCCTTGGAGCGCTCGGTGGCAATCATCGGATAGTCCAGACCCTCCCGGTCGAGAAGGGCACGGCGGACGTCGTAGTAACTCGGCGTCATGGCTGTCAGGAACAGGATATCGGTGCGGCGGGCCAGTTGGCGCAGCGTGTCGGACACGCCGGCGACGGGACGCTGGCGGGTTTCCTGCTCTTCGTAAAGCCGGACGGTCAGCTGGTCGAGTTCGTGGCCGGTGAGCGCGGTCCCGGTCGAGATCGAGCGCACATTGCCGGTCAGCTTGAAGCTCTCAGGGTGGAGGCGCGCGCCGTGTTCCTCCAGCAGAACCCCGAAGGGCGCGATGAACTCCAGCACCACCTCGTCGATGTCGAGGATCAACAGCGAATCGCTTCTCTGCTCGAGACTGGCGATGGCCGGGCCTGCGGTAACGAGCGGACGGCTCATTCGGTCGGCTCGCCCGGACCGGCGAGCGCCTGCCGCGCGGCCACGACGCGGGCCGGATCGATCTCGGCATCCTCGGCAAAGGCGATGAGCGTCGGCTCGTGGCCGAGAATGAAGTCGAAGACGCCGAGCAGGAAGCCGGGCGAGGCGGCGACCTGCCGGATCGCACCGACCTCGATGCCCGTCAGGGCGAGGAACCGGTCGAAGAGTCTCGGATCGGCGGCAAGGAAGGAGAGGGCCGTGACCGCGAGTGTCTCGGCCGCGGCCCGGTCCATTGCATGTGCCCGAGAGCTGCTCTGCAACCATTTGTTATCGTTAAGAGATGGCAACCGTTCCATTCCCACTTCTTAAATCAAATCCGAGTAAAAGAGGGCCATCGATAGCCGAAGAGTGAGGGCTGGTCGAGGCAAGGAGTGCCGTCAATGACGAAAACCGTGATGATCGTCGAGGACAACGAGCTGAACATGAAGCTCTTCCGCGACCTGGTCGAGGCGCACGGCTATCGGACGATCCAGACCCGCAGCGGGCTGACCGCCACGGAGCTGGCACGCGAACACCGACCCGATCTGATCCTGATGGATATCCAGCTGCCCGAAATCTCCGGGCTGGACGTAACACGTCAGCTCAAGGAGGACCCCGAACTCTTCCGCATTCCGGTGATCGCGGTCACCGCCTTCGCGATGAAGGGCGACGAGGAACGTATCCGACAGGGTGGCTGCGAGGCGTATATCTCGAAGCCAATCTCAGTCACCAAGTTCATCGAGACGATCCGCTCGTTTCTGGGCGACGCCTGAGGAGTTGTCATGACCGCACGGATTCTGATCGTCGACGACCTCGAGATCAATCTCCGGGTCCTGGAAGCGCGTCTGTCGGCCGAATATTATGACGTCATCACGGCCACGAGCGGCGCCGAAGCCTTGGAGATCTGCCGTAGCCAGACGATCGATCTTGTCCTGCTCGACGTGATGATGCCGGAAATGGACGGCTTCGAGGTGTGCCGGCGAATGAAAGGCGATCCGCAGATGATGCATCTGCCGATCGTCCTGATCACCGCCCTGGACCAGCCCTCCGACCGCGTGGCCGGGCTCGATGCCGGCGCCGACGACTTCTTGACCAAGCCGGTCCGTGACCTGCCGCTGTTCTCCCGCGTGCGCAGCCTGACCCGCTTGAAGCTGACCACCGACGAGTTGCGCCGTCGGGCCGAAACCGCCGTCAGTCTGGTCAGCCGGGACGATATCGACGCCGGCGCCATCCCGCCAGCGACGCGTCTGGCCTTGTTTGCCGATGGGGCCGACGAGGTTCGCCGCCTTCAGAAGCATCTCAAGGGTATCGCCACGGTCGAAGTGACCGACGACGCCGCGGAAATGCTCGCCGCTGCTTCGGCCGGTCAGGTCGACGTCATTCTGATCGACCTGGCTGCGAAAACCGGTGATCCGCTGCGTCTCGTCTCGCAGTTCCGCTCGAACGTGGCGACCCGTCATCTGCCGGTCATCGGCATCGTTCCAGCCGGGGACGATGTGGCGGCAGCAAAGGCGCTGGAACTGGGCGCCAACGATTATCTGCAACGCCCGCTCGACCGGAACGAGCTGGTGGCGCGGATCCGCACGCAGTTGCGCCGACGCCGCTACGACGATTGCCTGCGACGCTCCGTCGAAGAAACGATCGCGATGGCGCTGTCGGACCCGCTCACCGGACTGCACAACCGCCGTTTCTTGGAGACGCACCTCGCCAAGGCGATCGAGCGGGCTCGGGCAACCGGGATCGGTTTCGCGATCCTGATGGCCGATATCGACCATTTCAAGCGGATCAACGACGGCTGGGGACATGCTGCCGGGGACATGGTCCTGAAGGATTTCGCACGACGGCTGAGCGACTGTCTGCGCGCCAGCGATCTCGCCTGCCGCTTTGGCGGCGAGGAATTCGCGGTTCTGATGATCGGCGCGGACGAAGGGACGGCCATGGCTGTGGCGGACCGTATTCGCAGAAGCGTCGCGGATCAGCCGTTTCAGATCGGCGGCGAACCGCTGACGGTCACCGTCAGCGCGGGGCTTGCGGTCTTCGACGCGGGGCGCGACGATGGCGGTTCACTGATCGATCGTGCCGACCGCGCGCTCTACGAGGCAAAGCGGAGCGGTCGCAATCGGATCGGTCTGGCTGACGCGGCCTGAAGACGTTCGGAAGACCCAACCGTCCCGGTTGCGAATCTGACCGAAGCCTCGCAGCGGCCGTCTTAACCATTGTTTAAAACTTCATGCGCCGTGAGCACATGGACTCGTTGCAATCGGACCGGTTCTGCGCGAACCTGTGTTTACGCCGAAGGTCAAGGGGTTACTCCGGTGCCTTCGCAGTTACCCCATGGAATGCTCAGGTCCGCCGCATCTCCTGGGTCCCGTGGGGCGGTCGGTCGGTCTAGTGCAATGGCGGTTTCCTCGTACCGTCGCACGAAGACCGGCCGGCCACTTTTGTTTGTGGTCCGCGAATTCCATCCATTTCCGGGATCAAGCCGGCTTCTCTCCGGCCTTAGTAGCGGTCGCAGACAGTCAATTTCGGCTGTCGAACAGTGCGGTACGCGGTCAGGCCGCGATGTCGGTCTCGCCCATGATGATCCGGTCGCGGCCGAGCTGTTTGGCCCGGTAGAGCGACGCGTCAGCGGCCGCGATCAGCGCATCAGGCGTTTGCGCACGATGGTCGCGACAGGCTGCGCCTATGCTCAGCGATACGAAGGGCGGACAGGCGGGGTCGGGGTGCGCGATCGCCGCATCCTTCAACGCGGCCAGGATGCGCTTGGCCACGGCGACGGCGATCTGCATGTCGGCGTGCGGCAGGATAACCGCAAACTCTTCGCCGCCGTAACGCGCAACGAGATCGCATTCCTGCCTGGTCTGGGCCACGATGAGTTCGGCAATCCGCTTCAGACAATCGTCGCCGCTCTGGTGGCCGAGGGCGTCGTTGTAGGGTTTGAAATGGTCGATATCGATCATCAGTAGCGACAGATGCGCCGGGTGTTGCCATTCGGCCGCCAGCCGCTGGTCGAACATGCGTCGATTGGCGACGCCGGTCAGGCCATCCTGGCTGGCGAGCGTTTCCAGTGCCGTCTGCGCCTCTTTCTGGGATGTGATGTCACGCAGGGTTTCGACAACGGCGATGAGCGAACCGCTCGGCGAATAGATCGGTCCGGCGTCGATCGCGAGATAACGGCGGGCTCCGCATTGCGGCAGGACACACCAGTTTTCGGCGGAGAGGGCGCCTTGATGATATGTTTCGCTCCGATTGGCGATATACAGTTCATCGACCAGATCGTCCTGGCCGTTCAGTACCAGATCGGCCAGGCACAGACGGGGACTCTCGTAAAAGCCGCTCCAGTGAAGCTTGGTGCCGATCACCTCAGCTGCCCGTACTCCTGTGAGGCGCTCGCAAGCGCGGTTCCAGATTGTCACGTGTCCGCTGGCATCCAGTACGAAGGTCGGAACAACGAGGTGTTCCATCAACTGAACGGCGAACCCCTGCTCGCGATACTCCAACATGACGATCTACACCGATTCTTGTTCCTGGAATCTTCCGTAGAGGGAGCGTATGGGGCCTTTCCTAACGAGCGGTAACCAAAACGCGAGAAGATAAACGTTTCTGACGAATTAATTGTCCCGAACAATATTGTCGCAGGTGGGAAGGCGGGAGGGCATGTTGTGCGGGCTGTGCTGCATGGGGAATGGGTGACGTTGAATATTCCGGCATCCGGTCGAACGCAGGGTGGCCAACGCCGGGCGGCAATTGGTCTGCATCGACGGACGCTCAGTCTCTCTCCGAAGCAGGCCGACGCAATATTCGATCGAGACTCTGCAGGAAGCGTGATCGGTCGGCACCGGTGAAGGATGCATTATAGCCCTTGCTCTCGCCGGTCTCGCGCAAATGCTGCTTGAAGGCGCGCATCGACAGCGCCGCGCCGATCGATTCGGCGGTGAATTCCCGGCCCGTCGGTCCGAGCGCCGCCGCACCCTTCTCTAGCGCCCGCGCCGCAAGCGGAATATCGGCGGTGATCACCACATCGCCGGGTTCGGCCGCCAGAGCGATCCAGTCGTCCGCCGCGTCGGGGCCCTCCGGCACGGTGACAATGCGGGCGTCGGGGTAGCGGGACGGTCGCATCCCGCCATTGGAGACCAGAACCGCTTCGGCGGCGTAACGTCCGGCGACGTCGATGGCCTCGTCCTTGACGGGACAGGCATCGGCATCAATCAAAACCTTGATCATCGATCACCATCGTATGCAGCCATGGATCTGCTTTCCAGCGGAGGCGCTGTCATGGCTGGCGCTTCATGCTTCACTGGCGGTCCTCGCCATGGCGGCTTCCAGGCGGGCGATCTCGCGATCCAGCACGTCGCGTCGGGCACGCAGATTGTCGAGCCTTCCGGCCATGCCGTTCTCGTCGAGATCGATCCCCTCTGGAACCTCGCCATAGCCGCCGATCAGCCAAGCCGGGCTGACACCCAGAATACCGGCCAGCGTGATCAACCGGTTGGCACGGGGTTCGGCGCGGTCGCGCTCCCAGCCGCGCATGGTTTCGGGTTTCACGCCGAGCCGGGCCGCCAGTTCCGACGTCGTGATGCCGAGCGATTCGCGTCCTCGCTGGATGCGGCCGCCGACCGTATCGGCATCCATCTGCATGAGTTCCGTCATCCGGGCTGGCTCCCCTTGTTCAGGCTGTCCGTACGGCATGGCCGGCATGCCGTTCTCCACTGCCGCCGCACGGCGTCGTTCTCTGCAGCGCGTCCCCGACGGCTTGCAGTCGCGCGGCCCAGAGGTCAAAACGGACGCAATTGCAGGATCGCACGATCTGTTCCGGAGTAGCACCCCACGATGTTCAAGAAGATTCTGGTCGCCAACCGCGGTGAGATTGCCTGCCGGATCATCAAGACTGCCCGTGCGATGAACATCGCGACGGTCGCTGTCTATTCTGATGCGGATCGCCGTGCCGTTCATGTGGGGATGGCTGACGAAGCCGTGCATGTCGGCCCGTCGCCGGCCAGCGAGAGCTATCTCGTCGCCGAAACCATTCTCGAGGCCTGTCGCGCCACCGGCGCGGAAGCCGTTCATCCGGGATACGGCTTCCTGTCGGAACGTGCATCCTTCTGCGAAATGCTCGAGAACAACGGCATTACCTTCATCGGCCCGAAGCCGAAGGCGATCCGCGCCATGGGCGACAAGATCGAATCGAAGCTCTTCGCCGAGAAGGCTGGCGTCAACATCGTTCCCGGCCATCTGGGGATTATCGAGGACCCGACGGAAGCTGTACGGATTGCCGGCGAGATCGGCTATCCGGTGATGATCAAGGCATCGGCCGGTGGCGGCGGCAAGGGCATGCGAATCGCCTGGAATGACAGCGAGTGCCGGGATGGCTTCGCGCGCGCCCGGTCCGAGGCCGGTTCGTCCTTCGGTGACGACCGGGTGTTCATCGAGAAGTTCATCGTCGATCCGCGGCATATCGAGATCCAGGTGCTGGCGGATGCGCATGGCAATGCCATCCACCTGGGAGAGCGGGAATGCTCGATCCAGCGCCGCAACCAGAAGGTCGTGGAAGAAGCGCCGTCGCCTTATCTCGACCCCGACACGCGACGTGCCATGGGCGAACAGGCGGTCGCGCTGGCACGGGCCGTCGATTACCAGAGCGCCGGCACGGTGGAGTTCATCGTCGATGGCGATCGCAATTTCTATTTCCTCGAAATGAACACCCGGCTGCAGGTCGAGCATCCGGTGACCGAACTCGTCACCGGGATTGACCTGGTCGAACAGATGATCTGCGTGGCGGCCGGAGAGCGTTTGGAGATCGCACAGGATGCGGTGCGGCTCGACGGCTGGGCGGTCGAGAGCCGGATCTATGCCGAGGATCCGTTTCGCGGCTTTCTGCCATCGATCGGTCGGCTGGATCGCTACCGGCCGCCGGAGGAGGGCGCTCTCGGCGACGCCATCGTGCGCAACGACACGGGCGTCACCGAGGGTTCGGAGATCGCCATGTTCTATGATCCGATGATCGCCAAGCTGTGTACCCATGCGGCCACGCGGGAGGCGGCGATCGACGCCATGGGCGTCGCGCTGTCGCGGTTCGAGATCGCGGGCATCGAACACAACATTCCGTTCCTGGCCGCGTTGATGCAGCATCCGCGCTGGCGAGAGGGACGGCTGTCGACGGCGTTCATCGCCGAGGAATATCCCGACGGCTTCGAACGGCCGACCCCGTCGCTGGAGACCCTGCGCCGGGCGGCACTGGTCGCCACGACGATCGAGATCGCCCGCAAGGCGCGGCTGGACCGGCATATCGACCGGTTGCGCGTGCATTCCGGTGCGATACAGCGCGACTGGGTCGCCAAGATCGACGGTGACTATCTGAATCTGGCCGTCGCGCTCGACGCGGGGCGTGTCGGCGGGCCCGTACGCTACCGGATCGGCGTTGCCGAGATCGAATGTGTCCTGGAGACGGACTACGCGCCGGGTCAGTCGCCCTGGATCGGCACGATCGACGGAGAAGAACTGTCGGCGCAGGTTCGCTCGCGCGAGAATGTCACGGCGATCTTCGTCGACGGGCTCTGGGTGGAGGCCAAGGTCCTGTCGCCGGCGATTGCCGCGCTCGACCGCTTGATGCCGGAGAAGCTGCCGCCGGACACGTCGAAAATGCTGCTCTGCCCGATGCCGGGACTGGTCGTTTCCGTGGCCGTCAGCGAGGGGCAGGCGGTCAAGGCGGGTGAGACGCTGGCAGTGGTCGAAGCCATGAAGATGGAGAACGTGCTGCGCGCCGAGCGCGATGCGACGGTGACGCGGTTGAACGCCAAACCAGGCGACAGTCTTGCCGTCGACGCCGTGATCATGGAGTTCGAGTAGGCGCTCGCTGATCGCCGAACGTGGCCACACTGACGAGGCGTGCCTGATGAAGACCGTACACGTAACCGTCGCGGGCAGGGTGCAGGGCGTCGGCTACCGTGCCTGGTGCCGGGATGAAGCAGTGCGGCGTGGCCTCTCCGGCTGGGTGCGCAACTGCGCGTCGGGTGAGGTCGAGGCCGTCATCGCCGGCGAGCCCGCATCGTCGACCACATGCTCGCCGCGTTGTGGACGGGGCCATTGGGAGCGTCCGTCTCGGCGGTTGATGTCGGTGCCAGCGATGACGCGCCGAACGGGGAATTCGTGGTGCGCGCGACGGCGTAGGGCTGGGGCGTAGCGGGGTTGTCCAACGGTCCGGCAGGATGTCGCCGCCTGGTTGTATCCGTTGGTGCCGCGGCACCGGTTTGGCATGGGTCCTCGGGTAAAGCCCGAGGACGACGACCTTGATATGGGTTTCGCCAATCACCGTGCGCCGCGTTCAGACAGACGAATAGAAACGGCTGAGCCTCCGGGATCAGATCTGGTCGATTGCCGATGCGCGATCCCCGATGCCGATGCCAGCCAGTGCCAAGACATCCCAGGTCGTGGATATGGGACGGCTCGTCGACCGCCCGAAGGACGGCTAGCGCCGCTACTCAGAAGATGATGGTCCTACGCCAATGAGGATCACGCGGTGCCTGAGTGAGCGCAGGCTTCCTCTGATGCTGCTCGTTTCAATGCGACGTTCCTGTCACCCGCGGCGTGCGCATGTGGCGATTCCCGCCCCCACAGGGCGTCATTCTCGGGCTTGACCCGATGCCCCATGCCTCGACATCGCAACGCTTGGCCGGTGACGGTGTGCCGCACGCCTATCCGGTGACGACATGCGGCCATCCAAAGGCGACACCCCTGCTCGGCAGTCAGCGGCGGAAGCGCGCCCGAGCCCCACCGCCTAGCGTTGCGCGTCCGCCGTATCCCCGAACACCGCTTCGAACTGCGTTCGCAACACGCTGTCGACTTCCGGCATGGAGACGAGAATGCCGAGGTCGGCGAGGCTGGTGACGCCGTGACCGCGAATACCGCAGGGCACGATGCCTGAAAAATGGTCGAGATCGGGATCGACGTTGAGGGAGATGCCGTGGAAGGTCACCCAGCGCCGCACGCGGATACCGATGGCGGCAATCTTGTCTTCGGCGATGGCGCCGTCGGCAGCGAGCGGGCGCTCCGAACGTTGCACCCAGACCCCGACGCGGTCCTCGCGGCGCTCGCCGCGGATCTGGAAGCTGTCGAGCGTGCCGATGATCCAGGCTTCCAGCGCAGCGACGAAGGCACGCACGTCCTCGCGGCGCCGCTTCAGGTCGAGGAGGACATAGGCCACCCGCTGGCCGGGGCCGTGATAGGTGTACTCGCCGCCGCGTCCTGCCTTGAACACGGGAAACCGCCTTGCATCGACCAGATCGTCGTCCTGGGCGCCGGTGCCGGCCGTATAGAGCGGAGGATGCTCGACCAGGAGCACCGCCTCGGGTGCCGTGCCGGCGGCGATCTCGGCCACCCGGCGTTCCATCATCTGCAGCGCATCCGGATAGGGCAGCAGACCCTCGACGACGCGCCATTCGACCGGGCCCGATCCCGCCTTTGCGGCAAATCGCTCGGTGATGGTGGCAAGCCGCGGGCTCGCCGGCGCTGATGCGGATGGCGTCGTCATGGTGGCTATGTAGCGGCTCCCCGCACGCTGGAAAAGCAGGCAGGCGACCGCGCCGCGTTCGGATCTGTGAAATGCTACCGGCTTGGCAGGAAAAGCCCTTGTGCGGTCCGACGACTCTTGGTACATGCCCGCCACCGACGGCATTACCGGCCCTCGGTTACACGGCGTGCGGTCGTGGCGGAATTGGTAGACGCGCAGCGTTGAGGTCGCTGTGGGGCAACCCGTGGAAGTTCGAGTCTTCTCGACCGCACCAGCCTTCTCCCGACAATCGTATCATCGTCGCAGCCTTTGTCTGCCGGACGCGACGACTTGTCGGTACGTCTGATCTGGTCACCGGAAACTGTCCAGCATCCGGACGAATAGGCCTCCCACGGCTTCCGATCGACGAGCATTTCCTCTAGACGCGGTGACACCGTCCCTGCCGGCGGGTTCCCATGGTTCATCCCGAAGCTGCGGAGGGTGCATGGCTGACACACAGCTTTCGAGCGATGTGCCTGAGGCCGGCATCCGGTCCGGCATCTATGACGAAGACGGATTCGTCGACGGAGCCTTCCGAGAGCGGGTGGAAGCGGCGATCAGCGCCGATGATCCTGTCTATCTGCGCGATGCGGTCGGCGGGCTGCACGAATCCGAACTCGGCGATCTGCTCGAAGCGCTCGATACCGAGGCGCGGCAGGCGCTTGTCCGGCTCATGGGCGACGAGTTCGACTATACCGCGCTCACCGAGGTGGACGAGGCGATCCGCCTGTCCATCGTCGACGCGATGCCGAACGAGCAGGTGGCTGAAGCGCTGCGTGAGCTCGATTCCGACGATGCGGTCTATATCCTCGAGGATCTGGACGAGGAGGACCGAAAGGAAATCCTCGACCGGCTGCCGTTTCGCGAGCGGATCCGGCTGCGGCGCTCGCTGGAATATCCGGAGGAATCGGCCGGCCGTCGGATGCAGACCGAATTCGTGGCCGTGCCGCCGTTCTGGACCGTCGGTCAGACCATCGACTACATGCGCGACGAGGAGGAACTGCCCGAATCTTTCGCACAGATCTTCGTCATCGATCCGAGCTTCAAGCTACAGGGCGCGGTCGACCTCGACCGCATCCTGCGCGCCAAGCGGCCGGAGAAGATCGAAGACATCATGCACGAGACCCGGCATGCGATCCCGGCCGAGATGGACCAGGAAGAAGCAGCTCAGATCATCGAGCAGTACGATCTTCTCTCCGCCGCGGTTGTGGACGCCAATGAGCGTCTCGTCGGCATCCTGACAATCGACGACGTGATCGACATCCTGCAGCAGGAAGCCGACGAGGACATCAAGCGGCTCGGCGGTGTCGGCGACGAGGAAATCTCCGATACCGTGCTGACGGCGACGCGCTCGCGCTTTTCCTGGCTGCTGATCAATCTGGCGACGGCCATCCTGGCCTCCTGCGTTATCGGGCTCTTCGATGCGACGATCGAACAGATGGTGGCGCTGGCGATCCTGATGCCGATCGTCGCCTCGATGGGCGGCAACGCAGGTACCCAGACCATGACGGTCGCCGTCCGTGCACTCGCGTCCCGTGACATCGACATCTACAATGCCGGACGGATCATCCGCCGCGAGGTCATGGTCGGACTGGTGAACGGCGTGCTGTTTGCCGTGATCATCGGTGCGGTCGCCGCAGTCTGGTTCGAAAGTGTCGGCCTGGGTGGGGTCATCGCCATCGCCATGGTGGTCAACATGCTGGCTGCGGCGCTCGCCGGCATCCTGATTCCGCTGATCCTCGACCGCTTTGGCGCCGATCCGGCAATTGCCTCGGGCACCTTCGTGACCACAGTCACGGATGTGGTTGGCTTCTTCGCGTTTCTCGGGCTTGCCGCGTTCTGGTTCGGCTTGGGCTGAGGCATCCGTCGGCCAAAATGCTGACCCAGGGTCAGATGCTGCAATTGACTTTTACGTAAATTTGGCATCATGCAAGCACGGGCGCCGACGAGGGGAAGCTGATCTCGCATGCGGGACTATTACACGATCACGGAGCTGACGCGGGAGTTCGGCATCTCGACGCGGACCATCCGCTTCTACGAGGACGAAGGGCTTTTGGCGCCGATCCGCAGGGGGCGAACGCGGCTTTTTCGGCATTCCGATCGCCAGCTTCTGAAGAATATCCTGCGCGGCAAGCGTCTCGGGTTCTCCATCGCGGAAATCCGCGAGATCATGAGCATGTACAAGAGCCCGCCCGGGGAGGCGGGGCAGCTCAGTGCGATCATCGGCCGGGTGAGCGACAAGCGGCGCGAACTTGAGCAGAAGCGCCGCGATATCGAGGAACTGCTTCGCGAACTCGATGCTGCGGAAGAAGCGTGTCTGACACGGATGGCCGAGCTCGGTGTCGGTCAAAGTGCACGGACGGGCTGAAGCCGATCGTGGCGTTCCTCATTCCGACCTGAACGCGCATTCCCGGGTTACGTCGCGGATCAGCGACATCTGCTGTTCGTCCGGGTCGCCCCCCATCAGCGCATCGAACAGATCACGACGCTGCAGTTCCCGTTCAGCGCAGCCGCAATAGCGCTCGCAGAAAGTGGGGGCCCGCTCGGCGACGCAGGAGCGCTGACAGTCGGAACGGAACACCGCCGTGCGATCGGCTGGCGCGAGTTGGGCGAACACGAAGACCAGTCCGAACAGGATCGGCTGGTGCAAAAGATAGAACATCAGCGAGTGGCGGCCGATCACGCCCAACGGCGCGAGTGGTTTCAGACCGGCATTCCAGCTGCGCATACGGGCCAGCCAGTTGTGGTCGACTGCCAGCCGCGCCGTCGCGATGCCAGCGAGCACAGCACCAAAGAACGGGAACAACGGCACGAAGTCGTTCGACAAGGGCGGGCTTTGGAACAGACCGATCCAGGTCAACCATTTCGGGTCGAGCAGCGGCGTTCCGACGAAGAATGGCAGGGCAACGACCCCGATGGCCAGGGCGGCCGTTGTGATCCACGGCAGACGCAGAAAGAGAAGACCCAATACGCTGGCGACCGCGATGTGATGCAGGATGCCAAAATAGACGAAGCTGTTGGGGGTCGCGATCAGGGTTGCGACCGTGATTGCCAGGGCGCCCGCCACCACCTGCCCGAATCGTTTCCCGAACGGCCGCCAGCGGACCCCTCGGCCGTTCGCCAGCACCAGGCTGACGCCGACCAGGAACAGGAAGGACGAAGCGATGACGCGGGCAAAGATGCGCCAGCCGCCATGGCCGGTCAGTCCGCGCTCGACATAATTGAAGAATTCGATATCCCAGGTGAAATGGTAGATCACCATGGCGAACAGCGCGATGGCACGCGCAATGTCGATGATCTCGATACGCCCGTTTGGTACGGACGGGTTGTCAGTCTGCTTCACGCACATTCCCCGACGCTGGACACACTTGCGGTCCGCCTATCTTCAGGACGGACAGCGGCCGGAGCGACCCGGCACGCCGCAATCCGGAAAGGCAGTTCATGAAGATCATCGAGGCAGGCGGAGCCCGCATCCCCGCAATCGGATTTGGCACGTTCACACTCGAAGGCCAGACTTGCGTCGATATGGTGGCGAAGGCCATCGATGCCGGTTACCGCCATATCGATACAGCGCGCATGTATGGCAACGAAAAAGAGGTGGGTGCCGCCATCGCGGCCAGCGGGATTGCCCGCGACGAGCTGTTCGTGACCACCAAGATCTGGTGGACGGATATCACCGAGGACAAACTGGTGGACAGCGCCCGGGCGGCCGTGGACGCGATCGGGCAGGGGCCGGTCGACCTTTTGCTGATTCACTGGCCCAACACCGACGTGCCCTTGGAAGAATCGATCGATGCGTTGAACGCGACGATCGGCGAGGGAATCACTCGTCACATCGGCGTCGCCAACTTTACCAGCGCGATGGTCGACGAGGCGGCCGCCATGTCCTCGGCGCCATTGGTCTGCAATCAGGTCGAATATCATCCCTATCTCAGCCAGGAGAACATCCTCGCGGCCTGCCGTCGGCACGACATGGCGATGATCGCGTATTCGCCGATCGGCAAGGGCGGTGAGCTCCTGACCGATCCGGTGATCACCGAAGCGGCAAAGGCCCACGGCAAGAGCCCGGCACAGATCGTGCTGCGCTGGGAGGTCGAACAGGACATCGTCGGCGCGATCCCGCGCACGAGCACGCCGGAGCGACTGGGTGAGAATCTCGACATCTTCGATTTCGAGCTGACCGAGACCGAGCGGACGGCGCTGAACCAGCTGACCCTGCAGCGCAAACGCCTGATCGATCCGTCCTTCGCACCCCACTGGGACCGCGCCTGATGGACGAGGCGACGCTGCGGCGGGCAGGTAAGTCGCTCGCTAACTGGGCAGGTGAGGCGCTTGGCTTCTTCTACGAGCCGTCTTCTCTGTTCCAGATCGCCGTCGTCGTCGCCTGCCTCGGCCTTGCGTGGGTGCTCGATCGCCTGACCCGCGAACCGATCGAGACCCAGGCCCGCAGGATCAAGGGCGCCCCCCGGATCCTGCGGCTGGTTGCTGCCGTGCGTCGCCGCACGGGGCTGATCTTCTTCGTCCTGCTGCTGTGGCTGGCGACCCGGATCGACCTGGCGGCCGGCGGACCGCGCTCGCAGATCATCGGCGTCATCTTCGACCTGTCGCTGGCCTATCTGGTGATCGCGGTCGCCTCGCGTATCGTGCGCAACCGGCTTCTGGCCCGGCTGATCACCATCGTCGCCTCGCTGCTCGCCGGCCTCTCGATCCTCGACCTCTTGGAGCCCGTGGCGACCGTCCTGGACGAATCGGCGGTCACCGTCGGGGAAAGCCGGATCTCCGCTCTTCTGGTGATCAAGGCGATTGCGGTGATCGGACTGACGCTGTGGCTCGCCTCCGTCGCCGGCAATTTCCTTGATACCCGCGTGCAGCGCAATCAGGAACTGACGCCGACCCTCAGGGTGCTGATCGGTAAGTTCCTGAAGATCGGTCTCATCCTGGTGGCACTCGCCATCGCGCTCGCCTCCATCGGCGTCGACCTGACGGCGCTGACCGTTCTCTCGGGTGCCATCGGCGTCGGCCTCGGCTTTGGCCTGCAGAAGGTCGTCTCGAATTTCATCTCGGGAATCATCATTCTGCTCGACCGCTCGATCAAGCCGGGCGACACGATCTCGCTGGACGATACCTTCGGCTGGATCCGCGAATTGCGGGCGCGCTTCGTCTCGGTGGTGACCCGCGACGGCCGCGAATATCTGATCCCCAACGAGGATTTCATCACCAATCAGGTGATCAACTGGTCGTTCTCCAATGATCTGGTGCGCATCGACGTGGAATTCGGCGTCGCCTATGACAGCGACCCGCATGCGGTGATCCGCATTGCCAGAGAAGCGACAGAAAGCTGCGAGCGCGTCGTCTCGCACAAGCCTGCGGTCTGCTGGATGACCGGTTTCGGAGCCTCATCGATCGATTTCGTCGTGCGCTTCTGGATTCGCGATCCGCAGGCCGGTCTGACCAATGTGCGCGGAGAAGTGCTCCTGGCATTGTGGGACGCTTTCAAGGCGAACGGCATCGCGATTCCGTTCCCGCATCGCGAGATCCTGATGCGCACGCCGGTGGTGGTACAGACCGAACCGCATGCCGATACACCAAAACCCGTACAGCCCGGTACGGACCGGATCTGACGGTCAGGACCTGCCAGTGTTCTTCTATCTCGCCAAGCTCGCCTGGTTCGTACTGCAGCCACTGGCTGCTCTTCTCATCGTCGTCGGCCTTGCGCTTGTGGCCGGCTGGTTCGGCCGCCGGCGCATGGCGAGTGCTCTGCTGATGCTGGCGGTCGCAGCGCTGGCGGTGAGCAGTCTCACGCCTGCCGGCCTTTTGATGACCGCAGTTCTGGAAGATCGGTTCCCGCGGCCCGATCTCCCGGAACGGATCGATGGAATCGTCGTCCTCGGCGGCGCCTTCGACACGCGGGTGGCGCGCACACGTGGTGTGACCGAGCTCAACGATGCCGCCGACCGTGTCACGGCAGGCATGGTCCTGGCCCTTCGATATCCAGACGCTAAGCTGCTGTTCAGTGGCGGCGTCGCTGCAGTCGTTGAGGAAGACATCCCCGAGACCGACGCTGCCGAAATGTTCTACGCCGGGCTGGGCCTCGACCGTGACCGGCTTCTCCTCGATGGGCGTGCGCGCGACACCTTCGAGAATGCCATCTTTGCAAAGCAACTGGCGCAACCCCGGCCGGGCGAGGTCTGGCTGCTGGTCACTTCGGCTTCGCACATGCCGCGGGCCGTCGGCTGCTTCCGGACGGCCGGCTTTCCGGTGATCCCCTATCCCGTCGACTACCGGACGCCATCTGGAGCTGCGGTCTGGCGGCCATCAAACAGCACGATCCGCAATCTGGAAAAGGTGCATTTCGCGATCCGCGAATATGTCGGGCTCGTGGCCTATCGGCTCTCGGGCCGCACGAATGCTCTGTTCCCCGCCCCCTGACAGGGCGCCGGTTCGTGGCCGGAGACGCCGCATCGACATTCAGTCGACGAGGGCTCGCCGAGCGTTCGACAGGAACTGACGGTGTGCCAGGATCGCGACCACCAGCACGGTGGTGCTGATCAGCGCCGAGGGGCCGAGGAACCAGCCCAGATAGGCGATCGCGAAAAACACGGCCCTGAGACCCGAATTGAAATGCTTGCCGGCCAGTTGGTTCAGCCGGGTGGCGCGTGCGAGGGCGCGCTCTGCCGCCCCGGTGTCGAGATCGGCTTCGGCGCGCATCGGAATCGCCCCGATCAGAATCGAGCAATAGTTGAACAGCCGGTAGGCCCAGCCGAACTTGAAGAAGGCATAGGCGAAAATCGTCACCAGTCCGAGCAGCTTGATCTCCACCAGTGGACGATCGAGGCGGCCGTGGAAGGGAAGTTCGGCGGCGATCTCTGCAATTCTGTCGGCCGAGCTGAACAGCGCGAAACACCCGCCAATGGCAAAGATGCAGGCGGAGGCGAAGAACGCCGTGCCCTGCTGCAGTCCGGCCATAATGGCGGTATCGATCATGCGCAGGTCGCGCAGCAGCATCACCTGCATCCAGCATTCGCGCTGCCGGTTCATCGCCTGCGACAGGCCCCGGGCGGCCAAGGGCCCGTGTTCCGTGACGACATTGTAGACCAGCCACACCGCCAGGAAGAATGCCAGTGCGAGGCCATCGCCTCGATCCATCGCCACCATGTGCCGCTGGCCCCACTGTTCACGGCGCTCGACCGTACATCGACGCGGCTTCCTTAACCCGCCCCCGACGGCTATGCCAGCCGGAGATCCAGACTGCCATTCAAGTCCTGGGCAAGCTTGCCATGAAACATAGCTGCCATGAACAATTATGCATCATCGCCGCCTTGTGGCCGGGCCGCTTAACGGATATTTAAGAGCTGCAAACCGCTGGACGGGGGTCATGACCGGTTCGCAAGTAATCTCTATTCAGGGTATTCAGTTACATGGATGACAGCGTGCGCAAGTCGTGCTGGGGCGTGACCGTATGGACGGTCGCGATCTTCTCTACGCTCCTCGTTCTCGGTTTCCTCTTCACGGTTCCCGAGACCGTCGCCGTCGCCGCCAGCTGACCGAACCGGTCGGCGCCAGGCGCTCACCGACGCAGACCTTTTCCCGCCATATCCGTTCGGCTTCGCTTCGGCACGCCAGTGCCGGGCCGTCCTGACCTTGCCGACAATTTCGTCCGGCACGGAAGGGCAGGCTATGGCGTGCCGGGCGGCTCGCGTGGGATCCGCCCGACGGCGGCCTGAGGTCGCAGCCGCGATGTCCGATGCGGCTTGACGTGGCGGGCCGTTTGCTTCGAGAAGCACCCATGCCTTTGCATCTGATCAAGCTGTGCGTCGGAATCGGCAGCGTCGAGGAACTCGAGGAGCATGTCGCTGCACGTCTCGATGCGGCGCGTCTCCAGGGGCGGCCCGCCGAACAGGCGCATGTGACGCGCATGGTTCCCAAGCGGATCGACGAACTGCTCAATGGCGGCTCGCTCTACTGGGTGATCAAGGGCCAGATCCAGGTCCGCCAACCGCTCGTCGCCGTCACGCCCTTCAAGGATGCTGAAGGCGTCGGGCGTTGCCGGCTCGTTCTGGAGCCGACTTTCGTGCGGACCGCTCGCCAGCCGCGCCGCCCGTTTCAGGGCTGGCGCTACCTGACGCCCGACGACGTGCCGCGGGACATCGGAACCGGCGATGCGGGCGAGGGCGATCTGCCGGTGGACATGCAGCGCGAGCTCATCGAGCTTGGACTGTTCTGAGGCGATTCCGAAGTCCGGGAGTTGCCTGAAATTCCCGTCGTGCGGTTGTCAGCCGAAACGCATGTGGATCGCCGTGTGCCCCTCGGGCGCGATGGTCCTGATCCGGGTGTAGGCGATCGGCTGCGACGCCCGCCAGGCGCGTGCGCCATGGGACAGAAGCAGCCCCACGAGATCCTTTGCCTTCAGCCGCGAACGGCCGTCGCGGGCTTCGCCGAGGCGAAGCGCGGCCTGCTGCAGCGGGTGGGGGTTGGCGGCCCGTGCGCTGCCGGCGAAGGCGAGCGTGTTGGCGAAGCTGGCTGCCTGGTGCTCGGTCGTCATGCTGGAACCCTTCCTACGCGATACATCTTAGGGTCCGTCTGAACGGACGGGCTGGTTGGTCGCACGGCGGCGACGAGAAGGTCGGCGGCCCGGAACAAGGGCCGCCGGACCGATGTCAGTTGGCGACGGCGTAGCAGCTGTATGAGCTGCGCTTGAGCGCGGCGCAGGCCGACCAGGCTTGGTCCTTGCTGGCAAAGCCGGCGAAACGTGCGCGGTAGAGCGTCTGCGAACCGCTCTCCACGGTCTCGGTGAAGGGCTCGGCATCCGCCAGCTCGCTGCCGACCTTGCGCTTGGCGGCGGCCAGCATCTCCATGGCCGAGTCGGCCTCCGGCGTGGCAGCGATCTGGACAACCCACGGGGATGTCGGCGTCCGATCGGTCTTCGAGGCGCTGGCAACCTTTATTGCGCCGGTCGTGGCCGGGTCGAGGTTACGTCCACCCGGCACCGCTGCCGGGGGCAAGCGGACACCGGTGTTCGGGGCGCGGCTGCCGGCCGGGAGCTGCATGCGGACCGAGGGACGCTCGGCGACTAGGGCGGCTTTCAGAGCATCGCGGCCAACGATCGGACGCGCTTGTGGTGGGACCATGCGGGCAACCGCGACGGCCGGTTCAGAGCCGTAGGCCATGGCAATGCGCTGGTCGATCTCGGTCATGGCCGGACGAGAATCGGGAACCGGGCCTTGCTTGGGAAGTGCGGCGACGATGGCCGGGCTGGCCGAGCGGGCGGCGAGCAGCATGCCGGAATCGCGGGTGCTGGCCTTCGGCAGGTAGCGCGAGAGCAGTTCGACCATGTGATCATCGCGCGAACGGCCGGAGCGACCGCCCATGACCACGGCGACGAGGCTCTTGCCGTCCCGCTCGATCGAGGTGACGAGGTTGAAGCCGGAGGCGTTGATGTAGCCGGTCTTGATGCCGTCGACGCCCTTCACCCGGCCCAGAACCCGGTTGTGGTTGCCGAGCCGGCGGCCGCGGAAGCTGTAGGAGCGGGTCGAGAAGATCTTGTAATATTCCGGAAAATGCTCGCGCAGGGCGATGCCCAGGGTCGCCATGTCCCGCGCCGTGGTCTTCTGTCCGGAATCCGGCAGGCCGTTGGCATTGCGGAAGGTGGTCTTCGGCATGCCGATCTGATGCGCCTTGGCGGTCATGCGGGCGGCGAAGGCCGATTCGGAGCCGGCCTGGAACTCGCCCAGCACGACCGCGGCGTCGTTGGCCGACTTGGTGACCAGCGAATAGACGGCTTCCTCGACGGTGAGGGTCGAGCCGGTCTTCAGTCCGATCTTCGACGGCGGACGCCCCGCCGCATAGGCCGACACCGGCATCTTGTCCTTCATGGAAATCCGACCGCTCTTCAGCGCGTCGAAGGTCATGTAGAGCGTCATCATCTTGGTCAGCGACGCCGGGTAGCGGTACTCGTCGGCCCGGTCGTCGTAGAGGACCTGGCCATTGTTGGCGTCGATGACGAAGCCCGCATATTTGGCGTTGGCTTCGGCATGGCCGACGCCGGTCAGCAGCATGCCGGCGCCGAAGGCGACGACGCCTGCGAACCTGCTCAGCGATCTGGCGGCGGTAGTGAGGCGGGGGAACGGGTTACGCACGCAGCAACTCTCTGGCTCGGGCAATGGGCGAGGAAGCCGGTCGATATCGTCGCAGCGCTTGGAAAGGCCGTGCAATATCAGCGGACAACTCCCTCGGGTGTCGATCCGCAGATTAATGCCGGCGGGCTTACCAATCGGTTTATGGTTGCCGGACCGTTCCCATCCCGGATCGAAATTTCTCGTACCCTGCCAAACGAAACGGGCAGGAGTGAGGTAAAATTCCGCATGGGAAGCGTGCGGCGTGTCATTCCGCTTGAATCTTATTGTGCAGTGCAATATCTTCGAGTGGGGCGCAGCTCAGGGCACTGGTCGGACCGGCCACTTCCTGCTGAATGGACGTCCTTCCAGAAACCAGCAATCCGAGGGAAATCCAGATGAACGCATATGAAGATGCCAGCAAGTTCTCGAAGGACGCAATGGACAGTGCGCTGAAGTCGGTGTCGGCCATGACCAAGGGCTTCCAGCAGGTCGCGTCGGAAACCTCGGAATTCGCCAAGCGTGCCTACGAGCAGCAGACCGAGTTCATGGAGAAGCTCTTCCAGGTGCGTTCGCCGGACAAGGCCATCGCGCTGCAGAGCGAATACGCCAAGACCGCCTATCAGGGCTGGGTCAGCCAGGCGACGCGCATGGGCGAGATCTACACCGACGTCGCCAAGGAGACCTACAAGCCGTTCGAGCAGTCGCTCGCAACGCTGTCGGCCGCCGGCACGTCCGTGGCGACCAAGCCGGCCGCTGCTGCCAAGCAGGCCACCGAGACCAAGGCTGCCTGATCAGCGCCTCGGTTGTCCCGCGGCAGCGGGCACCACATATTCGTTACGAGGAAAAGCCCGGCTCTCCCGCCGGGCTTTTTCGTGTCCGGGCCGTGCCACGGGGTGGGCAGGGACGAGACGCCGCACGATGATGCTTTGCCATGCTCGCGTTGCGTCTTAAAATCCGTGCCACGGCACATACATACAGAGCGATGACGAAGGTGGTTGAATTGAGCATGCACGCGTTTCCCGGCAGCGGCGCTTCTGCCGTGCGGTCCCAGGCCGGGAAGGACGACGATCAGGCCCCCGATCGCGGGACCGAGGTCATCACGCGAACGAAACCCAAAACCCAGAAGCCGAGCCTTTACAGAGTGCTCCTTCTGAACGACGATTACACTCCGATGGAGTTCGTCATCCACGTCCTCGAGCGGTTCTTCCAGAAGGACCGCGAGGCAGCCACCAGAATCATGTTGCATGTGCACAATCACGGCGTTGGCGAATGCGGAGTGTTCACCTACGAGGTGGCCGAGACCAAGGTGACCCAGGTCATGGACTTCGCCCGCCAGCACCAGCATCCGCTGCAATGCGTGATGGAAAAGAACTGAGGTGAAGCTTGCCGACATTTTCGCAAAGCCTTGAGAAGTCGCTGCACTCGGCCCTGACGCTCGCAAACGACCGGCAACAGGAATTTGCGACGCTGGAGCATCTGCTGCTGGCGCTTCTCGACGACAAGGACGCGGCGGCGGTGATGCAGGGATGCAGTGTCGACCTCGACATCCTGCGCCGCAATCTGACGACCTACATCGATAGCGAACTCTCCAACCTCGTCACGGGACATGACGAGGATTCCAAGCCGACGGCCGGATTCCATCGGGTGATCCAGCGCGCGGTAATCCATGTCCAGTCGTCCGGCCGCGAAGAGGTGACCGGCGCCAACGTGCTCGTGGCGATCTTCGCCGAGCGCGAGAGCCATGCCGCTTATTTCCTGCAGGAGCAGGAGATGACGCGCTACGATGCGGTGAACTTCATATCGCACGGAATCTCCAAGCGCCCCGGCGCCTCGGAGACCAGACCGCTGCGCGGCGCCGAGGATGAGCAGTCGACAGTGGGACAGGATGACGAGGGCAAGCGCAAGAACGCCCCTGATGCGCTCACAGCCTATTGCAGCAATCTCAACGAGAAGGCGCGCAACGGGAAGATCGATCCGCTGATCGGGCGGGCCGAGGAGATCAATCGCACGATCCAGGTGCTGTGCCGCCGGTCCAAGAACAACCCGCTCTATGTGGGCGATCCGGGCGTCGGCAAGACGGCGATCGCGGAAGGGCTCGCCAAGCGCGTCGTCGAAGGCGATGTGCCTGACGTCCTGGCCGACGCGACGATCTTCGCGCTCGACATGGGCACGCTGCTCGCGGGCACCCGCTATCGCGGCGACTTCGAAGAGCGGCTGAAGCAGGTGATGAAGGAGCTCGAGGAGTATCCGGGCGCGGTCCTGTTCATCGACGAAATCCACACGGTGATCGGCGCGGGCGCCACCTCGGGCGGCGCGATGGACGCGTCGAACCTGTTGAAGCCGGCGTTGTCCTCCGGCGCGATCCGCTGCATCGGCTCGACGACCTACAAGGAGTACCGGCAGTTCTTCGAGAAGGACCGGGCGCTGGTTCGCCGGTTCCAGAAGATCGACGTCAAGGAGCCGTCCATCGACGACGCCGTCTCGATTCTGAAGGGGCTGAAGCCCTATTTCGAGGATTTCCACCGGGTCAAATACACCAACGAGGCGATCAAGTCGGCGGTCGAGTTGTCGGCCCGCTTCATCAACGACCGCAAGCTGCCGGACAAGGCGATCGACGTGATCGACGAGACCGGCGCATCGCAGATGCTGCTGGCGGCCGGCAAGCGGAAGAAGCAGATCGGCGTCAAGGAGATCGAGGCGACCGTCGCCACCATGGCGCGGATTCCGCCCAAGGCTGTTTCCAAGGACGATGCCGAGGTGCTGGAACATCTTGACGCCCAGCTCAAGCGGGTCGTCTACGGCCAGGATGCCGCCATCGGCAGCCTTGCGTCGGCGATCAAGCTCGCCCGTGCCGGCCTGCGCGAGCCGGACAAGCCGATCGGCTCCTATCTGTTCTCCGGCCCGACAGGTGTCGGCAAGACCGAGGTGGCCCGCCAGCTGGCGGCGGCGCTGGGTGTCGAGCTGCTGCGCTTCGACATGTCGGAATACATGGAGCGGCACACCGTCTCGCGGCTGATCGGCGCGCCTCCGGGCTATGTCGGCTTCGACCAGGGCGGCCTGCTGACCGATGGCGTCGACCAGCATCCGCATTGCGTGCTGCTGCTGGACGAGGTCGAGAAGGCGCATCCGGACCTGTTCAACATCCTCCTGCAGGTGATGGACCACGGCAAGCTGACCGATCACAACGGCAAGCAGATCGATTTCCGGAATGTCATCCTGATCATGACGACCAATGCCGGTGCGTCGGAGATGGCCAAGGCGACGATCGGCTTCGGGCACTCCAAGCGCACCGGGGCCGACGAGGAGGCGATCAACCGCCTGTTCACGCCGGAATTCCGCAACCGTCTCGATGCGACGATCCCGTTCGGCCCGCTGCCGACGCCGGTCATCCACCAGGTGGTGCAGAAGTTCGTCATGCAGCTCGAGGCGCAGCTGTCCGAACGCGGCGTGACCTTCGAACTGTCGGAGGACGCGATCACCTGGCTCGCCGATAAGGGCTACGACGAGGCGATGGGTGCGCGGCCGCTGGGCCGGGTGATCCAGGAGCACATCAAGAAGCCGCTGGCCGACGAGGTGCTCTTCGGCAAGCTGAAGAACGGTGGCACGGTGAAGGTGTCCGTGGTCGATGGCGAGGACGGCGCCAAGGCGCTGCATCTGGAAGCCATTGCCGACGAACTGCCGCCGAAGCCCAAGAAGCCCGCAGCCAAGAAGCGCGCCAAGGTGGCGCCGGACGGCTCGGATATCGAGGACGACGAGCCGGCGGGCGATGCGCCTGAAGCGGGCTCCACGGGATCTGCCGCCGCCAAGCGGGCAGGGACCGTTCCCAAGGTCCCGCGCAAGTCGCGCTGATCGAAACAGAAAGGGCCGTCCCTCGGGGCGGCCCTTTTTCGTTCTGGCGAGTTGTGCTGCCGCCGGCATGACCCCGATGGACGAACTCAGTCGAGGGCGGCGCGGATCAGGGCCGCGTGCTCGGCCAGCATGTCCGGATCGGCCATGCCGTCGGAATGCTTCTTCAGCGGCACTCCGGTATAGACCGGCAGCACATGGAAATGCAGGTGAAATACGGTCTGCCCGCCGGCGGTCTCGTTGAACTGGGCGATGCGGACGCCATCGGCGTCGAACGCCTTCTTCACCGCGCGCGCCAGCTTGGCGACCACCGGCATGACTGCGCCGAGCGTCGCGTCCGACGCATCGAGGATGTTGCGCGAGGGCGCCTTTGGAATGACGAGGCAATGGCCCTTCGATTCCGGCATCACGTCCATGATCGCCAGCGCCGTGTCGTCCTCGTAGAGTTTCTGGCTCGGGATCTCGCCGCGCAGAATCTTGGCGAAGATGTTGCCGTCGTCGTAGCCGCTCATGGTGTTCCAGTCCTTCACAATCAGAATCAGACCGGACGATAGGCAGATTGCCGCGATTGTCGACGGCTGAGCCTGCCGTCAGCCACCCTTCTTGTAGGGCGTATGCTCGGACAGGACGTCGCTGACATGGGCGATTTCGGCGCGCTCGGCGTCGAGATAGTCGTCGACGGCTCGGCGCAGACCGGGATGCGCGATCCAGTGGGCCGAATGGGTGGTCACGGGCTCATAGCCGCGCGCAAGCTTGTGCTGTCCCTGCGCGCCCGCTTCGACGAGGCCGAGGCCGCGGGCGATCGCGAAGTCGATGGCCTGATGGTAGCAGACCTCGAAATGCAGGAAGGGATGGTCCTCGATACAGCCCCAGTTGCGGCCGAAGATCGTATCGGCGCCGATGAAGTTCAGCGCCCCGGCGATGTAGCGGCCGTTTCGCGACGCCATGACGAGCAGCGTCTGGTCGGCCATGCGCTCGCCGATCAGGCTGAAGAACGCGCGGTTGAGGTAAGGCCGGCCCCATTTGCGGCTGCCGGTGTCCATGTAGAATTCGTAGAAGGCGTCCCAGGCTGCCTCGGTGAGGTCGCTGCCGGTCAGCCAGGAAATGGAGATGTCGTTGGCCAGCGCCTCGCGGCGCTCCTTGCGCAGCGCCTTGCGCTTGCGCGACGCCAGCGTCTCGAGAAATTCCTCGTAGGTCGCATAGCCGCGATTGCGGAAATGGAACTGCTGGTCGGTGCGGTGCAGCCAGCCGGCCTCGGTCAGGACGTCGCGATCCGCGGGCTTGAGGAAGGTGGCGTGGACGGACGAAACGCCAGTCTGGGCCGCATAGGTCCTGGCGCCCTCGGCCAGCGCCTGCCGCCGGATCGTCGCTCCGGGTGCGGGTCCCACGAGCAGCCGCGGCCCGGTGGCCGGCGTGAAGGGCACCGACATCTGCAGCTTCGGATAATAGCGACCGCCGGCGCGCTCGAAAGCGTCTGCCCAGCCCTGGTCGAAGACATATTCGCCCTGGCTGTGGCCCTTCAGATAGGCCGGGGCGGCTGCGATCGGCGCGCCCTGCGGATCTTCCAGAACCAGATGCTGGGGCAGCCAGCCCGTCGCTTCTCCGACGCAGCCGCTATCCTCCAACGCGGAAAGGAAGGCGTGCGATACGAAGGGGTTGGCGACGTCCAATGAAGTATCGGTAGAAGCTGGCGACGCCGGCGCGGGCTCCACGGCCAGCGCGTCCCAGCGCGCGGCGTCGATCGCGCTGAGCCGATCGACCACCCGGATCGTGAAGCTCTCTTCGCTGATGGTCGGGGCGGCGGCGAATTCGCGTGTCATGCGATGAATTTATGCCGGTCCCCCCGCAGCGCAAGGCGTCATCGCTGCGGCGCAATGCCTTCGAAGGTCATCTGATCGCAATGGTCCCCGCTGATGCGGATCTGCGCCTCGGTGCGCACCGTCCAGGAGACCAGTGGCGCACCCTTGCCCCGGACCCATTCGGTGAACGGGTTCGGCACATGGTGGATGTCATAGGAGGAGAAATCGCAGCCGCGCTCGAACACCTGCCGATGGGTGGCGAAGGCTTCGGGGGTGTTTCCGGTCGCGGTCAGCCCGATGGGACGGCCGGGTCGGGCCGCCAGCATCTGGTCGATGAGCCAGTGATCGAACGACATCAGGGCCAGTTCGCCGCGGTAGGTTTCGAGGACCGGCTGCAGGCGGGCGAAATAGTCCGCATCGACGTCCGGCCCGATGCCCTTCAATTCCATGACCACCGGGACGCGCCCGGCGACCGTCGCCAGAAAGTCCGCGACGGTCGGGATGACAGCCTTTGTGCCGGAAAGCCGCAGGCCGGCGATCGCTTCATCGCCAAGTGCGCGGAAGTCGGCCTCGCGGCCGGTCAGCCGTTGCAGCGTGTGATCGTGAAAGATGAAGGGCGTGCCATCGGCCGAAAGCTGCACGTCGCATTCGATCGCGTAGCCGGCGGCGATCGCGGCTTCGGCGGCGGGAATCGAATTCTCCGCCACCGTCTTGTTGCCGTCATGGAGCCCGCGATGGGCGATCGGGTTCGCGGTCAGCCAGCCGAGCGCGCCATCGAAGGCCGCCATGTCAGGCGACCTCGAACAGGGCTTCGATCTCGACGGCCGCATCCATCGGCAGCGCCGGCACGCCGACGGCTGAACGGGAATGGCGGCCGTTCTCGCCGAGGATCTCGACCAGGAAGTTCGACGCGCCGTTGGCGACCTTGTGCTGCTCGGTGAAGCCGGCGTCGCTGGCGACGAAGACGGTGAGCTTCAGAAGGCGGCCGAGGCGGCTCCAGTCGCCGGAGACCGCCGATTTGGCCTGGGCGAGGATGTTGATGGCGCACAGCCGCGCGGCCTTCTGGCCGTCTTCCAGCGAGACGCCGGCGCCGAGCTTGCCGGACACGGCCAGCTTGCCGCCTTCGAGCGGCAACTGGCCGGAGGTCTGCAGCAGGCCGCCATAGATGACGCTCGGCACGTAGTTGGCGGCGGGCGCCGCGGCTTCGGGAAGGGTGACGCCGGCGGCTTCGAGGCGGCTTGCGATGGTATCGGCCATGTTGTTGTCTTCCTTTAGCTCGACGGATAGGAGCGCCGGGTAGGGGCTGTGCTGGCCAGATGGCCGCAAAGCCCGTTCCGGACGCGCCGTTCCGCAGAGGCGTAGCCCATCCGCAGACCCAGTGAAAGATCGTCCCGCCATGCGCGCCAGCCTCGTAGCCCCTCTCGCGATCGGCCTTGTGGCCGGACCGGCTCTTGCGGCCGCCGCGACGATCGCGCCGCATCGCGCCTCCTACGAACTGGCAATGGATGGCAGCGGTGATCTGGTGGACGCCCAGGCGCGGATCGCGGTCGAGATCACGCGGCCGGACTGCGATAGCTACGTTATCGACTACCGCTTTGTGGCGCGCTTCCAGCAGGAGCAGGAACTGGTGGTCACCGACCAGCAGACCCAGACGCTGGAAAACCTCGCGGACGGAACGCTGGCCTTCAAAACGCGGACGCTGGTCGACGGCGCAGAGCAGCAGGTGGTGCGTGGCACTGCCGTCAATACGGGCGAGGAGACGCATGTCGCCTTCGTCGAGCCGGAGAGCCGCTCGGTGAGCGTGCCGGTGGCAGCCTTTCCGATGCAGCATACGCTGGCATTGATCGAGAAGGCGGAAGCCGGCGAGCGGATCGTCCAGTCGCCGCTCTATGACGGCGACCCGACACCGGAAAAGGGACTGTCCACGACCGCGATCATCGGGCCGGCGCCGGACAGCCCGGCAGCGCAGAAGGGTTTGGCGGAAGGCGCGCCGCTTGGCGACGAGGCAGCACCGGCGGCTGATAAGCGATCAGCGACCGACGAGGGCGACATGCGCGAGGAGGAGGAGGATGACGACGGCGGCGAAGCCGAAGCCCCGAGGGCGGGCGATGTGTCCCCGGCCAGCCAGCTGTCCGGTCTGCGCTCCTGGCGGATCAGCGAATCCTTCTATGACAGCGACAGCGATGCGGACGGCATGCCGGTCTTCGAGACGGCCTATACGCTCTACGAAAACGGCGTCTCGGATGACCTGGTGCTGAGCTTCGACGGCTACCGCCTGGCTGGCGGCCTTGCGAGCCTCGACCTTCTGGACGCGCCCGCCTGTCCCTGATGGGGCTGGCACAGACCGCCCGCGATCCCCATATCGACCCTGAACGCCGTCGCCATGTTGCCTCACCCGGGCTTTTGGTGTATCGGCGCTTCCATTCCACACACGGAACTCGGGTTTCGACGTTCGGGCTTGTCCCGACGCCGCGATCCACCGGTGGCGGCATTCGGCCGCTTCTTTTCCGTGGAGGCTCAACCGGTAAAGGAAAAAACCATGGCATTGCCAGACTATTCCATGCGCCAGCTGCTCGAGGCAGGCGTGCATTTCGGTCACCAGACGCATCGCTGGAACCCGAAAATGTCGTCCTACATCTTCGGGGCGCGCAACAACATTCACATCCTCGACCTCGGCCAGACCGTGCCGCTGCTGCATCGTGCGCTGCAGGCGGTCTCCGACACCGTGGCCCGTGGTGGCCGCGTCCTGTTCGTCGGCACCAAGCGTCAGGCTTCCGACATCGTCGCCGATGCGGCGAACCGTTCGGCCCAGTACTATGTCAACGCCCGCTGGCTCGGCGGCATGCTGACCAACTGGAAGACCATCTCCAACTCGATCCAGCGCCTGCGCAAGCTCGACGAGATGCTGGCAGGCGAAGCCCAGGGCTTCACCAAGAAGGAGCGCCTGACGCTGCAGCGCGAGCGCGACAAGCTCGACCGCGCCCTCGGCGGCATCAAGGACATGGGCGGCGTGCCGGACATGATCTTCATCATCGACACCAACAAGGAGTCGATCGCGATCGAGGAAGCCAAGCGTCTGCATATCCCGATCGTCGCCGTCGTCGATTCGAACTGCGATCCCGCACCGATCGACTACCCGATCCCGGGCAATGACGACGCGGCCCGCGCCATCACCCTGTATTGCGACCTGATCGCCCGCGCTGCCGTCGACGGCATCGCGCGTCAGCAGGGCGATTCCGGCATGGACGTCGGTGCGATGGAAGAAGCGCCGGTGGAAGAGGTCGTCGAGGCCGAGCCGGTCGCCGAGGAAGCCCCGGCCGCGGACGCTCCGGCTGCCGAGGCTCCGGCCGAGAACGCAACGCCCGCCGCCTGAGGCGAGGCGGCGAACGGCACGGTCGGGCGGATGCCCGACTGTCGCCCGCGCCCGTCTCCGGCGTCGTAATCACGGCGTCACAATTCTGGCGCACCCGTTCTATCCGAGCCGGTGCGCCCAATCATTTCTGAAGAGGCAAAAATGGCAATTACCGCTTCGATGGTGAAGGAACTGCGCGACAAGACCGGCGCAGGCATGATGGACTGCAAGACCGCGCTGTCCGAGACCGACGGCAACATGGAAGAGGCCGTCGACTGGCTGCGCGCCAAAGGCATTGCCAAGGCCGACAAGAAGTCCGGCCGCACTGCGGCCGAGGGTCTCGTCGGTTCGGCGTCCGAGGGCACCAAGGCCGTCGTCGTCGAGGTCAATTCCGAGACCGACTTCGTTGCCCGCAACGAGGCTTTCCAGGGTCTCGTGCGCGACGTCGCGTCGGTTGCTCTGACCACCGATGGCAGCGTCGAGGCGGTCGGCGGGGCAGCCTATCCGGGCGGCACCAAGAGCGTCAACGACACGATCAAGGACACGATCGGCACCATCGGCGAGAACCTGACCCTGCGCCGTTCGGCCATGCTCAGCGTCAATGACGGCGTCGTGGCGTCCTACATCCACAACCAGGTCGTGGACGGCCTCGGCAAGCTGGGCGTGCTCGTCGCGATCGAATCGACCGGCGACAAGGCCGCGCTGGCGCAGTTCGGCCGTCAGGTCGCCATGCACATCGCCGCGACCAACCCGCTGGCGCTGACCGCCGAGGAGGTCGACGCGACCACCGTCGAGCGCGAGAAGGCGATCTTCAGCGATTCGGCACGCCAGTCGGGCAAGCCGGAGAACATCATCGAGAAGATGGTCGAAGGCCGCCTGCGCAAGTTCTATGAGGAAGTCGTCCTTCTGAAGCAGAACTTCGTCATCAATCCCGACCTGACCGTCGAGAAGGCGCTGGCCGAGGCCGAGGGCAGCTTCGGCGCGCCGGCCAAGATCACCGGCTTCGTGCGCTTCGCCCTTGGCGAAGGCGTCGAGAAGGAAGAGAGCGACTTCGCAGCCGAGGTCGCAGCGGCCGCCGGCAAGAAGTAAGTTCCGCGCGCCGGACGCTCGTCCGGCGGCGACACCACAGACCGATCGAGGGCGTCCGCTTCACAAGCGGGCGCCCTTATTGTATCGCATCCCCAAGCGTGGCAGGCGTTTGCGAGAACGACCTGCTGCCGGATTTCCACATGCGTCCGCCGGTTCGGCGCGGCGTCGTCCGCAGATGCCCTCACGGCAGCACGGCTTGGTTGCCGTCGCCGCTGCCTTGACAGGTGGGCCGCCGGACGCAGGCAAGGTGAGCAATGGCTTCCGAGATACGATACCCGCGGGTGCTTCTGAAGGTGTCCGGTGAAGCTTTGATGGGGTCGCAGGGCTTCGGGATCGACGTCGCAGTGGCCGATCGGATCGCCTCCGACATCGCCGAGGCGCATCGGCTGGGGGTCCAGGTCTCCGTCGTCGTCGGCGGCGGCAACATCTTCCGCGGCGTGGCGGTGGCCTCCAAGGGGGGCGACCGCGTCACCGGCGACCACATGGGCATGCTCGGCACCGTCATCAACGCGCTGGCCCTGCGCACCTCGCTGATCAAGCTGGGCGTCGACACCATCGTCCTGTCGGCGATCGCGATGCCCGAGATCTGCGAAAGCTTCTCCCAGCGCAGCGCACTGGCGCATCAGGCCGCAGGCCGGGTGGTCATTTTCGCCGGCGGGACCGGCAATCCGTTCTTCACCACCGATTCCGCCGGCGCCCTGCGTGCAGCCGAGATGGGAGCGGCGGCCCTGTTCAAGGGCACCCAGGTCGACGGCATCTATTCCGCCGATCCCAAGAAGCACCCCGACGCGGTGCGCTACGACACGCTGACCCACGACGAGGTCCTGCAGAAGGGCCTGGCCGTGATGGACGTGGCGGCCGTCGCGCTGTCGCGCGAGAACGACATCCCGATCGTCGTCTTCTCGATCCACGAGAAGGGCGAGTTCGCCAAGATCCTGTCCGGCGGCGGCCGGGCGACGATCGTCACCGAATAACTGCGTGCGCGCAGTCGAGAGCCGAAAAGAGGACATCATGGCCGAAATGGATCTGAACGAACTGAAGCGCCGCATGGATGGCGCGATCGCCAGCCTGAAGGGCGACCTGACGGGCCTTCGCACCGGCCGCGCCTCGCCGAGCCTGCTCGATCCGATCTATGTCGACGCCTATGGCTCGAAAATGCCGCTCAACCAGGTGGCCAACGTCTCGGTGCCGGAGCCGCGCATGGTCACGGTCACCGTCTGGGACAAGCAGATGGTGGGCAAGGTCGAGCGCGCGATCCGCGAGAGCAATCTCGGCCTGAACCCGATCACCGATGGCGCGACGCTGCGCATTCCCCTGCCGGAGCTGAACGAGCAGCGCCGCAAGGAGCTGGTCAAGGTGGCGCACCAGTATGCCGAGGGCGCCAAGGTCGCGGTCCGGCATGTCCGGCGCGACGGCATGGAAACCTTGAAAAAGCTGGAAAAGGACGGCGATATCGGTCAGGACGAGAGCCGTCAGCAGTCGGACCGCGTCCAGAAGATGACCGATGAGACGATCGCCGAGATCGACTCGGCGCTTGCCGTCAAGGAAGCGGAAATCATGCAGGTCTAGCCTGTCATGGGCGTCGACCTCGTCGTCGCGGCGGAATGATCGAGGGAAGGGCTGATACGGTGCGGGATCTCCAACACGTCGCCATCATCATGGACGGCAATGGTCGCTGGGCGAATGCCCGCGGCCTGCCGCGCAGCATGGGGCACCGTCGGGGCGTCGAGGCCGTGCGCGAGGCGGTCCGCGCGGCGGGCGAGCTCGGTATCCAGTATCTGACCCTGTTCGCCTTCTCCTCGGAGGACTGGCGTCGTCCCGAGGCCGAGGTCGAGGAGCTGATGGGGCTGTTGAAGCACTTCATCCGCCGCGACCTTGCTGAACTGCACAAGGAGGGCGTGCGGGTCCGGGTGATCGGCGAGCGCGAGAACCTGACGTCGGACATCCGGGCGCTGCTCGAAGAGGCCGAGAATCTGACGCGCGACAACCAGCGCCAGACGTTGATCGTCGCCTTCAACTACGGCGGCCGCGACGAAGTCGCAAGGGCGATGCGGCGCATTGCGGCCAAGCACGCTGCCGGGGAGGTCGCTCTGGCCGATCTGACAGCCGAGTATCTCGACTCCCATCTCGACACTGCCGGCATTCCCGATCCCGATCTGATCATCCGCACCAGCGGCGAGCTGCGGCTGTCGAATTTCCTGCTCTGGCAGGCGGCCTATTCGGAGTTCGTGTTCCTTCCGTGTTTGTGGCCTGATTTCGATCGCAAGGCATTCGAGGAAGCCATCGCCGAGTATTTCAGCCGGGATCGTCGCTACGGCGGATTGTCACGCGAAATCGCTTCCTGATCCGATGGGATTGGAAATCCGGCGGTTCTTCGTCGCAGGCAGCTGGTCAGACCTCAGATCACGCGTCATCTCGGCGCTGATCCTGGGTGTGGTCGTGATCGCGCTGACCGCAATTGGCGGCTGGCCGTTCCGTGTTCTTTGTGCGCTTACCGGTGTCATCGTCTTCGACGAATGGGCGCGCATGACCCGTGCAAAGCGCATCCGGCCGATCTACCACTTCGCCCGTGGCGCACTCATCGTCGCGGTCATCGCGCTGATCTTCGATCTTGGTCTTCTGGCAGTGGCGATCGTCGGAGCGGCGATGCTGTTCATCGCCGCGACCGACCGCGACGAGCGCAGTGCCCGTTGGGTGCATTGGGGGCTGTTCTACGCTGGCGCGGCCGCTCTGGCGCCAGGCATGCTGCGCGGCAGCGATGCCGTTGGTCTTGCAACGCTGGGCTTCATCATCGTCGTCGTGTGGTCGACCGACATTTTCGCCTATTTTTCCGGCCGGACCCTCGGCGGTCCGAAGCTTCTGCCCGCGGTCTCGCCGAAGAAGACGCTGTCGGGTGCCGCCGGCGGGCTGCTGGCCGGGACCCTTCTGGGCGCGGTCTACGCGCAGGTCGTCAGTGGCGAACTCGGTGCCTTCATCATCGTGCTGGCGGCAGTGCTCTCGGTGGTTGGGCAGGCGGGAGACCTGTTCGAATCCTGGATCAAGCGCCGCTTCGGCGTGAAGGATTCCGGACGGCTGATCCCGGGGCATGGCGGTCTGATGGATCGGATCGATGCACTGGTCGTGGCAATGACCGTCACGTGGCTGGTTGGGGTAGCCCTCGCCGGGTTTGCCGAGCCGGCGCGCGGCATCTTCGACCTGTGAGCCGAGGCATCCGCGCGAACGTTCCGCCATGATTGCGACTTGTTCATCAAATGATATGGAAGAGCTTCTGCAGCGCGCTCAGGCGCATGCGAGTGCAGGAGAATCGCCTGATGTTCGGATACGGTCTCGTCCAGACGGGATGAGAATGTCGGGCGGGAACCGGCGCTCCGGGACGGAACGCGAAAGGGTACGGAATGGAATCGCCTGTCGGGCTCGCCCAGATCTGGAGCGGGGGCCTCATCTACATCGTCCCGTTCCTGTTCGTGCTGACGATCATCGTCTTCTTCCATGAACTCGGGCACTTCCTCGTCGGACGCTGGTGCGGAATCAAGGCTCTCGTGTTTTCGGTCGGCTTCGGGCCGGAACTGATCGGTTTCAACGACCGGCGCGGCACGCGATGGAAGCTCGCCGCGGTCCCGCTGGGCGGTTACGTGAAGTTCCTCGGCGACGAGAACGCAGCTTCCGTGCCGGACCGCGCCGCCGTGGACGCGATGTCGAACGAGGAACGGAGCGGCGCCTTTCCCGCAAAGAGCGTCGGGCGCCGGGCGGCAACCGTCGCCGCCGGACCGATTGCCAATTTCATCCTGGCCATCGTGATCTTCGCCGCCGTCGCCTTCGTGCAGGGCCGCGTGGTCGGTGATCCCGTGGTTGCCGAAGTGCGTGAAGGTTCACCCGCGGCCACCGCCGGATTCCAGCCGGGTGACCGGGTGGTGGCGCTCGACGGCGAGCCGATTCGCTACTTCTCGGACCTTCAGCGCTACGTGTCCTCGCGCGCCGATACGCCGATCCTTGTGGAGGTCGAGCGCAACGGTGCGCCGGTCGAGGTGACCGTGACGCCGCGCAACGAGGTTCAGACGGACGGGTTCGGCAACGAGTTCACGGTGCCGGTCGTCGGGCTTGTGGCCAACAATGACGGGTCGTCGTTCCGGGTCGAGACGCTCTCGCCGATCGAAGCGCTGAGCTACGGCGTATCGCAGACATGGTTTGTGACGACTCGGACCGTCGATTTCATGGGGCAGGTGATCACCGGTCGTCAGAGCGCCGACCAGATCGGCGGCCCGATCCGGATCGCACAGGTTTCGAGTCAGGTGTCGACGATCGGCATCGGCGCATTGCTGAACCTCGCCGCCCTGCTGTCCGTTTCGATCGGACTGCTCAACCTGTTGCCGATTCCGATGCTGGACGGCGGCCATCTGCTGTTCTACGCCTTCGAAGCGATCCGGGGGCGACCGCTCAGCGAGCAGGTGCAGGAAGTCGGTTTCCGAATTGGGCTCGCACTGGTGATGCTGCTTATGGTATTCGCCTTCTGGAACGATATCTCGGGACTCGTGTAACGAGACCCGCCGGGTCGGGGGACTTGGGGGCTTGCAAACTGTTAACCAAAGCGACGATGTCCGTGACAACGTTGCAACGGCTTTTCCGATTCCTAAACGGACTCGGGTCAGTTTGCTTGAACGGACTCGGAAAGCCGGTACAAGGCAACGGTGCGCATTGCTCCCACTGCGTCTGGATACAATGATGAGAAGGTGGCTGGGCCAATGAGGGCTGGAACGAATATCTTGCGGGCGGTATCTGCCGTCGCGCTTTCCTCCACGGTTCTTGCGGCAACGACCTTCGGGGCCCAGATCGCCACTGTCACGGTCGCCGAAGCGGCGGTTGTCAATCGCATCGACGTACGCGGCAATCGCCGTGTCGAGGCGGATACGGTCCGCGGCTTCATGCAGGTGTCGCCCGGCCAGAATGTCAGCGAGGCAGACCAGGACGAAGCGGTCCGGCGCCTGTTCTCTACGGGCCTGTTCTCCGACGTCCGCATCAGTCAGTCCGGCGGCACGCTGATCGTGCAGGTCGAAGAGAACCAGATCGTCAATCAGGTCCTCTTCCAGGGCAATTCCAAGATCAAGGACGAGCAGCTGATTGCTGCTGTCCAGACGCAGCCGCGCGCAGCCTATTCGGGCGCGACCACGCAGGCCGACGTCGACGCCATCCAGGCCGCCTACACGAGCATTGGCCGCAGCGACGCCATCGTCTCCGTGCGGACGCAGGAAATCGGCGAGAACCGCGTCAACGTCATCTATGATATCCAGGAAGGCGATCGCACCAAGATCGAGAGCATCAGTTTCGTCGGCAACAACGCCTTCGGCGACAGCCGTCTGAAGCAGGTGATCGCGCTGCGCGAGAGCGGTATCCTGAGCTTCATCCAGCGCAACGACATCTATGATCCGGAGCGCCTGCGCACGGACGAAGAGACCCTGCGCCGCTTCTACTACAATCGTGGTTACGCCGATTTCCGCATCGTGTCGTCGGTGGCCGAGCTGGACGAGAGCCAGAACAGCTACTTCATCACGGTCACGGTGGATGAGGGCGAGCGTTACACCTTCGGCAACGTCACCATCGACAGCACTGTCGCTGGCGTCGATACCGAGTCTCTCTACGGCGAGATCGAGACCCAGACGGGTGAGGTCTACAGTGCCAAGGATGTCGAGGACACGTTGGTCAACCTGACCAACAGCCTCGCCAATGCCGGTTTTGCCTTCGCCCAGGTCACGCCGCGTGGCGACCGTGATTTCGCCAGCCGGACGATCGCCATCGACTACGTCATCGATCAGGGGCCGCGCGCCTATGTCGAGCGGCTGGAAATTCGGGGCAACACCAAGACCCGCGATTACGTCATTCGTCGTGAGTTCGACGTGTCGGAAGGCGATGCCTTCAATCAGGTGCTGGTGCAGCGCGCCAAGCAGCGCCTCGAGGACCTGAAGTATTTCGAGAAGGTCTCGGTTTCGACCGCGCCCGGCGCCGAGCCGGACCGTGTCATCGTGATCGTCGACGTGGTCGAGAAGGCCACCGGTGAGTTGTCGCTGGGCGGTGGTTATACGACCGGTGGCGAGAGCTCTGGTCCGGTCGCCGAGATCGGCGTCACCGAGCGCAACTTCCTCGGTCGCGGCCAGTTCATCAAGGTGTCCGCCGGTTTCGGCGCCGATACCAGGAATTATAGCCTGTCCTTCACGGAGCCCTACTTCCTCGGGCGCCGGCTGGCGGCTGGTTTCGACGTTTACCGCAGCGAGAGCAGTTCGGGCGATTACGACTCCGAGCGCACCGGCGGTGACGTTCGCATTGCCGCGCCGATCACCGAGGATCTGACGGCCCAGATCGCCTACAACATCAAGCAGGAAAAGTTCGGCGACGATAACGGCACGACCTACAACCAGTTCACCAATGCGCGGCTGGTCGACGGCGTTGGCAACATCTTCGAGAGCACCTGCGGCACGCCGAATCCGAACGGCAACATCTTCGATCTGAATGGCAGCGCCGCCGTCGCGCCGCCCTATACGGACTCGCCGATCATCAACGAGGCGATCTGCGAAAGCCCGTATCTGACGTCGTCGGTGTCCTACACGCTGACCTACAATACGCTCGACAACACCAATGATCCGCGCAACGGCTTCTTCATCCAGGCCGGGCAGGAATTCGCCGGTGTCGGCGGTGACGCGAACTTCGTGAAATCGACCGCCAAGGCGAGCTATTTCCACCTGCTGAACGAAGAATACGACGTGATCGGCTCGCTCAATGCGGGCGGCGGCAATGTCACCTCCTTCGGCGGCGACGGCCTGCGGGTGTTCGACAACTTCTTCAAGGGCCAGGACATCGTCCGGGGCTTCGACTACAAGGGCCTCGGCCCGCGCCAGAACGGCGTGTCGATTGGCGGCAACAACTATGCCAACGCTTCGGCCGAGGCGACCTTCCCGCTGCCTGGCATTTCGCGTGATCTCGGCTTCCGTGGTGCGGTCTTTGCCGATGCGGGTTCGCTGTGGGGCAGCGAGTATGAGAATGATCCCGGTGTTGTCGGTGTCGATGCATCGCTGCGGGCGTCGGCTGGTGTCGGCTTGATCTGGGCATCGCCCTTCGGTCCGCTCCGGGTGAACTATGCGCATCCGCTGGCCAAGGAAGATTTCGACGAGACCCAGGAATTCTCCTTCGGATTCTCGTCCCGTTTCTGATCGACAAACTGGGGGCCGGTTCATCCGGCCCAGACCGTCCCGATGCATGAATTGACTTTCTTCCCGCGCGGCGACGGTCTGACCCTGGCGGAGCTGGCAACCCTCACGGGTGCGAGCCTGGGCGAGGGCGCCGACGCGAATCTGCGGATATCCGGTATTGCCGCCCTGTCCGAGGCCGGGCCGCAGGATCTGACGTTTTTCGACAGCAAGCGCTACAGCGACGAGCTTGCCGCAACTCGGGCGGGATGCGTACTGGTCGCGCCGAAGAATGTCGGTCTCCTGCCGTCGGGCATGGCGGCATTGGTCACGCGCAACGCTGCGTTGGCGTTCACCCAAGCGGGCAGGGCGCTGTTTCCGGGGGCGGTCCTGCCGACGCCGGCTAGCGGTACCAATGGCATTTCGCTCAAGGCGGACATCCATCGCGAAGCGAAGCTCGATGACGGCGTGACGGTGGAAGCCTTTGCGTCGATCGGTCCCGGCGTCGAGATCGGACGCGGCACGATCGTTGGTTCTGGCGCCGTCATCGGTGCCGGCTGCCGGATCGGCCGCGACTGCCGGGTCGGCTCGCAGGTCACACTCACCCATTCGTTGATTGGCGACCGGGTCATCCTGCATCCGGGCGTGCGGATTGGTCAGGATGGCTTTGGCTATACCGCGGGACCGACAGGTCTCCTGAAGGCCGTGCAGATCGGCCGCGTGATCATTCAGGACGATGTCGAGATCGGGGCCAACACGACGGTCGATCGCGGCGGAGTCCGCGATACGGTGATCGGCGAAGGCACCAAGATCGACAACCAGGTGCAGATTGCCCACAACGTGCGGATCGGTCGTCATTGCGTGATCGTCGCGCAAGTCGGCATCTCCGGCAGCACGACCCTCGGCGACGGCGTCATGATCGGCGGTCAGACCGGCGTCAACGGGCACCTGACGATCGGGGATGGCGCGCAGATTGCCGCCGTCTCGTCGGTGGCCGGGGATGTGCCGAAAGGCGCGCGATGGGGCGGTACGCCTGCCAAACCCGTACGGGACTGGTTTCGGGAGCTCACGACGTTATCTGAGCTGGCGCAACGGGGACGTTCTCCAAGGAAGACAGATGAGTGACGACGCGATGGTACTGGAAAGCGCCGATATCCTGGAGATCATGGAGCTTCTGCCCCACCGCTATCCCTTCCTGCTTGTCGATCGGATCATCGACATTGACGGGGATCGCAGCGCGATCGGGATCAAGAATGTGACGGCGAACGAGCCGCATTTCCAGGGTCACTTCCCGACGGCGCCGGTGATGCCCGGCGTGCTCATCCTTGAGGGCATGGCCCAGACCGCTGGTGCAATCTGCACCCGCGCGACCGGAGGCGGCACGCCGCAACTGGTTTATCTGATGACCATCGACGGTGCGAAGTTCCGCAAGCCGGTAGTTCCCGGCGACCGGATCGAATACCACGTCACCCAGTCGAAGAAACGCGGCAATATCTGGAAATTCGACTGCGTTGCGCAGGTCGAAGGCACCAAGGTTGCCGAGGCCGTGGTCAGTGCGATGTTGTCGCCGCGCGGCCCGAACTGAGCATGAGCGAGACGAGGATTCATCCGAGCGCCGTCATCGAGGATGGCGCGGTGATCGGTGACGGCTGCGAGATCGGCCCGTTCTGCCACGTCGGGCCGCAGGTGCAGCTCGGCGCCAACAGCCGCCTGCGCTCGCATGTCGCGCTGTGGGGCAACACGATGATTGGCGAGAACGCGCAGATCTGGCCGTTCGCCTCGCTCGGCCATGCGCCGCAGCACCTGAAGTATCGCGGCGAGGACACGCGCCTGGTGATCGGTCGCGACTGCCTGATCCGCGAACATGTGACGATGAACCCCGGCACCGTGCAGGGGCGCTCCGAGACGACGATCGGCGACAATTGCGCCTTCTTCACCGGTGCCCACGTCGCCCATGATTGCATCGTCGGGCGCAATGTCACGGTGATCAACAACGTCATGCTCGCCGGTCACTGCACGATCGGCGACTATGCCACGATCGCCGGCGGCTCCGGCATTCACCAGTTTACCCGGATCGGCCACCATGCCTATGTCGGCGGCCTTGCGGCGGTCGAGGGGGACGTCATCCCCTTCGGCATGGTGCTGGGCAACCGTGCCTATCTGTCGAGCCTCAACGTCATCGGCATGAAGCGGGCCGGCTTCGATCGCGAAGCGATCCGCAATGTGCGCCGCGCCTACCGGATGCTGTTCTCCTTCGATCTGACGTTCAAGGAGAATATGGACGAGGTGCAGAGCGAGTTCCCCAACGATCCCCTCGTGCAGGATCTCCTCGGGTTCATCCGCTCGGGCGGTGATCGCGCCCTGTGCTTTCCGCGCCATCCCCAACTGAGCTGACAATGGCCGGACTGGCTCCCGACCGGCCGGGCGAAGCTCTCGGCCTCGTGGCGGGAGGCGGTTCGCTGCCGAGATTGGTTGCGGACGCGGCGCGTGCATCGGGCTGGCGGGTTGTCGTGGTGCGGATCGGCGATGGCATGGTCGATGACTGGTCGGGATTCGAGGGGGGCGACTATCCCTGGGGCCGCACCGGCGACGCGATCGCCTACATGAAGTCCTGCGGGGTCCGGCGCATGGTGTTCGGCGGCACCGTCAGCCACCGTCCGGATTTCCGCTCTCTCATTCCCAGTTTCCAGACCCTGATCCGGCTGCCGGCGGCACTGAAGATCGTGCGTGGCGGCGACGACCGGCTGCTGCGTGCCCTGTCGCGCTACATGGAACGTCAGGGCTTCGAGATGCTGGCGGTACAGGACATCGTTCCGCAACTCCTGACTCCCGGGGGCACGCTGACCCGCCGTGGACCCGGCGCAGACGAACAGCAGGCGCTTGTGCTGGCTGCCCGGGCCGCTGGGCGGCTCGGCGAGCTGGATATCGGTCAGGCCGTCGTGGCGTCGAGGGACCGGGTGATCGCGCTGGAAGGGATCGAGGGCACGCGCGAAATGTTGAAGAGGGTCGCGGATCTGAAGAATCGCGGCCGCATCGGGCGTTCTGAGCGCTGCGTGCTGGTGAAGAGCGTCAAGCCGACTCAGGACGAGCGCTTCGACCTGCCGAGCATCGGCTGCGCCACAATCGAAGAGGCAGCAGCTGCCGGGATTACGGCGATCGGAGCGACGGCCGGGCGCAGTCTGGTCCTGGAGATCGACGACGTGCTTGAAGCCGCCGAAGCCGCAGGCATCGCCATTGTCGGACTAGGTCAGGATTCAGATGCCGTAGATGGCGGCGACGCGGGAGACCGGCCATGACGACCATCGCCTTCGTGGTCGGGGAAGCGTCGGGGGACCGGATCGGTGCCGATCTCATCCGCGCCCTTCGTCCGAAACTTGGCGACGAATTGCGACTGGTGGGGCTCGGCGGCGAGGCGATGCAGGCCGAGGGTCTCGACAGCCTGTTCGACATCGACGAATTGTCGATCATCGGGATCGGCGCGATCCTGGCGCGGCTGCCGCAGCTGATGCGGCGACTGTCGCAAGTGGCCGACGCGGTGATCGCCGCGCGTCCGGATATCCTCGTCATCATCGACAGCCCGACCTTCTCCCACCGGGTGGCGAAGCGCGTGCGCGACAAGCTGCCGGACGTGCCGATCATCAATTACGTGCCGCCGACGGTCTGGGCCTGGCGCGAGGAGCGGGCACAGAAGATGCGGGCCTATGTGGACCACGCGATCTGTATCCTGCCCTTCGAGCCGGCCACCATGGAACGGCTGGATGGGCCGCCATCGACCTATGTCGGACATCCGCTGATGCGGGTGCCGGCGCTGGCGCAGATAATCGCGGACCCGGCGCGCACCGCGCCGGACCGCGTTCCGGCATCGCCGCCGCGTCTCCTGATCCTGCCGGGGTCGCGCCGCGGCGAGATCAACCGGCTGATCGACGATTTCGGCCGTACCTTCGATGTCCTTCGCGAGCGTATGCCCGGCGTCACGGCGGTCATTCCGGCGCTCGAACGGCATCGTGGTTTGATCGAACAGAAGATCGCCGGCTGGGAGGTGAAGCCCGAGATCGTCACCGGCGAGGCGGCGAAATGGGTAGCTTTCGCCGAAGCCGACGCGGCGCTGGCGGCCTCCGGCACGGTGTCGCTGGAGCTGGCGCTGGCCGACGTGCCCATGGCGCTGGCCTACCGGCTCGACCCGGTCGCCTACCAGTTCCGGCACCTGATTTCGGCCTGGACCGCGGCGATGCCGAACTTCATCGTCGGGCACGCGCTCGTGCCGGAGCATTTCCACGAATTCGTTCGGCCAGAAATGCTGGCCCGCAGGCTCGAGCGGCTGATGACGCCGACACCGGAGCGGGCGGCGCAGCGCGCCGGCTTTGCCGACATCCGCGAAATGATGCGGATTGACGTCGCGCCCGGCGAGGCGGCAGCCGCAATCGTCCTCGATTGCATCGCACGCGGCAGGACTCAACGCCAGACGTAGAAACGGGCGCCGCAGCGCCCGTTGTTTCCGTTGATCTCGAAGCGGAAAACGCCTCAGCCGCGCTCGTCGACCGCGACGTAGTCGCGCATCTCGGCGCCCGTATAGAGCTGGCGCGGACGGCCGATCCGCTGATGCGGGTCCTCGATCATCTCCTTCCACTGGGCGATCCAGCCGACCGTGCGCGCCACGGCGAAGAGCACCGTGAACATGGTGGTCGGGAAGCCGAGGGCCTTCAGGGTGATGCCCGAGTAGAAGTCGACATTCGGGTAGAGCTTCTTCTCGATGAAGTACTCGTCGGTCAGCGCGATGCGCTCGAGCTCCATCGCCACTTCGAGCAGCGGATCGTCCTTGATGCCGAGCTCGTCGAGGACCTCGTGGCAGGTCTGCTGCATGATCTTGGCGCGCGGATCGTAGTTCTTGTAGA
>Ga0189290_100038_pt1 | contig 151824 bp, 146 predicted proteins | sample UW140minimetaG_FD_130318 | JGI IMG/M metagenome (GOLD analysis project Ga0189290, IMG submission 130318) | Marine microbial communities from the Costa Rica Dome - UW140 mini metaG | ecosystem: Environmental > Aquatic > Marine > Oceanic > Photic zone | place: Costa Rica: the Eastern Pacific...
CAACAACAACAACAACAACAACAACAACAACAACAACAACAACAACAACAACAACAACAACAACAACAACAACAACAACAACAACAACAACAACAACAACAACAACAACAACAACAACAACAAGCGACATCTAGTTAAGTAAATATATTTTATGAGCTTTTTATAATTGCCTGTTTTACATTAATTCGAAACAATTTTAATTTAAAATCTTAAAATTGTACCTTCTTGGTCAAAAATTAAAACACAATTCAATAAGCGTATTCAAGCGCTTTCCAGTAGCAAAACCCTAGTTAACATGTAGATTAAACACATAATTCAATTCCCTTAAATAAAACCACAAATAACTATAATACAATTAATTAAACCAAGGTTACTCCAATAAATTAAAGATACAACACATCCTTTCTATTATTTGTAGACTCCACAATGAAACCGTATTTTTGGATAATAAATTTATTCAAATCAATATATGGATATGTTAGATTTCCTAGGATATACATCTGCTTTAATTATTGGAATATCTCTAGGCTTAATAGGTGGAGGTGGTTCTATTTTGGCTGTACCTGTCCTAGCATATTTATTTTCCGTAAACGAAAAAATAGCAACAGCGTACTCATTATTTATAGTTGGCTCTAGTGCTTTAGTTGGCGGGCTAAAACAACATTTTAAAGGTTATGTTGATTGGAAAACAGGAATGATTTTTGGTATTCCTGCTATAATAGGAGTTACATTAGTAAGGTATTATGTTGTTCCTTCATTGCCTGAAACTTTATTTAATATAGGAAGCTTTGAACTAACACGACGTATGGCAATGTTTGGTTTATTTGCTATACTTATGATTCCTGCTGCTCTTTCCATGCTAAAAGAAAAAAAAGAAAGACAAGTAAGTAGAGAAGTGAAATGTAATTACCCTTTAATTTTTATTGAAGGTTTATTGGTAGGTGGCATTACTGGTTTAATAGGAGCTGGTGGTGGTTTTTTAATTATTCCTGCTTTGGTAATTTTAGCTAATGTGGAAATGAAAACAGCTATTGGCACCTCTCTAATAATAATAGCTTTTAAATCTTTACTAGGTTTCTTTTTAGGTGATGCTTTACAAATGCAAATAGATTGGCAATTTTTAACAATATTTACAGGACTCTCGTTAGTAGGTATATTTGTTGGAAGCTACCTAGGTAACTTTATAAATGGAAAAAAACTAAAAAAAGGATTTGGTTACTTTATTTTTATAATGGCAGTTTTTATTTTTTATATGGAATTCATTATGTAATCTATTCTATTTTTTTCTAATCATCAAAGTAGTCATACATCTTAAATCTTGAACGTTTAAAGTCTTTATAGGTTCAACAAGTTCTAAATTATGTCGTTTAATAAGTTTAGTTAAAATAGGTATAGTCAACAAAAACCGTACACTTTTATCTGGCAAATTATACACTCCTTTTGAAACCTCTTGAACTTTATCTTCTATACCAAAAATTGAAGCCATTCTAATAAACAGTGTCCCATTTACTTTTAAAACACGTATCAACTCAAATAACATTTCAAAAAAATGAGTTTCGCTCCTTGCAAAATGTAATACAGCATTACATATAACATGATGAAATTTTTCTTCTCTATAAGTTAACTTTTCTAAATTACCATTAATAAAATTTTTCTCTATTTTATTATATCTAATTTTTACATATTCTATATATTTTTCATTAGCATCTACCCCAAATATAGTATAGTTATTATTATAAAACCATTTTAAATTTCTACCAATTCCGCATCCAGCATCAAGAATTACATCATCTTGTAAATACCTACCTTTTAGAATTTGATCTAATAAGTAAATATCTACATGTTCTATTTGTGTTCTTAAAATATTGAAAGGCATAATTAATATTTTGTAGTTCAACTAAATGTTTCAAATATAATTAGAGTAAAGGTAACATTATTTAGTTCCTTTTTTAAGTTTTAAACACTCCTACTACTAAGCTAAATTTCTTACTTTTTTAAGTTAGTTTTTTATCATAATTGGCTGTTATGAATTAACTTTGCAATAGTTTAATTTAAACGTTTTAAATATGGAAAATTTAGATGCAGCAAGACTACAAATGGCATTCACTTTAATTTTTCATATTGTCTTTGCTTGTTTAGGCATGGTTATGCCTTTTTTTATGATTGTCGCTCATAAAAAATGGCTAAATACAAGAAATCCCATGTACCTCACTCTAACTAAATCTTGGCAAAAAGGGGTAGCTATATTCTTTGTAACAGGAGCCGTTTCGGGTACAGCATTATCGTTTGAGTTAGGATTATTATGGCCCGAGTTTATGAAATATGCTGGACCAATTATTGGCATGCCTTTCTCTTTAGAAGGTGCTGCTTTTTTTGTTGAAGCTGTTGCCCTAGGTTTCTATCTATATGGTTGGAAAAAACTACCTGAAAAATTTCATTGGTTTACTGGAATTACTGTTGGAATAGCAGGAGTTTCCTCAGGTATTTTAGTTGTATCTGCAAATGGTTGGATGAATGCCCCTTCTGGTTTTGACTATATTAATGGAGAGTTTCTAAATATAGACCCAATAAAAGCCTTACTAAACCCTGCTTGGTTTACACAAGCTTTACATATGACTTTAGCTGCCTTTACTGCCTCTGGCTTTGCTGTTGCCGGTGTACATGCGCTTCAAATCTATAGAAACAAACATCCTGAGCTTCATAAAAAAGCATTCAAAATTGCCATTACTTTTGGAGCCATAGCAGCATTATTACAACCTATAAGTGGTGATTTATCTGCTAAGGACATTGCGAAAAGACAACCCGTAAAATTAGCTGCAATGGAAGCCCATTACAATACAGAAAAAGGAGTCCCTTTATATATTGGAGGTATTGTAAACAATGAGACACAAGAAGTTAATTATAAAATCGAAATACCAAATGCGTTATCTTTTTTAGCTTTTGGAGATTTTGATGCTGAAGTAAAAGGACTTAATGATTTTCCTGAAGACGAACGACCTAATGTTGCCATGGTGCACTATGCTTTTCAAATTATGGTTGGCCTTGGGACTATATTGCTTTTTGCAGGTCTTTTCTTTTTTATAAGTTTAAAAAATAGAAAATGGAGTCTCAGTAAACGATATTGGGTTTTATTTATAGTATTAGCTCCTATGGGATTTATTGCATTAGAAGCTGGATGGATTGTTACAGAAGTAGGTAGACAACCGTGGATTATTCATAATATTATGAAGACCAAAGATGCTGTAACGCCAATGCCAGGTATGGTATATAGTTTTTATCTTTATGTTTCCGTATATACCATTTTAACTATTGCAGTTACATGGTTAATGTCCCGTCAAATAAAAGCATTGAATAATTCTAAAATTTAAAAACTATGTTATACGTTGTATTATTGTTTTTAGCAGTATCCTTATTACTTTATGTTATCCTTGCTGGTTCAGATTTTGGTGCAGGTATTGTAGAATTGTTCTCTTCAAAAAAAAATCAAGAACAAACTAAAAAAACTATTTACCGAGTTATGGGACCTGTGTGGGAGGCCAATCATATCTGGATTATAATCATGGTAGTCATTCTATGGGTTGCTTTTCCTAAATTTTATAATATTCTAGTTATTTATTTACATCTTCCTTTAACCTTAACTTTATTAGGCATTACATTAAGGGGTGTAACTTTCGTGTTTAGACATTATGACGCTTATATAGATAAATCTCAAATTATTTACGACTGGATGTTTAGGGTTTCAAGCCTAATCACACCCATTTTTTTAGGAATGACATTTGGCGCAACTATTTCAGGTAGTCTTATCATTACAGAAGACTATAGTAATTTTAGTTTTAATCAACTTTTTGTTGCTCCTTGGCTAAATATTTTCTCTATACTGGTTGGTTTATTTTTCGCAGGATTATGTGCTTTTCTATCTTCAATATTACTAATTGGAGAAGCAAATACAAACAATACAAATATTTATTTACGAAAGTCTAAAATAGCCACTATTAGTATTATTATTTTAGGTTTTATTGTATTATGTTATGGTTTTTTAAATGATATTAAATTTGTCAGTGCATTTATAAACAATCCATATTCCATAAGCCTTATCTTACTCTCTGCTATTTTAATTTACCCTTTACTGCTAAGTATAAAAAGAGCTCAACAAGTTTTAAGTCGTGCTCTTGCAGGACTACAGGTCGTGTTTATATTAACTGCTGCTATAGTAACGCATTACCCTAATTTAATCATTGCATCTAATAATCAATTAAGTCTATTAGATGGTATGGCACCAGAGAATACTATTAATGTTTTAGGGGTTTCATTAATTATTGGAGGTTGTTTAATTATCCCAGGATTATTTCATCTTTTAAAATCATTTAAAATGATCAAAATTCTAGAACGTTAATATATAATCTACGATCTAGGTTTCTCTATGCCTCTATCGTACATTACAATACTGCCTGCCACAGATACGTTCAAACTCAACTCGGATTTAAACTTAACTAAAAAATGAGATTTCTCTACTGCTTTTTTAGATAAACCATGGTCTTCTGCACCTAATAAATATACGCAACGCCTAGGGTGATGAAACGTTTCTAAATCCTCAGCTTCATCGGTAAGTTCTACACCTACTATACGTGCTCCTTTTGGTAAGTGATTATAGAACTCTTCGAAATTCTCATAATGAAAATACGGCATTGACTTTACAGCATTATGCGTGTCGCAAGCCTGCTTTGCATAACGGTTACCAATGGTAAAAATAAAACTAGCTCCTAAATTTTGAGCTGACCTCCAAAGTACTCCCAAGTTTTCTGGTGTTTTCCCATTTTGAATACCTATGCCAAAGTATTCATTTTCGAAATTATCTATCATTTTACAAAGCTAAAGAAACAAATATTTATATTTATTCATCCTTTAACTTTTGTTTATGGAATTTATATAAACCTGATAAATTACATTTTAGAAAATATATTAAAAACCAAAATATCTTTAATTATTTTTTCATATTCATCTTTATCAGTAATATTTTTAATCATTTCTAATTTATCTTTTTTCCACATTTGTGGAAACCCATTACCATCCATCATTGTTAGCATTACTGCTATAGACCCTAGACATGTAGAAAGAATTATTGCTAACTCTGAATAACCTACAAAATGATTCTTCCAACCTGTACTAATTTTTGCATATAAAGTGTTCATAATTTTAAAGTATTTTTAGTTTACACACCAAAATTATTATTTCCCTCTTATGCAAAATATGACATTTATCAGTTTCGTAAAATATTTAATATAGGCTTCAATCCGACAAACAAATGTTAAACTATTAAAAAATAAAGTTAAACTTTTATTTTTAATAGTATTACTATTATATATTTGCAATAATTATTTTTTGAAAATTGTTTTTAACTAATAAATGAATTCAAATACTATACATAATAGAATCTTTTTAAAGCAGTTCTTTGTAATGGTATTGTTATTTTCTGTTTTTATTCAACCACTTACAAAAACGTTCTCTTTAATTACTTATCCAAATAGCGAATTAACATTATTAGAATCTGAACATAATATTGAAGATGAACAAGAAGAAGATGTAAAAAACGAAAAAAATAAAATAGTAATAACACCTTTTAAATACGCTTTTTATACAAATTGTAATAGTAAGGTTTTAGATTTACTAAAAAATGTAATCAATAGTATATTTATAGAAATACATTTACCACCACCCGATAGATTTAATATTATATGGCTCTACCTTAAAGCCTTAACAAAATACACCCATAAAATTAAAAACATTTAATATTCATTAAATGGATATGCATATTTAAATTTCTATTAAGAGTAGGGGTAATATCTATGTGTATTACAACTCTCATAAACAATAAAATTATGAAACAAATAATGTCTCCTTGGAAACGTTTTATTAGTCTTCTTCAATTAGACAAAAGAGACATCCGACAAATCTTTTATTATGCCATTTTTGCTGGTTTGGTGGCACTTACTTTACCTCTAGGAATACAAGCAATAATTAACCTAATACAAGGTGCACAAGTATCGACATCATGGATAGTACTTGTAGCTTTAGTAACTCTAGGTGTTGCATTTCAAGGTATATTACAACTAATGCAAATTCGCATTTTAGAAAATATGCAACAGAAGATTTTTACTAGAGCTTCTTTTGAGTTTGCGTATCGTTTCCCTAAAATTAAAATGGAAGAATTACGTGATTATTACCCACCAGAATTAGCCAATAGATTTTTTGACATACTTACAATACAAAAAGGATTACCCAAAATTTTAATAGATTTTCCTGCATCTGCATTGCAAATAATTTTCGGTTTAATTCTTTTATCTTTCTACCATCCCTTTTTTATAATTTATGGCTTCCTTCTGCTTTTACTTATATACGTTGTATTTAAATTTACAGCAAGAAAAGGACTAGAAACTAGTTTAAAAGAATCAAAACGTAAATACAAAGTAGCCCACTGGATACAAGAAATAGCTCGGTCTTTAATTAGCTTTAAATTATCTGGTTTAACAGATCTAGCCATGAAACGCAATGATACATTAACTACTAAATACTTGGAAGCAAGAGAAAGTCACTTTAAAGTGTTAGTATCTCAATTTATACAACTTATTAGTTTTAAAGTACTTGTTACCTCTGGACTTTTAATTATTGGTGGATTATTAGTTTTAAATCAGCAAATGAATATTGGCCAATTCGTGGCTGCCGAAATAATTATATTATTAGTAATAGGTTCTGTAGAAAAACTAATTAATGGTCTAGAATCGTTTTACGACATTTTAACATCTTTAGAAAAAATAGGCCAAATAGTAGATAAAAAACTAGAAGCACAATCCGGAGAGGATCCTTTTTTAAATTACAAAAATCTATCTATTGAATTAGAAAACTTAACCTACACAACACCCGAAAACAAACCCGTTTTTAGTAATCTTAATTTTAATATTGAGCAATCGGATAGAATCTTACTAGCAGGATCTTCTGGCTCAGGAAAAACTACTTTACTAAAAATACTATCTGGCCTTATCTATCCTTCTAGTGGTGTATTATACATAAACGACATTCCTATAATTGGAATTAAACCAAACCAATATAGAGCAAAAATAGGTCAAGTTCTTCCTGAGCAACTTCCTTTTGAAGGTACAATTGCAAATAATATAACTTTTGGCCGTAAGGATATTTCTCAAGACGAATTACGTAAAGTATTAAAACATGTTGGTTTGTTCCCTTTTGTTAAAAGTTTACCTAATGGTATTAACTCTATTTTATATCCTGAAGGACAACAAATTCCTTTTACTATATCTAAACGTATCGTATTAGCAAGAGCAATAATTCATCAACCAAAACTATTATTATTAAAAGATCCTTTAGAGCATTTTGAAAAGGATGAAGCAATAGAAATCATTAGATATTTAACGGCTCCAGAACGTCCATGGGCTTTAGTAGTTTCTAGTAGAAGCCCATTATGGAAAAATCATTGTAAACAAAAAATAACAATAGTAGATGGAACCATAACCTCTAAAAATAAATACAATGCTTAACATTTCTAATAACCAATTAAATAAAAAGGTGTCACTTGAAAAGTATAGTGCTTATTCTAAAGCATTTAGCTCAAAACACAATAAACTTTTTAATCGCTTTTTAGGTGCATTTGCTATTATCTTGCTAATAGTATTATTTCTACCATGGACGCAAAATGTTAGTGGAAATGGTTTTATAACAACATTAACACCAGATCAACGTCCACAAACCATACAATCTCCAATACCAGGACGTATTGAAAAATGGTATGTAAAAGAGGGAGATTTTGTAAAAAAAGGAGATACAATTTTATTCATTTCCGAAATTAAGACAGAATATCAAGACCCTAATCTTGTAGAGCGAACAAACCTACAACGTGATGCTAAAAACAAATCGGTGTTATCTTATAAAGAGAAAATAAAAACTTTAGAAAACCAAGTCAATGCTTTAATTAACGAGCGTAAATTAAAATTAACACAAGCTAGCAATAAACTAAAACAAGCCAAATTAAAAGTAAAAAGCGATAGTATAGACTTTAAAGCAGCAAAAACCAATTTAAATATTGCGCAAAAACAATACGACCGAACAAAAACCTTACAACAAGAAGGCTTAAAATCAGTAGCAGATGTTGAAAATAAACGCTTAAAGTTACAAGAAACACAAGCTAAACTTGTCTCACAAGAGAATAAATTATTTGTAAGTAAAAATAAAGTACTCAATGCTAGCATTGAGATTAGTAGAGTCTCTGCAGAATATGCAGATAAAATTGCTAAATCTCGTAGCGACCGTTTCACTGCTGAATCTAGTCAATTTGAAACTGAAGCTGAAGTAACTAAGCTAGACAACCAATCAACAAACTATAAAATAAGGAATGCTCTGTATTATATTACAGCACCACAGGATGGGTATATTAACAAGGCTTTGCGTGGTGGTCTAGGAGAAACATTTAAAGAAGGAGAAAAATTAGTAGGCATCATGCCTAGTAATTATGATTTAGCTGTAGAAACCTTTGTAAAACCAATAGATTTACCATTAATACATATTGGAGAAGAAGTCCGTATTCAATTTGATGGATGGCCAGCTATTTTCTTTAGTGGATGGCCAAACGCTTCTTTTGGAACCTATGCAGGTAAAGTTGTTTCTATAGAAACATTTATTAGTGATAATGGTAAGTTTAGAATCTTGATAGCTCCAGATTCAAAGAAAGAAAAATGGCCTAAAAATGTTAGAGTTGGCTCTGGGGCTTACACAATTGCTTTGCTAGAAAATGTACCTATTTGGTATGAAATATGGAGGCAATTAAATGGTTTCCCTCCTAATTATTATACTTCAAAAAATGGAAAAAATGATAATTCTAAAAAAATTAAAGAATAATGAATACCATCTTAAAATATAGCATACTCTGTTTAGTATTCTCGTTCTCCAATATAATATCATCTCAAGAATCTCTTGAAAAATTATTACCATTTGAAGAATACCTAGCTTATGTAAAAAAACACCACCCTTTAATGAAACAGGCTAACTTAGTATTAAGTATTGGTGAAGCAAATCTATTAAAAGCTAGAGGTGGATTCGATCCAAAAATTGAAATAGACTACGACAGAAAATTATTTAAAAACACGAAATATTTCGATCAGTTAAATACTACCTTTAAAATACCTACTTGGTACGGTGTAGAATTTAAAGCTAATTTTGAAAATAATACAGGCGCTTTTTTAAACCCTAACTTAACCGTTCCTAAAGATGGTTTATACAGTGCTGGAGTTTCTTTTTCTCTTGCGCAAGGTTTTTTAATAAATGAACGAATGGCTTCACTAAAAAAGGCACGTTTTTTTAAAGAACAAACAAAAGCAAATAGAGATTTATTAGTTAATAATTTATTATTTAAAGCCAGCAAAGCTTACTTTAACTGGTTAGAAGCTACAAATGCACAACGTATTCATACATCCTTTTTAGATAATGCTAGAAAACGCCTAGAAGCAGTAAAGCGAAGTGTTTTGGCTGGAGATAAAGCAACAATAGACATTACAGAGGCTAGAATTGCTTTACAAAATAGGCAATTAAATCTTGAAGCTGCTACTTTAAAGTACAGAAAAACACTTTTAATTGTCAGTAATTATTTATGGCTAAATAACGTACCTATAGAAATTCAAGAAAATGTGATTCCTACAAATCCAGAAATAGCAACTCTTAAGACAGTATTGTTATTAGATGGCATTACAAACCTAAATATTTTAGTAAACACACATCCTAAACTATTAAGTATAGATGCTAAAATTAACGAATTGACTATAGATCGTTCTTTAAAACGAAATAAGCTTTTACCTAAATTAGATTTTCAGTATAATTTTTTATCTACAAATAATAATCAGATAAGTAATTTTAATACTTCTAACTATAAGGCCTTTGTTAATTTTAGTATCCCATTATTTTTACGCAAAGCAAGAGGAAATGTTAAGCTCGCAAATTTAAAACTACAAGACGCAAATTTTGTACGGGTATCTACATCTTTAAACCTTAAAAATAAAGTTGAAGCAGTACAAGCTGAAATAAAATCGTTAAACACACAAAATGGTATAATTAATACTATTGTTAATGATTATAGAATACTATTAAATGCGGAAGAGCGTAAATTTTTCTTAGGTGAAAGCTCTTTATTCCTTATTAATTCACGTGAGCAAAAACTAATAGATTCTCAATTAAAAAAAAATAAACTATTAATAAAACAATTAATAGCTACTGCTAGCCTATACAATACTTTAGGAGTTTCGGAGCCAATTGATAATATTTAAATAGAAGGTTTTATAAAATAAATTATTACAACCTAGTTTCTAGTATTTATTCTTACGTAATATGATTATATTAATAATGCTAAAGGGTCAGGATATTGATATGAATAATTTAATAGTTTTTTACTCTTTATATTAGAAACGATCTTAAAATTATATGTTTCTTCTTTAATAAACTCTGGAGGTATTAACCCTAATTTTTTAGCGGCTAATGTATAATATTCCTTTCTGGTTGGGTGTTTATCTGCACATCCGTTAATAATCTCCCCCCATACACTTTGCTCTACTATAGATTGAATTAAACCAATACAATCATCTCTATGAATAATATTAACTAGGGCTTTAGCATTTTTAAGCTCTCTTTTATTTGCTAAAAACCGTCCTGGTTGACGGTCGTAACCAACTAATCCTGAAAATCGCAGAATAGTTACACGATTTTTTAAAGTTTCTTGAAGTTTTTGTTCTACTTTTAAAATAGCCTCACCTGATGCCTTTTCTGGAAAAAGTTTAAAATCTTCAATCACTTCTCCATTTGTATTTTGATAAACAGAAGTAGAACTTATAAAAATAACTTTTTGATTATCTCTAATAAAAGGTAAAATACGTTCTATCTGTTTTAAATAGATAGTTTCTATATTAGGAATACGTTTAGGAGGAATATTTATAATAATAATTTCACTTCCTAAAATAAAATGAGAATAAACATTCTCATCAACTTCATTTAAAGATAGTATATAAGGCTGAATGTTTTGCTCTGTTAAAACCATTACTTTTTCTTTAGTAGTTGTAGATCCCTTAACTCTAAATCCTTTAGAAACAAAATCAATAGCCAAAGGTAACCCCAACCAACCACAACCTAGAACACTTATACTTTTCTTTATCACTATAAAACGGTTTTCATTTAAGCCTTTCGCTTAATTGTTATTTACAATTAATATTTTCGCTTCCTCAGCTCTAATAACATGTTCTTTTATAGCTCTATAAACAACATCTTTAGCCTCTGCGTAAGACGTATTATATATTCTATTTATTTTTCTAAAATCTTCAGGAAATTGTTTCAATAAAGTATCATAAAAAAAATCTAATTCTACAGCATTAGGTAATTCAAATTTTAATTTCAGTTGAAACCTCCTTAATAAAGCTGTATCTATAACACTTGAATGATTTGTAGCTGCAATTAGTAAACTCGTATCTGGAAGATAATCTATTAATTGTATAATTGCATTTACAAGACGCTTCATCTCACTAGAATCTTTTTCATCATAATCCCTTATTCTTCCTATATAATCAAATTCGTCTATAAACAATACAGCTCTTTCTCTCTCTGCTTTTTTAAAAACACTCGCTATATTCTTTGCCGTTTCTCCCAATTTAGAGGATACAATTTCACCTAAGTTTAAAATTACGATAGGCTTATTTAAGGCTCTAGCTATAGCCTTTGCAGTAGTTGTTTTTCCGCAACCAGTATGTCCAAATAATAATAATTTATTGTCTACAGGTAAATTATATTTTTTTAAAGCTTCAATATGCTTAAATTCTTTTAATAGCTGGTTTAATGCTCTCTTATTGTTCTCACTAAAATGAATCTGTTCTAGAGTGATTACGACTCCCCTATCTTTAATTATTAAATTATAATTGTGCATATCTTCAACAACTTTATGGTTACAAAGTTAACACTCCTAATTAACATATAAACAAACTCTTGAAAGTGATTTATAATAAAAAAGTAAGCTCTAATAATATATTGAATTTAGTTTTTATTTATGAACTTATTATATATTTAACCAGACTATAAATTAAGTTTTTATTTTAATTTATGTCTTAAAAAATTAGAATAGATTCTATTGTATTAAATACAAAAAACCAATTATGCGTTATAAACAAATTAAGAATAGTTTATTTATAAAAAACAGACAGCGTTTTATAGCAAAAATGCATCAACAGACAATTGCTATTATAACATCTAATGATGTAAAACACACCAATACAGACGATGTTATGGGGTTTGCTCAAAATTCTGATTTATTTTATCTCTCAGGAATAGATCAAGAAGAAACAATTTTGGTGCTCTACCCAGATGCTTATAATAAGAAATATAGAGAACTCTTATTCGTAAAAGAAACTAACGAACATGTTAAAATCTGGGACGGTGAAAAACTTACAAAGGAAAAGGTTTCGGAAATTTCAGGAATTAAAAGAGTTGAGTGGCTTCAAGATTTTGAAAAAATATTGCAGCTAATAGCTTTTGAAGCTGATGGTTTTTATCTGGGGCATAACGAGCATATAAAACGTGTAACGTATAACCAACAAACACAACAGGATCGAATGATTTTATGGTGTAAAGAGAAATATCCTCTACATCAATATTATAGAGTCTCTAAAATAACTAGAGCTTTACGTACAATAAAATCTAACACAGAAATAGAGCTCATGCAAAGCGCTATAGATATTAGTGTTTCTTCTTTTATTAGAGTATTAAAAAACTGTAAAGCTAATATTTACGAATATGAGTTGGAAGCTGAACTCATTTATAACTTAATAAAATCTGGTGCATCACGTCATGCTTTTAAGCCTATTGTTGCATCTGGCAAGAATGCATGCGCATTACATTATAATACAAATGATGATATTTGTAATGATGGGGACATGGTACTTTTAGATTTTGGTGTTTGTTATGCAAATTATAACAGCGATACTACTAGATGCTTTCCTGTAAATGGGACATTTACAAAAAGACAAAAAGAAGTTTATTCTGCAGTATTACATTGTTTAAAAAAAGGAAGTCAACTCCTAAAACCTGGAGTTATACCTTCGGAATACGAAACAAAAATGGCACTTATTGTTGAAGAACAACTAATTGATTTAGGACTATTAAATAAAGATGAAGTTACTAACCAAGACCCAGATAATCCATTGTATAAAAAATATTTTATGCATGGTACAGCACATCATATTGGCTTAGATGTACACGACGTTGGTCTTTATTCTATCCCTTTAAAAGAAGGAATGGTTGTTACTTGCGAACCAGGTATTTACATTCCTGAAGAAGGGATTGGTTGTAGGCTTGAAAACGATTATTTTATAACTAAAGATGGAAATAAGAATCTAACAAAAGCTATGCCTATAGAGATTAAGGACATTGAAGCTTTAATGAAAAATTGATAGTTGGGTTATTTAACCCAACTATCAATTATACTGTAAATTGTATCTTGCTTTTCAGACTCAAAACTTTTTATTCTAGTCCTATGATCTCCTTTAGGTTTAACAAACTTATACAATTCTCTATCTGTTGCAAAATTAGATAATTCTACCGCTGTTGCACTCCAAGCGTCATATTCGCCATAAATAAAAAGCATTCTCTCTGCAGACTCATCTAAAAATGTTTTAATTTCCTGCATTGGCTTAGTATCATATGTTTTAGATATATCTTCTGGGAAAGCCCAATCAAACTTATATACCTCATCTGTTCCTAAATATTTTTTAAACGGCTCAGTTTCATAACCATAAATACCTTGTTGCGTTAGTGCTGCCCAAAAATAAGGTTGCAGATTATCTACAGCTTTCGTTTCAAAGAAGCCATATCCAACGACATCTATTAAATGTTTATAAATCTCTTGAGGTGTTGCTTCTTTAGAAGGTATTTGAGCACTTTCTGTTCCCCATTGCCAAAATGCAAATGAGTATTCTAAAATAGTATAGTCCATGGCTTTTTCTATTCCAAATTCCCATGACATATTTTTTTCTTTAGCTGTCTGTTCTAGTATCTTTTTTAACTCTGCTCTATTTTCAAAACACAACTCTTGGAATCCCTGCACTTTCTCTCTCTCTTCTTGTGTTCCTACACTTTCTAAAAACTCATATACTCTTGGGTCTTCTCTTTCATAATTTAAAGGTCCTACGTAACACACGCAAGCATCTACATTTTTAGGAAAGAATTTACGGTGTGCCATAGTTGTTTGGCAACCTTTAGATATTCCTGTCGTTATAAATTTTGACTTAGGATATATTGCTTCTCTAATAGCATCTATAATATTTGCTTGATCTTTAGCAGCATTTTCTATGGTTAAAGTATTCCAATCTATATTTTCTGGTCTCGAATTATTAAAATAGCGATGTTCTATTGTTAATTGGTTTGCTTTATAGTGGTTCGCTAATTCTCCTGACTTCTCTGTGTATATACCATAACCTTGTAATTCTACAAACACAGGAAGTGAATCATTTTCAAAACCTAAATATACTTTTTGTTTAAATGTTCCTTTCGATGCATCAGAATAATCTATAGGTTGTTCAAACCATATCTCATAGTTTTCATCAAAGTGACTTACCGTATCTCTCTTTTCAATTTTTATAACATTTTCAATTTTTGCTAATTTTTCAAAATTAGACCTCTTAACGTCTTCCTTTTTTGTTGAACAACCTACTAATAGTATCACTAATAGAAATAAATACAGGTAGTTCTTAACATTATTATCCCTGCTGTTTTTTAATGAATTCATAATCTTTTTATTAATTGTGTATTGTCTATTTTAATGAGATAAGTAATCTAGTATTTTTCATTAAACTTTTACTATGTAAATTTATTTTCATAAAATCCTTAAAACATATAATAATTAGTCCTTACTGCTATAAAAAGCAGACTAGTTTATCTTAAAGTAAACCCATTCTTCATAGGGTCATCTGTGTCTATAACAAACGTTTGCATTCCAGTAATATGTGCTGTGCCTTCTACTTGTGGTATTATTGCAGAGAACGAACCATAATCTTCTTCAGAAATTATAGAACCTTTAAAAACAGAATCTGTAATACTCTCAATCGTCATGGTATCTCCATAATTAATTTGGTTTCGTTTTTATGTATTGCCATTCTACCAGAAACTCCAGAACCTGTAGGAGAACGATCTACTTCTCCCTCTGCAAAAATGCAAACATTTCTGATATCGTTTCCAGAAGCTTGTTTTGTATTATCTATAAAAATAGTCCCATATAAAAAGCTTAAATCTTCTTCAAATGGGTGTAAAATATCTGTATCTTTTTCCATTACAGCTTTTTTAATATCCATTCCTGTTGTAATTAATACTCTATATGATTTATCTGTTAGGTCAAAATCAAAATTATTCTTTGCCATATCTATGTAGGCATAAAATGCTCCTCCATAAGCTAAATCGTATGTTATCTTACCTATCCCTTTTATCTTAATAATTCTATCTAAACCAATAACAAAACTAGGTACACAATGAAACCTAACGCTTTTTACTCTTCCATTCTCTACTTTTGTATACGATGTTATACGACCACAAGGCGCATCAATCTTTAATAAATTATCACCTTCTATAACATGTATCCAATTCATTTTTATTGCTAAAGTTGAAATGGCAATAATTACATGTCCACACATTGTAGAGTACCCTTCGTTATGCAAAAAATAATCCCAAAATCTCCTTCTTCATCATTTGGAGGCGTTAAAATACATCCATACATATCTGCATGACCACGAGGTTCAAACATTAGCGTAGTTCTTAATACATCATAATTTTCTTTACAATATTTCCTATATTCTAAAACCGAATTTCCTTTCAATTCTGGAAATCCATCTAATATTACACGTAAAGGTTCTCCTCCCGTATGCATATCTATTGTTTTTATCTGTAACCCGTTTTTTGGTGGAGTAAACACGGTATTATTTATAATACTTTGATAAGTACTTTTAGGCATTTTTATATTTTTTATATTTTTTATAATAATAGTTAGCAGCAGCGAGGTCTTCTATAGCATGACCTACAGATTTAAACATGGTTATTTCTTTTTCAGATTTTCTTCCTTGTTTTACATTAGAACATAATTCAAATAAATCAGCTTTTATATCTTTTTCGTTTATAATTCCTTCTTTTAAAGGGATCACTATGTCTCCGCTCTCTTTTAATCCCCCTTGGTAGGTGTCTATATAAACAGAAGACATACTAACAACTTCATTTTCTGCTTCACGCATATCTTTTTTATAAGCACCAACTAAATCTATATGTTGTCCAGGTTTTAAATATTTCCCAAAAATTAAAGGTTTTTTCGATAAGGTTGCACAAGAAATAATAGCAACCTCTTCTATTTTCTCTTCTACTGTTTCTATTGCTGTTACATTAAAGGTTTCATCTTTTAATGTATTAGATAATACTTTTGCCTTGTTAAAGTTTCTTCCCCAGATATAAACATTGGTAATCGGTCTAACGGAAGCATGTGCTTTTATTAAATTTATAGATAATGCTCCAGTACCTATCATGAGTAATGAAGAGGAATTCTTTCTAGATAAATAAGAAGAAGCTAAAGCAGAAGCAGCTGCCGTTCGTTTTGCTGTTAAGCTCTTTGCTTCTAAAATTGCTTTTATCGTCCCTTTTGTAGCATCTAAATAAATATAAGTTCCTTGTATAGAGGGCAAATTAAATTTCGAATTTTCTGGGCTTACTGTAACAATTTTAACTCCAGCATTTTCACTAGGCTGCCATGCAGGCATTAATAACAAGGTTGTATCTGCACCAGTTTTAGGGTTAGAAAAATCATGATGATGCCGTATTGGAGCTATTATGTCCTTTGATGAAAAAATGTCTCTTAGTTCAGATGTTAATTCTAAGAAATTTGTATTATCCTCAATAAAAGAGCTACTTACTTGTACTATTCTATCCATGATTTAAAAGTACATAATTTCACCCTAGGCCATTGCTTATTTTTAATCTTAAATTGATACTTTTTTCTCCAAAAAAATAGACGTTAATAGAATTAGATGAGAATAAATAGAACTTATAGTTTCAAAAATGAATTTCCTTAATATTTTACTAGAGTCCTTTTAAATATTATCACGAATATCTTTTTCTATAACTTTCATTACTTCTATTATTGTATGGTCACTATTATTAGTAGGAATATTATTCATAACATTAATAAAGCAATTAGTATAATGAATAACATAATCATTAAGCTTATCTTTTTCTATAAATTGTTTAGTATCTACAACTATAAATAAAATAAGATTATGTATTATTTTTTTCAGATCGGAAACTTTAATGACATCATTCATATCTTTTAGTATTTAAACATCCTTATTCTACTTATAATCAACAATCATCTTTTCAAAATTAACATGCTAAAAAACAACACATTAAACACCAAACACTTTATAAGATTATTACTACAAATAAAAAAATATTGTTAGTTGCTAAAGAAAACAAGATTGTAAAAAAGTAAAATATCGACTAAATGCATTTTTATACGCTGAAATAAAAACATGATTTTTATCATATTATACGAACATCAAGAATTGTTACTTTGATGTTAATTCTTGTAAGAAGAAAGTCCAGCAATTATACACAAAATGTTTAGCTGAAGCCACTTATTACATAACATCTAATAATGAAGGAACTATAATAGATTCTTTAAGAGAAATAGAACCTTATTTAAATTAACTTAAGTTAGATAAAGCAAGTCTAAAGTATATATTTTTAACACATTTTCATGCCGACTTTGTTTCTGGACATGTAGACCTCGCAGAGGCAACTGGAGCAACCAATTATTTATGGTCCCACTGCTAAAGGAGATTTTGAATTTTATTTAGATAAAGACAATGAAAACTTTAAAATTAGTAATCTTACTTTAAAACTATTACGCACGCCAGGCATACACTAGAATCTTCATCCTATTTATTATCTGATGAGTTTGGAAAAGAACATTGTTTATTTTCAGGCGACACTTTATTCATTGGAGATGTTGGCAGACCAGATCTTGCAGTTACAACTACAGTTACAAAAGAAGATTTAGCAGGAAAATTATTTGATTCATTACATAACAAAATTATGTCACTTTCTAATGATATTATTATTTATCTAAATCAAGGTAAAGGATCTGCCTGTGGTAAAATAAAACCTTCGATACATTAGAGCATCAAAAACAAGTAAATTATGCTTAAACCCAGCTTGTCTAAAGAGGATTTTGTACAACTTGTTCTTGATGGACAAACAACTCCTCCCCAATATTTTCCAAAAAACGCTAAATTAAATAAGCAAATAAATAAAAATGTAAATCTTGTTATTACTCATGGTTTATCTCCACTATCAGCAGAAGAAGTTAATAACTATATAATATCTAAAAAAGCACTAATCTTAGACGTTAAAACAGCTAAAGAATACTATGATAAACACATTACAAACTCTATCTTTATTAGACTTAAAGGAGATTTTGCTCCTTGGGTAGGAATATTAATTGAAAATATAAAACAACCTATAATTTTAGTAGCCCCAAAAGGTCATGAAGAAGAAGCTATTACTAGATTATCTCGAATTGGTTATGATAATGTATTAGTTTTTTAGATGGAGGTATAGAAGCATGGCAAGTTAATAGCTATAAGATAAATACAATTAACTCTTTAAATGCAAATGATAGATGCTTCTTCTCAAAAGGTTCATTTATTGATGTTAGAAGAGCTAATGAATACAATATTAACCATGTTAAAAATGCAATTCATCTTCCATTAAACTCTATATACAACTAACTTCACAAATTAGATAAAAATAAGCCTTATTTTATATATTGTGCTGGAGGGTAGTGTTCGGTAATAGCAACTTCTATTTTAACGCAAAATGGCTTCACCAAACTCATTAATATTGATGGTTGGTTTGCAGAAATATTAAAAAGCGAGATTTCTCTTAATAAATGTACTAAAAATTGTGAATCATGCATTTGTAATTAATATTTTTACAAAAAAGTCTTTTATAAATGAGTACCTCTCACAAATTGCAATTAAGCGAAGAAGAAATGAAGCAATTTGGTTATCAAGTAATAGATACCATTGTTGAGCATTTTGCAAATGAGCATAATAAAAAACCTGTAACTCAAGCCTCTCGAGAAGAGATGGACTCTATGTTTAACATGGAGGTTCCTGTAGAGCCTACTAATTATAATGAGGTTTTAGATTTAGTTATAAACAAAGTACTTCCAAACAGCAACATTGTATCTCACCCAAAATCATTTTCTTTTGTTCCTGGACCAAGCAATTATGTAAGTGTCATGGCCGATACTTTGGCTACAGGTTTTAATATTTTTTCTGGAGGCTGGGCAGCTTCCCCTGCTGCCGCAGAGTTAGAAATTGTAACCATGAATTGGTTGCTAAAACTTTTTAAATTCCCTACTAAACAAGGTGGCGGTATTTTTACAAGTGGTGGTTCTATGGCTAATTTAACAGCTTTAGTTACTGCTAGAAGGCAACGTTGCGGTGATAATTTTTCTAGAGCCATAATATACATGTCAGATCAGGCCCATTCATCTAACATTAAAGCTATTCGTGTATTAGGGTTTAAAAAAGAACAAGTTCGTATTATCCCTACCGATATCGAATTTAAAATGGCTATTAACAAACTTAAAAATGCTATTGCCAAAGATAGATTAGAAGGTTTGCAACCATTTTGTATTATAGCTTCTGCTGGTACGACGAATACAGGAACAGTAGATCCATTAAATGAAATAGCTAAAATCTGTAAAAAAGAAAAACTATGGTTTCATATTGATGGAGCATATGGAGCTGCAGCCATGCTATCAAAAAAAGGAAGTATATTATTAAAAGGGATAGAAAAAGCTGATTCTTTAACCATAGACCCACATAAATGGCTATTCCAGCCCTACGAAATGGGATGTTTATTAGTTCGTAATCATAAATGGTTAAGTCAAACTTTTAGTGAAAAGCCTGAATACCTCAGAGATATTGAAGGTAATACTTCTGAAATTAATTTTTATGATCATGGCATTCAACTCACCAGACGCTTTAGAGCCTTAAAATTTTATATGTCTCTTAAAACATTTGGGTTAGAATCATTTAGAAAAGCTGTATCCTACAACATAGAACTCGCAGAAAATGTTGAAAGCTTACTTCGAAAAAGCCCAAACTGGGAAGTTGTATCTCCTGCCACACTTGCTGTTATTAATTTTAGATACAACCCTATAGGAAAACCGTATTCAGAAAAAGAGTTAGATACTTTAAACCAAGCCATTTCAAAACAAATTGTTGATTCTAGAGAGGCTTTATTAGTAACTACGGTGCTACAAAACCAAATAGTTTTGCGTATGTGTTTAATTAATCCTAGAACAACTTTAAGCGATGTAAAAGAAACTCTTGAATTATGCGAAAATGTTGTAGAAAAAATTATTTAATAAGCTAAGAAAAGCTTCATAATAATTTAAAGATATTATTATTGACTTGTTTTATCTTGTTTGTTGTTCAATAGATAGAAAAAGATTTTGAATTAATTATTCCTAGTTTAGGTCTGAATTTATAAAAAATATCTGAATACACACCTTGCAAAATTAAAATCTAAAAAAACATATAGATTCGCTATAAAACATTACGTTCTATAGCGAGTCTTTTTATTAAACCATTCAGAAACTCTATCTGTAAAATGCTTGTGTTTTATTTCTATATTTAATTTTGCTAAGTTTTTTTTAATTGAGTACATTGCGATTTATTTAATTCTATTGTTAAAGTCGTATCTAATATTTCTATATAATAAAAGTTACCTCGCTCTTTCCCCATAGTTATTTCTTCAATTAAGCATAGCTCAATTATTTTTTCTAATTCATTTTGCTTTATAATTAGCTGTTTGTTTTTAATAAAGACTTCTCCAATTCGAATAAACAAAAACATATTAGCCAAAAGAAAAAGCATTTCAGAGGCAATAAATATTTTTGATATAATAGATATTATATTTTCATCTTCAAAAAAGTCTTTAAACTCATTTGACGCAGTTAAACAAATTAGTACTATTCCATAAATCGACAATAGAATTCTCTATATTTTAATCATTTTATGATTATAAACGTAATCTGTGTCAATTATATCTGTTTTCATTAGTAAAAACTAGCTTTTATTCTTTACCAAAGTTAAACTTAATTTTCTGTATTACTCTTGAGAACCATTAGCATTTATTTGAAAAGTATAATTCCCTTTTCCAAATAGAATCTCACCCATTCTATTGATCGATAAGAATAAGTTTCTCCTTCAATTTATAACTCTAAAAACAAATACATCTGTAATCTAATATTATACTTGTTTTTTATAGAATACTTTAAGAAAATAAGATAAATACATTTAAAATTAGCAATCCTAGTTATATTTACTACATTTGCTTAGTAAACTTTAGGAGTAGCTAGATTTCTAGTTTGAGACATATCCTTAGAACCTGATTTGGTTAATACCAGCGTAGGGAAAAGTTACAGTATTTACTACTGCTCTTTTTATTATTCTAATACTTCTCGTTTACATTATTTATAAAATTAATATCTAAACCTATTAGTTACTATATTTTAATAAAATGATAACTGTAAACATAAATCAAAAGCAACATCAAATAGCTAAAAATGCCAGTTTAAAAGAATTGCTAATCCAATTAAATATTACTACTACAGGTATTGCTGTAGCAATTAATGAGATTATTATTAATCAAGACAATTGGAGTACACAAAAGCTTCAACAAAACGATACTATTTTAATTATAACAGCAACACAAGGCGGCTAAAACTATTATTTTAATATGAAGAAAAAAGATACAGCTCCAAAACAAGATGGAGTCACAAGACAACCTTTTCCTAATTCTACAAAAATATATATCTCAGGAAAAATACATTCAAATATTAATGTAGCAATGCGAGAAATAGCATTGAGTGATACTGTAGATTCAATAACTAAAAAGCGTACACCTAATGAGCCTATTACTGTCTACGATACATCAGGGCCTTATACAGATCTCAATAAAGACATTAATGTTCATGACGGAATAGAGCGTATACGTGAACAATGGATTTTAGATCGTGATGATGTAGAGCAATTAGATTCTTTTTCATCAGAGTATTGTAATGCCCGTTTAAACGATTCTAGTTTAGATCATTTACGCTTCAATTTAAAACACAAACCTAAAAAAGCAAAAAAAGGAAAAAATGTTTCACAAATGCATTATGCGAAGCAAGGTATTATAACTCCAGAAATGGAATATGTAGCTATTCGCGAAAATCAGCGTATTGATGAAACGACTCGATTATCTAAACAACATCCAGGTCAAGATTTCGGCGCAAGTATTCCTGCAAAAATAACCCCTGAATTTGTTAGGGAAGAAATTGCTAGAGGTCGTGCTGTAATTCCATCAAACATTAATCACCCGGAGGCTGAGCCTATGATTTTGGGGCGAAATTTTTTAGTTAAAATTAATGCAAACATTGGTAATTCGGCAACGACGTCTTCTATAGAAGAAGAAGTAGAAAAAGCCGTTTGGGCGTGCCGTTGGGGAGCAGATAATATTATGGACTTATCTACTGGAAAAAACATTCATGAAACCAGAGAATGGATTATCCGTAATTCTCCAGTACCAATAGGTACAGTTCCAATTTACCAAGCTTTAGAAAAAGTAAATGGGGTTGCTGAAGATTTAACATGGGAAATTTTCCGAGATACCTTAATTGAACAAGCAGAGCAAGGAGTAGATTATTTTACAATTCATGCAGGCGTACGTTTGCGTTATGTTCCTATGACAGCAAAACGTATTACTGGCATTGTATCTCGTGGCGGCTCTATTATGGCTAAATGGTGTTTAGCTCATCATAAAGAAAGTTTCTTATACACTCATTTTGAAGAGATTTGTGATATTATGAAAGCTTACGATGTGGCTTTCTCATTAGGGGATGGATTACGTCCTGGTTGTATTGCCGATGCTAATGATGAGGCTCAATTTGCTGAGTTAGAAACTTTAGGGGAATTAACAAAGATTGCATGGAAACACGATGTACAAACCTTTATTGAAGGACCTGGCCATGTACCAATGCACATGATTAAAGCTAATATGGACAAACAATTGGAAGCTTGTGGAGAAGCTCCTTTTTATACTTTAGGGCCTTTAACAACAGATATTGCACCTGGTTACGACCATATTACCTCTGGTATTGGTGCAGCAATGATTGGTTGGTACGGTACAGCGATGTTATGTTATGTAACTCCAAAAGAGCATTTAGGTTTACCTAATAGAGATGATGTAAGAACTGGTGTTATTACCTATAAACTAGCAGCTCATGCCGCAGATTTAGCAAAAGGACATCCAGGGGCTCAACACAGAGATGATGCATTAAGTAAAGCTCGTTTTGAATTCCGTTGGGAAGACCAATTCAACCTAGGACTAGACCCTGAATTGGCTCGTGAATATCACGATGAAACCTTACCTGCAGAAGGTGCTAAAATCGCACATTTTTGTTCCATGTGTGGGCCTAAATTTTGTTCTATGAAAATATCTCAAGAAGTACGTAATTTTGCTGCCGAAAATGAAGTAAGAGAAGATGAGGTTTTTGTAAAAGGAATGAAAGAAAAATCTAAAGAGTTTAAAGAAAAAGGATCTGAAGTTTATTTATAAAAGATGATTGTTCTTATAGCTCCGGAAAAAGATATTGATAATGAAATTCTAATCCTGAATCAGCTTTTTGAAGCAGGATTAGAGTATTATCATTTTAGAAAACCAAACAAGTCTTATCAAGAACATTGTGAATATTTAGAGGCGATAGATGCTAAATATCATAATAGAATTATAGTGCATTATTTTCATGAATTAATTAATAAATACAATTTAAAAGGGATTCATTTTCAAGAACAGAAAAGAAGAGACCATATAGATAATCCAGGTTATTATTTTAAAGATCTAAATCTATTTAGAAAAACCATTAGCTCTTCTTTTCACGAACCAAAAGAATTAGAAGACTGTTATTTTGAATTTGATTACCATTTACTAAGTCCTGTTTTTTCTTCAATATCTAAACAAGGGTATAAAGGCAAAGGTTTTAATGTTAATCATATAGATAAATTAATAATTGGTATGGGAGGTATCAACGCAAATACCATAGCAAAAACAATAGAGTTAGGGTATAAAGGTGTTGGAGTTTTAGGTGGAGTTTGGAATACTGATAATCCAGTTGAAAGCTTTATAGAATTAAAAAAGGAATATAATAAAATTGAAAGATAGGCCTAACATATTAACTATAGCAGGATTCGATCCTTCTAACGGGGCGGGGTTAACTGCCGATGTAAAAACATTTGAAACTTTAAAATGTTATGGATTGTCGGTTTGTACAGCTAATACAGTTCAAGATGATCAATCATTTCAAGCTTGCCACTGGTTACCGATAGAGCAAATAACTGCCCAAATAGAAGTTTTACTTAATCGCTTTCAGATTGATGTAGTAAAAATTGGAATTGTAGAACGTTTTGAAGTACTAAATACGATTATTAATCTAGTTTTAAAATATAACTCTAAGGCTAAAATTGTATTGGATCCTATTTTAAAATCAAGCTCTAATTTTCAGTTCAATTCAATTTTAGCCTTAGACAATATTTTAGAAAAAATATACTTAATAACACCTAATTATAACGAAATTAAAGAGTTGTATCCTAACAAAAAATTAGAGGAAACTATCCAATTAATTTCATCTAAAACCAACTTGTTTTTAAAAGGCGGACATCGATCAGATAAATTAGGAAAAGACGAACTGTATACTAAAGAAGGGAAAACGTTTGTATTTAACCCTAAGTTACTTAATTGTTCAGAAAAACATGGTAGTGGTTGTGTATTATCTTCTTCTATAGCAAGTTATTTAGCTTTAGGTTTTCCATTATTAAAGGCATGTTATAGAGGCAAAAGGTATACAGAGAAGTTTTTAAGTTCTAATAGAAGTCTTTTAGGATATCATTCAAAGAAATAATTATGATAAGCAAATTACAATACATATCGCAAGGAACCACTCCTCAAGAACATCTAGATAATATTCAGAAAGCTTGCACTTCTGGAGCAGAATGGATTCAGTTACGTTTGAAAGGTCTAGATGACAAAACCATACTTGAAATAGCAAAAAAAGCTAGAGAAATAACGACTCATTTTCAAACTAGATTAATTATAAATGATTATTATAAAGTTGCCATTGAAATTAAAGCAGATGGTGTTCATTTAGGAAAAACTGACGCTTGCCCTTCTATGGTTAGAAAGAAATTATATTCTTGGCAAATAATTGGAGGAACAGCCAATACACTAGAAGATTGTAGGTGGTTGATAGATAAAAAAGTAGACTATATAGGTTTAGGTCCTTTTAGATTCACGAAAACAAAAGATAATTTAAGTCCAGTTTTAGGAGAAAAAGGATATTTAACAATATTAGAAGAATTAAACACCGATATTCCTGTAATTGCCATAGGAGGCATTACACAGAATGATGTATTGGATATATTAATTACTGGAGTATTTGGTATTGCTGTATCTGGAGAAATTACTCGTAATTTTAATAGTATAACAAAGTTTAAAGAAATTATAAATGGAGGCCCAACACAAGAACAACGTTGGCAACCAGAAGAAAATAAAAATAAGAATGTTACAAATAGCAAATAAAGAGTTTAACTCAAGGTTGTTTACAGGAACAGGCAAATTCAGTTCTTCTAAATTAATGAACGAAGCTTTAATAGCTTCAGAAAGTGAGCTGATAACAGTTGCATTGAAGCGAGTTGATGTAGAAGATAATCAAGATGATATATTAACTCATTTAGATCATCCAAGAATTAATTTATTACCCAATACCTCTGGAGTAAGAGACGCTAAAGAAGCGGTGTTTGCAGCTCAGTTATCTAGAGAAGCTTTAGAAACAAATTGGATAAAATTAGAAATACATCCAGATCCTAAATATTTGTTACCAGACCCAATAGAAACCTTAAAAGCGGCAGAAGAACTAGTAAAATTAGGCTTCGTTGTTATGCCTTACATACATGCCGATCCTGTTTTATGTAAGCGATTAGAGGAAATAGGAGCACAATGCGTAATGCCCTTAGGGGCACCAATTGGTAGTAATAAAGGCTTAAAAACATTAGAATTTTTAGAAATTATTATAGATCAAAGTAATGTTCCTGTGGTGGTAGATGCAGGCATTGGCAGCCCTAGTCATGCCGCTCACGCTATGGAAATTGGTGCAGATGCGGTATTGGTAAATACAGCTATTGCGGTATCACAACATCCAGTAGAAATGGCTAAAGCTTTTAAAATGGCTGTAGAAGCTGGTAGAATGGCTTACGAAGCTAAGCTAGCTCCTATAGTATATAAAAAGGCAGAAGCTAGTAGTCCTTTAACTAGTTTTTTAAGTTAAAATGAATAAGACTTTTAAAGACATATTTGACACTTATAATTGGGATGAAACCCTACAAAGTATTTTTTCTAAAACAGAAACAGACGTTTTACATGCTTTAGGCAATTCAAAACGTAATTTAGAAGATTTTAAAGCACTTATTTCGCCAGCAGCAAAACCATACTTAGAACAAATGGCCCAGTTGAGTAGGCAATTAACTAAAAAACGTTTTGGAAATACCATACAGATGTATTCTCCAATGTATTTAAGTAATGAGTGCCAGAACATTTGTACGTATTGCGGTTTTAGCATGACTAATAAAATTCCGCGTAGAACCTTAACTGAGACAGAAGTCTTAAAAGAGGTTGAATATATTAAATCTAAAGGATACGACCATATTTTATTAGTTACTGGTGAAGCTAATAGAACAGTTGGTGTGGAATATATTAATAACACATTACAATTAATTCGTTCACATTTTTCAAATATTACAATAGAGGTTCAGCCTTTAAATCAGGAAGAGTATGAGCAGTTAATTGATAGTGGATTGTATGCTGTTTTAGTGTATCAAGAAACCTATCATAGAGATGAATATAAAAAGCATCACCCAAAAGGAAGAAAGTCTAATTTCGATTACAGATTAGACACTCCAGATAGATTAGGAAAAGCAGGAATTCATAAAATAGGATTGGGTGCTTTATTTGGTTTAGAAGATTGGCGTGCCGATAGCTTTTTCACGGCACTTCATTTAAAGTATTTGCAAAAAACTTATTGGAAAACAAAGTACTCTATATCATTTCCTAGATTACGACCACATTCTGGCGGATTAGAACCAAAGGTAGAAATGACCGACCCAGATTTAGTCCAATTAATTTGTGCATTTAGGCTATTAGATGAAGATGTGGAATTGTCTATTTCTACAAGAGAAAGTGAAGTCTTTAGGAATAATATTGTGAATTTAGGAATTACATCTATAAGTGCAGAATCTAAAACCAATCCTGGAGGTTATGCTGTAGCTCCAGAATCTTTAGAGCAATTTGAAATTTCAGATGAACGATCTACTGAAGAAATCGCTACAATGCTAAAAGGCCAAGGACTAGAAGTAGTTTGGAAAGATTGGGCAAATAACTGGAAATAAAGAGACATAATTATTTATGAAATTAACTAAGGAAGAGCAACAACATTACGATCGTCATTTAATTCTAGATGAAATTAGTGTTGATGGGCAATTAAAGCTGAAGAAATCTAAAGTTTTAGTTATTGGAGCGGGCGGACTTGGTTGCCCTGTACTACAATACTTAACGGCTGCTGGAGTTGGAACTATTGGTATTGTAGATGATGATATTGTCACTAAAAGTAATTTACAACGTCAAATATTATATACTTACGACGACCTTGGTGTTTTAAAAACGGATGCTATTATTAAACGCTTACATGGATTGAATCCATTCGTAAACTTTAAAATATATTCAATACGATTATCTAAAGAAAATGCAATAAACCTTTTTCGAGAATACGATATTGTTGTTGATGCAAGTGACAATTTCCCAACACGCTACCTAGTTAATGATGCTGCTATTTTAACTAATAAACCTGTAGTTTTTGGTTCTATTTTTAAGTTTGAAGGCCATGTTAGTGTCTTTAATTATAAAAATGGACCTACGTATCGTTGTTTATTTCCTAAACCTCCCAAATCTAATCATGTTCCAAATTGTTCTGAAATAGGGGTTTTAGGAGTATTGTCTGGAATTATAGGCTGTTTGCAAGCTAATGAAGTTATAAAAATAATTTGTAGTATTGGAACAGTTTTAACGGGGAAACTTTTAACGTTTAATGCTCTTAACATGCAGCAATTACTTTTTTCATTCAAAAAAAGCACAACAATTAATATTACAAATCTAGATATTGATTATGATGTGTTTTGTGAAGTACCTAAAACTGTTAAAAAAATCACACTAGAGCATTTAAAGACATCTCTAGACACATATAATTTATTAGATGTTAGAGAACATTGGGAGCGTAAAGAACATCATATTGGCGGCCAACATATACCACTTGGAGAGTTAAACAATAATATTGGTAATATTTTACAAGATAAAGATTTAGTTGTGTATTGTAAATCGGGAGCGCGTAGCACGATTGCTATTAAAACGTTAACACAATATGGGTTTAAAAAACAACTTATAAGCTTATCCTTATTGTAAGATAGTAAACTATATTTATGTAAAAAAGCCCTTCAAGAAATTGAAGGGCTTTAAATTACATATGCAAGACTCAATCTTTTGATTTTTTCAAGTTCTGGTTTCTGTTATAGAAATATCCAAATAAACAGACTCGTTTTAAAAAATAGGAATACTCTTTTTTAATTTAAATGATGTTTTTTTAAACAAATAAAATCTGAATAAATATTGTTAAAGACATTCTCTCTTTTATTATAAATTTTCCCATCTATTTTAACAGTACCGCTTTGAAAATAAGACAGTTTTTGTTCTAATTCTTTTATTTTATGATTAAGAAAATACGATATAATTGAATCTTGATATTTCTCTGCAAGCCACATAGTTTGCGAATTCCCTTTATATTTATAAATACTTTCATACAACGGTTTTAGTCTTGAAAACCTAGAGTAAGTTTGTTTACCTATAGCATCCAAAATAATTTGATTGTTACGAGAAAGTACAAAATAAATTTTGGTAATATTATGTTTTACAATTAATGCATTTAACTGATCTAGTGTTTTAGTGTTAGAAACAAAAGAGTTTGCAAGAGAAGTATAAAAATAATTTTCTGAAGTAAACTTAGTATTTATAACTGTTTCTAAACAATCTGTTGGGCATAAAAGAAAAAGCGTTTTATGCATTATACTACAGGACTAGCATTTACATATGGAAATGATGAATGATGCACATCAATTTTTAACTCTTGATCGATTAGTTTGTATCCAAATGTATATTCTACTTTTGCTTCTTCTCCATTTAGATCTGTAAAAAAGTAATTACCCATAGCAATAGCTCTTTTTTCCTCTAAAATAAACCCTGTATTTTCAAACCTTACCTTTGTCCAAGGTTGTATAGCAAAACCTTTATCTTCTGAGCAAGCTCTATCATCGCCTGCTATAAAATAAGACAGCGCCTCAAGTTTTGTAGGTCTAAATTGTTCTATTTCACACTTTGTTGGTTTAAATAAAACAACCCCATTTTCAAATGCATAACGTTCCTCTAGAAACTTTCTTGCATATGTAATACATTCTTGCCTGTTATCTTTTAAGCTTCCTATTTTTACTACTCCATCCCCCCATTTTTTTTGTGACTCTAACACTAGTTCTTTTGATATCATAATTAGAAAATTTTAATTATTAATTAATTTTAAAAATTCATTTCGTTTTAAGTCTTCTTTAAAACAACCGTCATATTCTATGGTTGTGGTAAAACTGTCTTTATCTTTTATTCCTCTAGAAGAAACACAAAGGTGTTTAGCATTAACCATTACAATAACATCTTTTGTCTCTAGGGCTTCCTGTAGTTCTCTTAATATTTGTAAAGTCAATCTTTCTTGAACTTGAGGACGATGTGCGTAGTAATCTACCAATCTATTTATTTTAGAAAGTCCTACTACTTTATCTTTTGGAATATATGCAATATGTGCATGCCCTATAATTGGTAAGAAATGATGCTCGCATGCAGAATCTATAGTAATATTCTGTTCTACTAACATTTTCTTGTATCCGTATTTATTATTAAAAACAGATAATTTTGGTTTGTTTTTGGGGTTTAAACCATAGAACAACTCTTTAACATACATTTTAGCAAAACGGTATGGCGTACCAGATAAACTATCATCTAATAAATCTAGACCAAGTTCCTCCATTATTTTCCCAAAATACTTCTGAATATTTTTAATTTTTTCATCATCAGATTTATCAAAAGCATCAGATAACATAGGTGTTTCTATATTACTTAATATATGATTATCCCCTATAAGCTCAATTTGTTTCTTATCCATTTTTAGTGCAACATTTATCTGTTTTACATTGACAATAATTCAAATTATATATATGTAACCCAGTAAGAGTAAAAGCAACGAAATAAGTAAACATATCTGACAGTGAAACCCATTGCATTTTTTCATTTATAATTAAAAAAAATAATGTCTCCCAGCTTATCCATAAAGCATATTTCATAAAGTTCTTAGAAGTCGTTTGAGTAGAACGATATATTGCCATGAAAGAAATGATTAAAAAAAGATAATCTAAACTTTTCCACCAAACTGGGGCAGTTTCACAGCCACCCATTGTACAACTCTTCGCTATAAAAAGTAATGGGGTTGCTATACAATGTATTATGCATAATGTGCTTGCTAATGCACCAAAAGCATCGGGTTTATTTAATATTAATTTCACTATCGTTATTTAATTAATACAACTGAATTGCAAATATAAATGTTTTATTTATTATTACAACTTAGTTGCATTAATTATATATATATTAAGTGCTTTTTTTCCTTTAATAATTTATAGACTATTCTTCTTAATTAAATAAACAATAACTAACGCTTCATAATTAACAAATAATAACTTTTATATTTACCTTAAAAAGTAAAACGAAACCTATTACTGTTAATCTTTGATCTTTTTTAACGTAAAAATTTTTGAGCCGATTTATTTCTTAAACTCTTACCAGTAAATTGAAAGAAAATAATAGCACTAATAAAAAGAAGTACTACTATATTCAACCAAAGATCATTTTCAATTCTATTTTTATAAATGAATTTTGGTAGCTCTTTATAGTTTTCGGCAGTAAATTTTTGTTTTTTAAACAACATTGGAACAAGATAATTTCTCCATTGGTCAGAAAATTCAAAGACTTGCTTTTTATAATCATTATAGTTTTTTTCAGATGTTCCTGCTATTTTATTTAATGATTGTTGCATTAATATTGCAGGCGATAAAAACTCAAATACAGCAATTAACTCTTGCTGTTTTTTTAATTGTAAGTCATATTCTGCTAATAAAGGTTTGTTTTTTTCTTCCATCACTTTTTCTGAAGCGAAATAATTATGCCAAAACCCATACTTTTCTGTATCACTCTCTTGTGCTAACTCAGGATGAGTTCTTAAATACGCACTCATTATTTCGTTTTGTTTTTCTTCATTTTCCTTTTTTATCAAACGAATTTCATTAATCATTTTTAAACGTGAAGGTGTTGGATATAAGGAATTCCCTAATTGGTTTATTGTTGCAGGTAATACCATTACTATAAATAACCATAGCCCAATTAATGTTAAAGCATTCTTTGATGAATCATTAATTTTTATATTTATAATTGAAGCTAATACAAACCAAAACAAATTATACCCTGCTATTATTAATAACAAGCCTAATAGGTTACTTGTTTTGAATACAAAAGCTTCTGAAGAAAAAATAGCAATTGAAACAAGTAAAGTGAGTAAGGTAATAACAGTAAAAACAAGATAACGAATAGCCATTTTATGTAATAACCAATTGATGGTAGAAATAGGTTGTGAAGATAATAATCGTAAAGTACCTAGTTCTTTTTCTTTAGATAAAATATTAAATGTAAAAGCAATAATTAACAATGGTAAAATAAAGATAATTACAAAAGCTAAATCAAAATTCCCAAATAATAGTTGTACAGGGTTTACCATTTCAGAATAATCTAAAGCAAAGTTATTTCCATAAACTGTTGGGCTTTTAAAATGTGTGTACATATCACTTTGTCCTGTTGCTATAAACGACAAGGCTTCTGGTGTCATTATTGCCAAACGTGGGTGTCTATAACCAATAGTCATAGGTTCAGATGGTAATTGCCAATAAGGCACTTCTGTTTTTTCTCCTCTTTCTAATTTTCCAAGCGTTATTAACATTACACTATCTTTTTTATGTAAGTCTTCTTGTACTTTTACAATGTCTCTAAGTCTTTTTTCTACATTTTTCTTTCCATTAAAAGTGGCAAATGCAAATAATAAAACAATACTGGCAAGTAATGCTACTAGCCAATTGCTCCTAATAAGTAATTTTATTTCGTATAATAAATTGTTAAAAAACATAGCTTTATATTTTTTTTGATGAGAATAATAAACCTGCAAACGGAATTAATAACCAAAGTGATAGAAACAATATATTTTGAATATTCTCTTTTAGTATCTCAAAAAGTGTAGGAGGGATAAAGTTAAACTTAGGTAATTTTTTAAATTTCTCAGCACTCATTTTATATCCTCGTTCACCAAATTTCGAATTGTCTTTAATATCATAATTTAAAAACTGCTGCTTTTCTATACGGTATTTTTCTGCAGCTTTTGTAAAATTCCAATGTAAATTATCACTTGTGTTTGCAATATCCATAGATAAAAACCTCACAGGGATAAAAGGAGATAAAAATGATAATTTTTTATACGCATCGTTTTGCTTTACAGCTATTTTGTATAAAATATTATAATGCTTTTCGTAAATCTTTGCTTCGTGTTCTTCTCCTTTTTGCATTCTGTAGCCTGCATAGTTAAATGGCAATTGGTGAATACTATCTACTTTATATTCCTTTAAAGTTTCTGCTTCTAGTTTTTTAGCAGCTTCATTCCATGGATTATGACCATCTAATCCACTTTTTTTATCTTCTGCTATACGCGCACTGAATTCAGATTTTGATGGATAAGGATAATTTTCATTTGCAAAATTAGTTGCAATTTTAGGAGTTATAAAACTAAATAAAATCCAAACAACTAAACTACTTACTAATGATATCCCTGAAGATTTACTCCACATAGATATTAGAACGGTAAGTGTTGTGATGATTAGATAATATAGCAAATACAAGGCAAAAAGAGATAGTAAACTACTCCAACTAAAAAATGTTAAATTTTCTAAATTTGAAAGTACTATCCCTATTATTAAAATAATAATAGTAGTCATAATAAAAATAGGAATAAATACAGCTAACCATTTACCCAAAACTAACTTTAAAGGGTGTATACCTTGGCTTTTAAGAATATTAAATGTTTGGTTCTCTACTTCTTTAGTATAAGAATTGTAACCAATTAATATAATAAGTAGTGGAAACAAATAAACCAATACGAAATTAATAGAGAGCGTTCCATGACGTGCTAAACTTGTCTGGTCGCTAGCTTCACTAAATGAGGCTTCATTTCTATTATGAGCTTCTAAAAAAATCGAATTTCCAGTATATTTAGTAACGCCATAATCAAATAAGGACAAGGCAAATTTTGGTTTAAATGCATAGGTTCCATAATGCGCTGCAGAGTGTGGATTTTTCTCACCTTGTGTTTCCCATATTTTACGTTCTTTAGAAACAGATTCTATATATTGTTGATTGTTTTTTTGGTATTGATTTATTCCAGTAAGCGTAGCAATAATCAATAAAATAAGAGTAATTACAATGGTTATCCTAAATCGACCATCCCGTATTAGTTCTCTCAACTCTTTAAAAATTATGTTTTTCATTTTAACTCACATTTTTAAAGTTCATAATATCTAGATATATAGTCTCTAACTCTTTTAATGAAAACTGGGATGAATTTGAATAATTTTCTAATACTCCGGATCGCATAATACCTATATGAGTACTTACTTCTTTTGCTCTAAACAAATCATGAGTTGCCATTAGTATTGCAACACCTTCATCTTTCATTTTATTAAGTAATTCAATAAACTCATTACTTGATTTTGGGTCTAGTCCAGAAGTAGGTTCATCTAATAATAAAACTTTTGATTGCTTAGCTATAGCCAAAGCTATTCCAACTTTTTGACGCATTCCTTTAGAAAAAGCTTTAACACGTTTTTTATGTGCAGCTTCCTCTAATCCTGCTTCTGTTAAATACATTTCTAATTCTTGAGAATTGAATTTTTTCCCTGAAAGTTTAGTGAAATAGTCTAAATTTTCAATAGCACTTAGACTTGGATACAGCATTAAATTCTCAGGTATATATGTTAAAAATTCTTTAGTTTTAATTGGGTTTTTAACGACATCTAATTCATTTATTTCTGCAACTCCAGATGTAGGTTGCATAAAGTTTAATAAGATATTTATAGTCGTTGATTTCCCTGCTCCATTTGCGCCTAGCAAGCATAATATTTCTCCTTTGTTTACATTAAAAGATAAATTATTTACAGCATTAAAATCACCATATGTTTTAGTGATATTCTTTGTCGTTATCATAATATATTTGATGTTTATATAGTAATATCTATATGCATGTAATTATATAAATACATGTTCATAAAAATTATTAAAAAAGTGATCGTATTGATTGTATTCAATACTATAAAATGGAATTAAAGTTATTTACCCTAATGATGGTGGTGGTCTACAAAAAAAAGAGTTCTTTATTGGACATTGTGAAAACTGATAAGAATACTCATTAAAAAAATGTTCTTTAAAGAAATGTTGAACCTTTTTTTTAATTTGAATTGAATCACTTTTAATAAAGGATACTTTATTAGATTCAATAACATATTTACAAATTTCGCATTCATTATAATCACCCTCGTCACTATGAGAAAAAGTATGTAAAGAAAACACCTTAATGCTGATAAAAAATATCAGAAAAAATAAAGTAATATGTTTCTTTTTATTTTTCAAATGGAAAGATTATAACATCAAATTTAAAAATTTATTTTAAATGTGTGATGTATATTTCTACAAACTCACAATAAAAAGGATTGTAAACAAAAAAAGATTATTCTTTACTTGCCATACTATTATTATTAATAAATATAAAGTTATTGATTAAGAGTGTAACATTACATATAGTTTAACCTATTTAATTATAATTTTCGATTATTGTTACTCAGCCGTTTTGTTCTAACCTCAATAAAACTCTTTATAAATGAAATTAATGCAATTGTAGCAGTAAATATCATAATACAAACTCTAATTATAGCCAAGTTATCTTTTCGATCTAAAGCTCCCAACAAAGGTTTTATAAGACCTATTACTATAATAAAAGTTAAAAAAACAGCCACATGTGAAACTATTTTATTTTCTTTTCTTAATCCAGAGTCACATAATAAAAGGAGAATACCTACAAATGCTGGTATCAATGCCGTTATAGATGGTGTTTCCGATGATAGATATCCTAAAAAAGAAAGCCCAATAAGTACTAATGCGTTAATTAAATTTACATAATATGGTTTCATAATTTTATAATTTTTTATGTTTGATGATAATTTAAAATGATTAAATCAATTTTTTAAAAAAGCTAAATCAATTTCACTCTTTATTAACAACTCATTTTGTAATGCTAAATCATAAGGAGTCTCGTTAAATTCTGTAAGTGCTTTTTTATCGGCTCCATTTTTCAATAATAATTTTATAAGTTCATTATTATTAGCTTTCATTGCTGCTAAATGAAGTGGACTTATGTTAATATTATTTTTGTAATTGACATCTACCCCTAATTCAATAGCTTTTTCTAATAGAAAAACACTATGCTTTTCTATAGCAATATGTGCTAAAGTATTTTCGCCTTCATAAATCTTTTTAGCATTAAAACCATTAGTAATTAGCTGGTTAATAAAATATTGGGTTAATGCTTTCTTTTTAGAATTAAACGATTTAAATACATAGTACAGTAGATCGTTGCCTTTAACATCTACAACATTAATATTAGCGCCTTTTTCTAGTAAAAAATTAAAATTATCCTTTTTACCTTTTTCAATAGCAACAGTTATTGCCGACTTACCTACTTTATTTTGATAATTAAAATCATTTGAAATTTCAACTATTTTTTCTAAGTTCTCTTTAGATCCAGATGCGGCATATATAAGCGCTGTATTACCTTTGTTGTCAACTTGATTAGGGGACACTCCTTCACTTACAAAAAAATTAAACAGTTCTGGATCGCCTCTCCTCACTGAAAGGTGTAATGGTGTTTTACCTTCCCAATTAACTTGATCTACTTCAATAGATAAATATTTAGATAAATATTTAAATACTTCTAATTGCAAAGTTTTCCGTCTCATTCCTTGCGATGCAAATAGTATAGCATTTTCTCCTTTTTTATTTAAATAATTATGGATCACACCTTTTTGTTTCCAAAATTTCATAGTATTAATATTTCCTCCTCTAGCAGCATAGAAAAAGAGATTATTCCCATCATTATCTTTAATATCTAAAGGCAAATTCCTATCTATAAAGTACTGAAAAACGGACATATCATCAATAGCTGCTCCAGAAAGTAATAATAAAACATTAGCACCTGACACATTGGTATAATCTAAAGGAATTCCTTGTTTTAAAATTAAATCGTAAACCTCTGTTTTTTGAACACCTCCAACAGCAGCCATTAATAGCATATTGGTTCCTCGTGATGTACTAGCATTTGGGTCGGCTCCTAATTTTAATAAGTGCTTCATAACATCTATATTTCCCTTATAAGCAGCCCATTGTAAATACATAAGACCTCCATGAGTAGTTTTAGTAACTGGGTTCCCTTCTAATGAAAGCATATATTTTATACTTTCTAATGGTGCATTATCTATTATAGCATATGCTACACCATCAAAAGAAAAAGGGTCTTTTTCAGTCGGGTCATTACCTGCTTTAATTGTATTTTTTATATCAATAACACTTGGTTTTGATTTCCAAAATTCACGGTTTAAAAATTTATTTTCATTTTGCGCATTTAAACACAAAAATGATATGAGCGTAAGCAAAGTAAATAGTGACCTCATAATCTATTGTTTTAATTATTTATTTTTTAAATAGCGTTAATGCCTGTAATATCTCTTCCAGTAATTAAAAGATGCATCTCATGAGTGCCTTGATAGGTAACTAGTGTTTCTAAATTCATAAGATGCCTCATAACTGGATATTCTCCAGTAATTCCCATACCTCCTAATATCTGTCTTGCTTCTTTAGCTACGAATTGAGCCATACGTACATTATTACGCTTAGCCATAGAAATTTGCTGATAGCTTTCTTTCTTTTCGTTCATTAATGTTCCTAGTTGATGGCAAAGCAATTGTGCTTTTGTAATTTCTGTAACCATTTCTGCTAGTTTCTTTTGAATAAGTTGCTTACTAGCAATTGGTTGCCCAAATTGAATACGTTCTTGTGAATAATTTAAGGCAGTTTCATAACAATCTATAGCAATACCTATACTACCCCAAGCCACAGCATACCTTCCAATATTAAGGCACTTATATGCATCTTTTATATTTTTACTTTTGGGTAAAAGTTGTGATTTAGGAAGTATAGATTCTGAAAAAATAAGTTCACCTGTTTTTGATGTTCTAAAAGACCACTTGTCTTCAATAAGAGAAGAATTAAAATTAGTTACTTTATCTGTTTCAACTATAACACCTCTAACATTACCATATTTATCTTTTGCCCAAACAATAGCTATATTGCAAGTTGTAGAGTTTCCAATCCACATTTTACTACCATTCAAAATAATATTATTATCAACTTCTTTAAAATGGCAATGCATACCTGCTGTATTTGAACCAAAGTCTGGTTCTGTAAGCCCGAAAGCCCCAAGATATTCTCCCGATGCCAATTTAGGTAAGTATTTTTCTTTCTGAGATTCTGAACCAAAAGTAAGTATAGCATACATTACTAAAGAGGTTTGTATCGAACTCATTACTCGAACTGAGGTATCTCCTCGTTCTAATTCCTGCATCATTAATCCATAAGCTATATAATCGGCTCCAAAACCTCCATATTTTTCTGGGATAATAAGACCAAATGCACCAATATTAGCAAGTTCTTCTGTAATATTAGGAATTGGTTTTGACTCTTGAAAACAATATTTAATTTTTGGTATTACAAATCGATTAACCCAAGATTTGGTAGACTCCTGAATTAGCTTTTGTTCTTCATTATATTGGATTGCTATATTGTAATAATCTGTTGTCATATTTTCTTATGCTAAAGTTTTTAAGATTATTATACACCTGTTTAATCTCTACTCCTTTACTACCTAAACACCTAATATTGAGCTTATTTCATAAACTACACACTACAGTTAACAGTGATAATTATTTAAATATATTAAACAAAAATAGTTATTTAGATTTATTCTAAATAATATTTTAACTATAAAATTTTATTTAGATACATAATATTGATTTTTTTTACGTGTTGATAAAATTGTTAAAAAAGTTCTAAAAATCATCATGAAAATATTAATTAGTTAACTGATATTTGAAGCTATTTAGAATCAATCTAATTAACAAGCCGATGGATATTACAAGAATAATAAAACGAGATTTTAGTACAGAACCTTTTGATTTAGATAAAATTAGTACTGCTATTTTAAAAGCCATGTCTATTGAAAATCAAGGCTCTAAAGCAGATGCTCACAATGTAGCATTAGCTGTTTACCAAACATTATTAATGCGTAATAAAAAAGACTCTCAACATATACCAACTGTTGAGGAAGTACAAGACATCGTTGAAGCCAAACTAATGGAGAGTAGATATACCGATACTGCAAAAGCTTATATATTATATAGAAATAAAAGAGCCCTAGAACGTAAACCTAATATCTTTGAAAAACGTATAAATTTGAAGCCTTATGAGTATCCACAATTGTATGAGTATGTACCAGCCATTCGCCATTCGTATTGGATACATACAGAATTTAACTTCACAAGCGATATTCAAGATTTTAAATCACGTCTTACCGATATAGAGCGTAACGCAATAAAAAACACAATGCTTGCTATTTCACAAATAGAAGTTTCAGTAAAATCCTTTTGGGGTGATTTATACCATAGAATGCCTAAGCCTGAAATTGGCTCTGTAGGTTCTACTTTTGCAGAAAGTGAAGTTAGGCATGCCGATGCTTACTCACATTTATTAGAAATTTTAGGACTCAACATAGAGTTTCAAAAATTAAAAAAGAAACCTGTAATAATGAAACGTGTGCAGTATTTAGAAACTGCATTACGTAACTCTAAAAGCGAAGACGATAAAGACTATGCTGAATCTATTTTATTGTTTTCCTTATTTATTGAACATGTATCATTATTCTCACAATTTTTAATAATCATGGCTTTTAATAAGCATAAAAACATGCTTAAAGGCATTTCTAATGTAGTAGAAGCTACATCAAAAGAGGAGCAAATACATGGTGATTTTGGAATAGACCTTATCAAGATACTTCAAGATGAGCATCCAGAATGGTTTATTCCAGAATATCATTATAATATTCAACAAATGTGTAAAGATGCTTACGAAGCCGAAAGTAATCTTGTCGATTGGATTTTTGAACAAGGAGAGCTAGATTTTCTTCCAAAAGAAGTTGTCAATGAATTTTTAAAACAACGTTTTAATAAATCCCTAGAGAGTATTGGCATCAAGAGTATTTTCAATATCAATCAAGATTTAGTATCTCAAACCGAATGGTTCGATGACGAAATTATAGGAACAAAACACGGAGATTTCTTCGTAAAACGCTCAATTAATTATAGTAAAAGAACACAAAGTATAACTAGTGACGACTTATTTTAAAATATGAAGCAAGAAAAAACAAATACTCAAGAGAGCAGAAAAGAAGGTCAAATTAGTACTAAAAAAAACAAACTAGTTGATGCAAGAAAAAAAGCATTAAAAAAGGTTGATTTAGAGAAAAGTAAAAGTTTCAAATGGCTTAATAATTACAGTCGACAATTTCTTGAATCAGGTTATCTTACTAAAGGGATAAGTCCAGAAGTTAGAATTCGAGAAATTGCAGAAAGAGCAGAGGAAATTTTAAAAATACCAGGCTATGCAAATAAGTTTTATGACTACATGGCCGAAGGTTATTTTTCACTTTCTTCTCCTGTATGGTCCAACTTTGGTAAGAAACGTGGACTCCCAATAAGTTGTTTTGGATCTCATATAGATGATGATATAGGAAATATTCTATACACACAATCTGAAGTTGGTATGATGTCTAAATTAGGAGGAGGTACTTCTGGTTATTTTGGAAAAATCCGACATCGTGGCGCGCCTATAAAAAATAATGGCGAAGCCTCTGGAGCAGTACATATAATGAGGTTATTTGAATCTATGGTAGATGTTGTAAGTCAAGGCTCTGTAAGGCGTGGTCGCTTCTCTCCTTATCTACCAATTGATCATCCAGATATTATGGAATTTTTAGAAATAGGAACAGAAGGGAACTTAATCCAAGAACTAACACATGGAGTTACTGTAACTAACGATTGGATGCAAGACATGATTAATGGAGATGTAGAGAAACGAACCATTTGGGCTAAAGTTTTACAACGAAGAGGAGAAATGGGATATCCTTATGTGTTTTTTACAGACAACGCCAATAATGGCGCTGCCGATGTATACAAGGATAAAAAGCATCCTATTTATGCAAGTAACCTTTGTACCGAAATTATGCTTCCATCAAACGACAATTGGTCTTTTGTTTGTGTACTATCTAGTATTAACGTCTTACATTATGATAAATGGAAAGATACTGATGCTGTGGAAACCATGGTCTATTTTTTGGATGCTGTTATTACGGAATTCATTGAGAAACTAGACTGTTATAAAAACTCACCCACAAAAGATGATCGTCAAACATTTTTATTCATGGAACGTGCTTATAATTTCGCTAAAGAAAATAGAGCTCTAGGATTAGGGGTTTTAGGCTGGCACTCTTTATTACAATCAAAAATGTATTCATTTAATAGTCAAGAAGCATATAATTTAAACACAGAAATCTTTAAAACAATTAATGAGCGCTCCTATAAAGCCTCTAAAAAGCTTTCAAAACATTTTGGTGAACCCAAATTACTTAAAGGCTATGGAAGAAGAAATGCAACGTTAAATGCTGTAGCACCTACAACATCTTCAGCATTTATATTAGGGCAAGTGTCTCAAGGTATTGAGCCCACTTGGTCTAATATTTATGTTAAGGATATTGCAAAAATAAAGACAACCATAAAAAACCCGTTTTTAGTAGAGCTTCTAAAAAGCAAAAGAAAAGATACCCCTGAAGTTTGGAGAAATATTAGAGACCGGGATGGTTCTGTACAACATTTAGATTTTTTAACAAAAGAAGAGAAAGATGTATTTAAAACCTATTCTGAAATAGATCAACTAGATATTATATATCAAGCAGCTAATAGACAAAATTACATTGACCAAGGCCAATCGGTTAATATAATTGTGCATCCAGATATGCCAATTAAAGACATTAATAAAATTCATATTACTGCTTGGAAGTTAGGCCTAAAATCACTCTATTATCAACACAGTATGAATGCAGCTCAAAAATTTAAGCAAAAGAAAGAATGTACTAGTTGTGAAGGATAACTAGATAATTAATATGTTTCTATATAATAAAGAAGAGTTAACAATATTACGATGATTATCAAACTTAAAAAAAAAAGAAAAATACGTTTGGCTAATAATTTTATAGGTATCATAAGTATTTAATATTGTTTAACTACTGTAAATAAAACTGTTATATTTATAATAATTAACAATTACTAATTTTTTATCATTCAAATATAGCTTATTATTTTAATTTATTCTAAATAAAAATAATATTATTTCTAAATATCATTAGCACTGGCTATTTTTTTAGTATTTATGATATAACTATTTATTATTGAGGATTATCATAAAAAATGGTTTTAATAATACTTTATAAAATTTAGATCATTATTTCTGTCATGATTAACAGGTTAAATTAAAAATGAATAGACCTATTGTAATATATAGTATCTAAACTAAACAAAAAAGCTACACATTTCTGTGAAGCTTTTTTATTACTAGTAGCGGGAACAGGACTCGAACCAATGACCTTCGGGTTATGAGAATAGTTATTTTTTTACCAACCTAATTGTGGTTTCTTTTTTGGGTATTTTTACTTTAACAAAAAATACTCCATTAGTTAAATTTTGCGTTTTTATTCTAATTTTAGAAACATTGACATAATTTTCTTTTTTTATCAATTTACCCAAAACATTAAAAAACTCTAAATCCACCTTATTATAATTCTTTCCTAGCTCCAAAATAGATAAAGAATTAATAGGGTTAGGATGTAAAATTATGGTCTTATCATAATTACTACTATTCGCAATACTCAATGTAGGATTAGTATAAACTCTAACATGTCCAGAGTTACTACCATTACCATCGTTACCAAATGCTCCTACTGCCAATGTCATTCCGTCTGAATTTAATTTAACAGCACCTAAACTTGCAGAAAAATCTTGACTGTTTTCACCTACAATATCGTTCCCTAATTGTGACCATGAGCCACCCATATCTCTATAAATTCTAACGAGTCCTGCTACCGAATTAGCTTCAGATGCTCCTACAGCTAATAAATCACCATCACTATTTAAACTAATAGAGCTTCCTAAATTATCTCCGCTATTTCCAATAATATCATTACCTAATTGAATCCATGCAGTCTCACTAGCATTCAATTCGTAAATTTTAGCTAATCCAGAATTGGTTCCATTCGTATCACTACGTCGCGCCCCAATTGCCAAGATAGATCCTAAACTATTTAAGCTTACTGAATAACCAAATTCTTCTCCAGAATTTACGCCCTCTATACTAAACCCTAATGACAACCATAAATTTGTATTATTGTGCCTTTTATATACCCTGACTGCCCCTTTACTAGAACTTAACAATGGCCATCTATGCGCACCTACAGCTACAATAGAACCATCTTCACTTAAACTTAAAGCACTTCCAAAATATTCTTGTTCTTGTTCACCATTAATAGTATATCTAAATATCCAACTACTATTAACCTTTTCATAAAGTTTAATGTGTCCTTCGCCATCACTTACGCTAGAGGCTCCAGCTCTTGGCGCTCCTATGGCTAATATATTCCCGTTTTTACTTAAAGCAACAGAATAACCGAAAAAGTCATCTTGAGAATCTCCATAAAAAGTATTTATTAACGACCAATTATTACCAACTTTATTAAATAACCTTACCATACCTGCATTATTTCCATTATCATCATTGTAAGGAGACCCAACTACTAAAATTTCTCCATCACCACTAAGACTAACTGAGTAACCAGATCTATCACTAAAGTTCGTTCCATTTATATCTTGACCAATTTGTACCCAATTTCCATTAGTATTTTGAAATACTCTTACATGTCCAGAAGTATTTCCATTTCCATCATTTTCTGGAGCACCAATTGCTATAATAGATCCGTTAGAACTTAAACTTACTGCATACCCAGACTCATCTCCAGAATGTTCTCCGTTTATATCGTTTCCAACTTGTGTCCATTGAGCTGAACACAATAAAGGAATCATCATTATTATTTTTAAAATAACAAGTTTCATCATCTATATCTTTTTAATTGTTCTTTGTTTTAATCGCTAACATTCTAGCTATTTTATAAGTTATTTGCCTAATATTCGTTTTAATATTGCGATTTGCCCATTATGCCAACTTTGGTGTTGTGAAAGGAGTTTTAATGCTTGATATTTATTCTTTACAGAGGGGTTTGGTACTTCTGTATCTTTATCTAAATCAATCTCACTTATATTTTCCAAATTTCTTAATGTGGCAGAGCATATATATTGGAACGCATCTAATAACTTTTTTGCTGAAGGTTTTTCGTTTTCAAAATCACTAGGATTAGATTTGGGTCCGTAAAATTTAATATAATCTGGCACTTTTACTTTTTTAGAAAACTCACTATCTACTCCTGAAATTGATGCTACTCCATGTAAATAATTCGCTAAAATAATATGACCAATTTGCCAGTTTATATTTGACTTTATAATTTCTGGGGTTTCATTCCACTTTTCAAATGGAATATCTACTATTAAATTCTCCGTTTTTTCCTTTGCCAGAAGAATTTGATCTTTAAGCACAATTATTTTCATCGTTATAATAGTTTATTTTTTTCTAAAAATTTCTTTCTCATATCTATAATCATTTAAATTATCTCAATCACTTTTTCTAAAGTAGTATGGTCTTATTATTCTTTTTAACAAAAACATTACTGTTGTTACATTTTAAAGGCATATCCAACCGCCTTATTAACTACCATTGCTAATTCAGCAAAAGCTGTTTCTTGAGAAGTAGCTAATAATTTCTGCTTTATCATATCTGTAACAACTTCAATAATATTTCTTCGAACTTTGACACTTTTTCCGAAGTAAACATTCATTAGCTTGTTTGGGATAATGTGATTTATTTTTAAAGTGTTTTCATTTACAAAAAACATTTTAATAGCATGCATACCACTTTTTCTAAGAACTATACATTCTGCCATTTGCCCATTAACATCTACTCTATGCTCCCAAATATCATATTCCTTAGAACACTTTAAAGGAGAAGCTTGTATTAACTTTTTTTGCAAATCATTTAGTGATTTATAGTTGCTTTTAATTTTGATTGTTTTTTCCATTAAAGAAAAGAATTACTTGATAATAATATTATATGCGTTTATTAAATTGGTTTTGTTATTGTCTGTAACAAAACACAATTATCTCACTAAAAACTTTTTACTAATAGTTCCTTTATTAAAGGATGCATTTAGTATATATACTCCTGTAGTCAAAAAATCTTTTGAAATAGTTTTTTCACTTCCTTTAAAAATTCTTTCTCCCGCTAAATTATATATAACATACTCTTGTAAAACAATAGAGCTAGGATAGTTTATTTTTATCTCATTTATTGTTGAAATAATAGTGATACCAGCAACTGACTCAAAACTATCAAGGCTTAAAGAGGCATCTTCTGTAACAGTATTAAAACCTGTCCATAACGCACCGGAATCTGTAACATAAACTCCTGTAGTGCCAATAGGTATGATTAAATTTATTATACTTCTGTTTCCAAAGGTGTCAAAACCACCAACTGTTGTTATGCTAGGTGGTGTTGTACCTTCTGATACAACAGTATTTAAAGAATTATTTCCAAAAGCCCCATCACCTATACTAGTAATACTACTAGGAATATTTATACTTGTTAACATATTATTGTAAAAAGCAAAATTAGCTATACTAGTAACACTATTAGGAATGATAACACTTGCTAATTGATTTAATTGAAAAGCTGAATTACCTATACTAGTAATATTATTAGGAATGGTAACACTTGTTAATTGATTATTAGCAAAAACAGAAGCATTTATAATAGTAATACTGCTAGGGATATTAATGCTTGTCAATTGATTATCATTAAAAGCTCCAACATCTATATTAGTAACACTATTAGGAATGGTAACACTTGTTAATTCATTATTAGCAAAAGCCGATTGACCTATACTGGTAATATTACTAGGAATGGTAATACTCGTTAATTGATTGTATTTAAAAACTGATTCACCTATAGTAGTGATACTATTTGGGATAACAACACTTGTCAATATATTGTTCCTGAAGGCCCCAACACCTATACTATTAACACTATTAGGAATTGTAACACTTGTTAATTGATTAGCTTGAAAAGCATTATTCCAAATAGTAGTAACACCACTTGGTATAGAAATACTTAATAATTGCTTATTATAAAAAGATGTTGCTCCTATTTCTGTAACAGTATAAGTTATACCGCTATTTGTTACTGTACTTGGAATGTTTACTGTTGCTCCGCCAGCTGTGTCATAGTCAGTGGTTTTAACTGTATTGTTAACTGTAGAAATTACTTCATAAGTTATATGATTTACCGTAAATGTTTGCGAATAACTTATCAATGATAAACTTAAAGCTAGTAAAATGAATAATGTCTGTTTCATGCTTATTTATACTATTGTAATAATTTTTAACAGTAAATATATATAGCATATATAACAGCAGAAATAGTTAATCTATTTCTGCCATCTTAGAATAAATAAACGTTAAGTTTCAATAAATATCCGAAAAAGAGACCAGCTATTAACCGTTATTCCATGCTAAAAATTATTTAAAAACTGCTCTCTTTTTCTAGAAAATACTGGGATTTTTTACCATTTTTTAAGTAAATAACTCCCGATTTATCATATTTATATGGTTTAGATTGACTATAGAAGATTGATGCGGACGTATAAAATTATTTTTAGAAAGACGTTCTTCAAATTCTTTTAAAATCTCTAATTACATTAAAAATAAAAAGATGAACTATGAAGTTCATCTTTTTATAATATAAAATTCAATTTAATTATTAGCTAGTTAACTAATATGTAGCATTACCTATTATTACTTTTTTGACTACCTCAAACTCAGCAGAATGTACTTTTACAAAATACACGCCTTTGGGTTGATTTAAAAGGCTAATTTTACATGAATTTCCTTTATAAGTTTTAGACATTATTTCTTGACCATAAACATTAATAATTGTAACATTATAAGTATCTAATGACGGAGTTTCAAAATTTAATTCGAATTCTCCCTTAGATGGATTTGGATGAATTGTTAAATTAACAGAACTGATTTCATTTCTTATAGTTCTTTTTTCCAATTCTCCTTTTTTAGATTCATTACAAGAACTTTTATAAACGTTATACCATAAAATTGAATTGCCTGTAGCAAATAAAAAGTCATGCTTTAAATTCAATTCTCCCCAACCGTTTGTTTTAACACACTTACTGTAGATATAATTGCCATCTTCTAGTACAGAAAAATAGTCTATGGTATACCATTGATATTTACGTAACCCATGGATTTTCATTTTTTTATCATCCCAAACAATTGGTATATATGGCCAGTTATATAAATGAGGATAATCATAAATCCATTCTTCGTATTCTGGAGACTGACCCGCCAAACCCTCTATACAAGTATGATTGGCTGGTGCTGTTGGTCCTCCATTTTGTTGCCATTCCATATAAAGGTTATACTTTCTATTATATAAATACCCGTTAGCATAATCCCTATTATTTGCAACGTAATATTGGTGTTCTTTTACATCTTTTTTTTCAGCTTGATTTAATATGGCATATCCTTTTTGCTTTTCTCTTCCTTGGATCCAGTCTCCATTATTATTAGATAATGAATTAACAACATCATCTCCGTTCATATGCTGTTGTGCGCGAATCGTTGATTTCCATAATGTACGTTCATCAAATTGACCATCTCCGTGCTGATACCCATTCCACATAAAAAAGCCTGCAAGCCCTGTAAACCCTAACGTGGCAACATCTTTGTAATGACCTACGTAATTTCCACAAGGGTTATACGTATGCCCTCCCTCTGAAAGTTGAACTGGTTTTCCATACCAACCATTAAGAAACCTAATTATTTTATAAAGACTCTTTTCAATTTCACCATAAAATACTGCATTATTATTTCCTTCTTCTTTTTCTTTAATAAGTTCTGCTGGATCACTGTAATATTTATTAAATCCAATAACATCTATTTCTGGTATTTCAGGACTTGTATCCATATCATATTGACTTGGTTGACTATCATTAAAATGGTGAGTTGTCATATTCATTCCTAATAAATGATCTGTATGCTTTAAATGGTTCTTAATATATTTTGCGATACGATTATGATAATTATAAATTGTCGCTTCAACTTCTGGGGTAATATTATTAGCACTTCCGTTACCTTCTGTTGATTCTTTCCATTGTTCGTTTATATGAAATGGTTCACTCAAAATTTCGAACTCATAAATTTGAGTAGAATATCCATACCTAGAAATGTAGTATCGTGTTCTTTGCTCATGATACTGAAGATCTTCTTCATTGTTTAGCATATCAATTGGTTCACTATTAGGATTAGAAGGGTCTGAATTATATCCATATGCAGGATATTGGTCATTAAGATCATAAAAAAATGTTACAGTTTTATCGTAAGTTTGCCAATGTCCAAAATCCCAAATACTATGGTAAAAGTCTCCATATTTCATAAAAGGAGTATGGAGCATCAAATTAAATTGTATTAGTATATCATGTTGCTCACAAAGCTCTAAGAGTCTATCTTGCTCCCAAGCATAATGCAATCGATTATTATAATTCCCACGATGCTCAAATTCAATTAATGATGATGATGGCGTTTGTATGGTACGTATAAAACGTCCTCCTTGTTTTCCAAACGAATCAATATCCTTAAGGTAATTATCCCAAGCACTTGGTGGAGCAGCTTTATGCGTGTTTGTTGGAGAAGAACCTTCGTCCCATGGGTTTACTTTTACACCGTGATTGGAATACGGGCTAAATAAATTATGCCCAACAGGGTATACAATTCTTCCATCTCTTTCAAAGTTTCTTCTATTAACATGTGTTTTAACAAATCCAGATCCTCCACTTTCAACTACATTAAATTTAAAAGCTGGCAACTCAGCGTAAACGGAACCTTCTACAGAAATTTTAGCTTTTGCTGTCCATTCTCCTTTTAATGTAGGTGCAAAACGAACACGCATGGCATACTCTGTCATTTGATCTATCCAATCTTTCGTATTATCAAGGTCTCGTTCGAATTCTTTATAGTAAAAAGCATCTACTTTTCTTTCTAAACCAGATGTGTGAGTAAATGTAAACTCAATATCTAATTCCCATTCTAGAAATGGATTTAAAGGAGTCGCGCCTGAAGGAAATTGATTAGGATAAATAAATGCATTAATCCGTTTTTTTAGTGCTTTATCTAATTTAAGGCCTAATTCTAGTTTTTTGTTTTTATATACTGAATTAAGGTCTGGATAGTTCATAACTAAAACATCATAGTTTCCTTTATTATTAATGTTAAGCCATAATCTGCTTGTAGTGTTGAAATTACCAGTATGAAAGTTTTTTTCTAAATGAATAGATTCAACAGCTGTTACTTTTTTATTTAGATTTCCCGTAAAAATATAGCTTTCATCTTCTTCAAATACAATACATTGGCGTTCATATTCATAAATTGCATTCTCTATATCGGTTTGAGAAACTATAGGGTTTAAAGAGCAATCATATACACTAACTTGTGCCCAATGATGAGAACTTATCATCATTAGAGAAATCAAGATTATTAACCGCTTCATATTACTCTTTTTCAATTTGTAATTCTAAGACTTTAATTCTTTTGTCTTGCTCAATTAAATAAAGTGTCAATTCTTCTATTTTTTCTAATAAAATGCGATTCATTTCTCCTAAATCTTGCCCATTATTTGCTACATATTCTGCACTCGGAACATTAGGCAGGTGTTTTTTTGCTTTAATAAATGTTTCTACTTCATTCAATGTTTTTAAATTATAATCATCTTCAAAAACATAATCTGGCCATAGCCCGCCATCAATTTTTATTTCGCGAGACCTAAGAAGTCCTGTATTATCAAGATATAATAATCTTTGAGTGTTATTTTCTATTAATAGAATAGGGCTATTTACAATTTGACTGGTTGTTTTTATATGCAACTTTCCCTGCATAGATAATGGGTCTGCCCCTATAGCCAAATTAGTAAGATATGATGTTGACCTAACATCTAGAGCAACTCTAGGAGTATCTGTCCCAACCCCTACTTTTGTATTTGAACACGTGAAGATTTTGCCAACACCAGAGAACCATTGTCCATTACCTCCAGATAAGTCACATGGACTAGTAAGTTGCGAATATCCTGCTTGGGTAATTAATAATAAAGTGATTAATAATAATTGTATATTTTTTGTTGCTTTCATGGTATTAAATGATTTAACTTTTGTTATAAACACTATTTTTATTTAAGATTTAGAATAGTTGATACTTTTATATATTTTCTCATAGATATACTAAATAACATTAATAGGAATTGAAGACTTCCCTGTTTTTAATAGCAGTAAAAGTATACGATATAAGCAACAAGAGAAATAGTTAATCTATTTCTGCTGCCTTAGAATAAATAAGCGTTAAGTTTCGGTAAACATCCGAAAAGAAAGGAGATAATTAACCGTTATTCCATGTTAAAAATACATTTAAAAACTGTTCTCTTTTTCTAGAAGATACCGGTATTTTTTTTCCATTTTTTAAATGAATAATACCCGATTTGTCATATTTATTTATATAATCTAGATTAACTATAAAAGATTGATGCGGGCGTATAAAATTGTTTTTAAAAAGACGCTCTTCAAACTCTTTTATAGTCTTTGAAACCACATATTTCTTATTATCACTGCAATAAAATGTAGTATATCCTTTATCTGATTCACAAAACAAGAGTTCCCTTAAATCTATAACTTGAAAACTATCATGCAATGATAAAATTAGCTTAGATTCATCATTTGTCCAAACTTGTTTTGCTAAGTTTAGTTGCTGTTTTTGCTCTGCAAAGGATAATTTAGTTACTTTTTTTAACGCTACTTGAAGTTCTTCTACATCTACAGGTTTTAAAATATAATCTATAGCTCCAATTTTTAAGGCTTTAAGTGCATATTCCTCATAAGCAGTAATAAAGATGGTTTTAAATGATAAATTTTCTGTTTGTTCTAAGAAATCAAATCCCGATCCATCAATAAGATTTATATCCAAAAAAACTAGTTCTGGTTTACAAGCATTTGCTACAATAACGGCATCTTTTACAGATTCACATTCTCCTATTACATCTATTGTAGTCTCTAATGATTGTAACAAGCTAATCAAACCTTTTCTTATATACTCTTTATCTTCTATTATTAATGTTTTCACTTAACTTATCAATTTATTATAATGTAAGGTATTACTAAAGTAGCAATTGTTCCCTGCTCGTTATATTTTTTTCTATCTTCAAGGCAAACAGAACCTTTCATTTTTAAATCCTTAGAAAGCATTTGCAATCGTTCTGAAGTTATAGCTGTAGATAATGATTTTTTATGTGTATTATTACTACATTTCAAAGACTCAATCTCAATTCCAATGCCATTATCTGTAATAGTGCAAATTAAGTTTTTATTTGAATAGGTAAGCCTAATATCTACAGATCTATCATTTTGTTGATTTGCAAAAGCATGCTCAATAGCATTCTCAACAAAAGGCTGAATTAGCATAGGTGGTATTTTAAATAACGATGTGTTTATAGTATCCTCTGTAGAAATAGTATAAGAATACATATCATTCTCTAAGTTTTGCAGTGTTAAATAGTTTTCTATTGCTAATAGCTCTTCAGATAACAAAACCATTTTATCTCTAGAATTCTCTAAAATAATTCGAAGTAGTTTAGAAAATTTAGATATGTATAAAACAGATTTCTTCTCTTCTTTATTTAAAATCATACCCTGTAATACAGAAAGTGAATTAAAAATAAAATGCGGTGTCATTTGTGAGCGTAAGAGTTTTTGCTCAATAATAACATTTTGATTTTTAGTTTTTTCAGTCTGTAGACTTAAATAAAAAAAGAAAATTATTAAAGACAATACTATTATTGTTATTATGAAGTAAAACCACCATTCTTTCCAATACGGTTTACTTATTTGAAACTTGTATGATATAGTCTTTTGAAATTCTTTTTGGTTTAAGCAAGAAGCATTAAAAATGTAACTCCCTGGGGGTAAGGATGTAAATGTAATTTCTCTATTTTTAGAATAATACCACTTATCATTTAAACCAAGTAACCTGTATTTATAGGTTAAATCATCTTTAAAAGATACACCTTCTATATTAAAAGTAATTCTATTTTGATTATGTTGTAATTCTACATTAGATTGATTTAAGGTTATTGAATCATTAATTATTACTTTTTTAATTTTTAGTCGAGGGTTACTAATATAATGCTTGTTTAAAATACTCTTATGCATTTTTAGAAGTCCTTTATTTGTCCCCAAGAATAAACTATCTCCAACGACTTCTAAATCTGTAATTTTATTATTATAGCCTATATTCCTAAAAGAAACCCCTTCTATAAATTTATGATTATTCTGTAATGATATTCTATTAATTCCTTTATCTGTTATTATCCAAATATTTTCATCATTCTCAAAATAAATTTCTTCTATATTATTACTCAATAAACCATCTTTCTTTGTTATTGTTTCAAAATTCCCGTTAGAATATGTTACAACACCACTACCTATAGTAGCTATAAATAATTTATTTTTTTCACTATTAACTTCTAAATCTTGAATTCTACAATCTAAAGCTTCTTTGTTTATTTTTTGAATTGTATCATTAAATACTTTAAATAATCCTTTTGGAGTTCCAATAAATATTTGATTATTATACGTTGAAGCATCTAAACATCTATACGGAAGCTTAATTTTTTGAACAGCATTATTTTTCACCTTAGTAACTTTCCCTATTGAAGACAAAAGAATTGCTCCTTTTTCAGGCTTTGACATGCCTAGCGTATACATTTTAATATTTGTATAATTTATATTTCTGAACAACTTATTATCAGATATAAAATATAAATCATCACTAGCGCTATCATATTCCACTAAAGAAGAGATTGAAAGCCTAGATTTATAAATTTTTTCAAATTTTCCACCTTTGCTTCTTTTTATAACATTTCCATTAGCAAAACCTAAAACTAAATCATTGTTATTCGTTTTTACCATAGATTTTACTTCTTCATTTCCAATACTTATACAATCTATTTCTGGGCTTGCGATGTAAAACACTCCAGATTTTAATGTACTAAACCAATATCCTCCTTCATGATCTATGAAAAAACTTGTACATGTCTTTTTATGGAAAAAGCTTTTTTTAATATTTCCTTCCAAATCATAAATAGAGACTCCTCCTTCTACAAAGTTTATAGCTATTTTATCATTCCCTACTTTATTAATAGTTATCGGCTGGTTTTTAAATTTAGTAATCTCTATATCTTTCTTTTTCTTATTAACTATAACAACTTTATTATTATAAAGCATCACAAACACATTCTTACTATATGAAATATTATCAATAAACCCTTGATTAAGGGTGTAATTAAAATTGCCCGTATTATCTATATAATTATACTTATTATCTTTATCTATAGCTACATAAAGTTTTTCATTTTTTTTAGGCAGTATTTTAGGCTTCTTTAAAAGCTTACCTTCTTTAGAAATTATTACGTTTCCAACAATTTTTTGTCCTGCCAAGTGTAAATTATCTTCATTATCTAAATAAATACTTTTTATTATTTGATAAGGAGATGTAATGATTTCCTTCAATAAATAATTATACTTATATTCAATAAACTTATCACTACCTTTCTGAAAATAGAATAATTTATTGGTATGTTTTGTCCAACACCAAATTTGATTGTTTGTTTGTGGAAAAAAATCAAAAATCACATTACCTGGTACTCCATGATTCTTTCCATAGTTTATAAATTCATATCCATTATATTGTGATAATCCCCTATCACTTGAAAACCATAAGTAACCATTTATATCGTCTTGATATATATCATATATTTCATTACTTGGCAAGCCATCTTTTAAACTAAAATTAATCTCGTTATAGTTTTGAGAAAAACTATAATTAATAACAGTCAATAAAATTATTATTATGATCTGTCTCAAGATTTTAGATTTTATATACAAAGGTAATTTTGTTTTATTCAAATAACGTAAAATATTTATAAACCCGTATTTATTAATCAAATCAATTACAATTCCAGTTTATACATGTGTAAATATTTTTATAGCAGATATAATATACCTATCCTTTATCTTTTCATTATTATATACTTTTACCTTAAAGTTTTATTGCCTAACTAAAAAAGCAGTTACAATAATAAAAATTAGCTGGAATTGGTTGGAATTGGTTGGAATTCTAACATGTTATTTCCATGTTGCTATTATATACGTTAAATAAAAAAAGCTTCACAAATTGTGAAGCTTTTTTTATTTAGTAGCGGGAACAGGACTCGAACCTGTGACCTTCGGGTTATGAGCCCGACGAGCTACCTACTGCTCTATCCCGCGATATTGGACTGCAAATATACAACCCTTTTTAGATATAACAAGCATTATTTTTAAAAAAATTACTGTTCAATATTTATTGCCTCAAAACCAACAAGTTCCATTGTTATAAATTGCCATGTTATTTGTATTGGGTTACAACAAACCTCACAATCTTCTACATAAGTTTGTTTAGCAACACTATTATCTAATAGCATTGAGATCTCTTCCCAGCAATATGGGCATTGAAAAAAATGTTCTATCATAAGTAAAAAAAACAGCTAACGATAAAGTTAGCTGTTTTTTTAATTATATATAAGTGTAGATTTAATCTCTTTCTACAACATATGTTTTTGTTGTAGTTAATAAACTTTTAGAAATACTAGCTTTATCATCTACAACACTTACATAATTTTCGTCTAGTTTATTATCACTAACCATTAAAGTATTTAAGTGTTTAAGACGTCCTAATTGCAATGGTAAATGTCCTATTAAGTTATTTTCTGCTAAAATAAGCTCTTCTAATTGATTTAATTCACCTAACTCAACTGGAATATAACCTTCCAGATTATTGTCTATTAAGCTTAATTTTTTCAACTTGGTTAAAGCCTTTATTTCTGTTGGTATTACTCCTGTTAAAAAATTACTTCCTAATTGTAATACTTCTAAATTAACTAAATTTGTAATAGACGTAGGAATAGTTCCTTGCAACTTGTTACTATATAATGTTAATACCCTTAATTGATCTAAAGTTCCTAATTCTAAAGGGATTTCACCTTCTAATTTATTTAAAAATAATTCTAACGACTCTAAGTTTTTTAATTTAGCAATGCTACTTGGTATTTTACCTTCTAATTTATTAAAACCTAGGTTTATATTTTTAAGGTAAGTTAAGTTTCCTATTTCGTTTGGTAATGTCCCCTGAAGATTGTTAAATGATAAATCTATAGCCACAACCTTATCATTTTCAATTGTAACTCCATGCCAATGATCTGCTGTTTTTGTTAAGTCCCAAGTTATATTCCATTGTTCTCCCTGTGTAGCATTATATAATGCTAACAAAGCTTCTTGCTCATTTGTAGACACATTAGCAAATGCTAGTATTGATGAAAAAAGGCAGATTATAGTTAGTTGTATCGATTTCATTTAACAAATTGATTTAAAATCTATTGTAATCAAATTTAGTTAAAAAAACGTTTAAAACCAACTTTTAACGATTAAATACACTTACAAAGCATTCTTGCTCGACAAAAACAACCGGAATTACGACAAATTAACATCAAGAATAGTTAAAAAATACAGCTTAAATAATTCAAAAAACTAGGGTGCTCATATATTAAAAAAAGTTAAGAAAAATCTTCAATTTGAATTGTTACCGCTTCCCAGTCTTCCATTAGTTTAGCTAAATCATCCTTTTTAGACTGATAATTGTCAAAGAACTTAGGATCTGCTACCACTTCATCATAATTAGTAGCTAATTCAACATCAATTTCTTTTATTTCTTTTTCTAATTGATTGATTTTTGCTTCTACATTACTTAATTTATTATTTAGGGATTTTAGCTTTTTTTGAGCTTCATAAGACTGTTTATTGCTTTCTTTAGGAGTTGTTTTAACAACTGTTCGCTTTTCTACTTCTCTTAAATTTTCAACTTTACGCTGTTCTAAATAATAATCTATATCTCCTAAATACTCTTTCACCTTCTGGTCTTTAAATTCGTATACAGTACTAGTAAGACCTTGCAAGAAATCTCTATCGTGAGATACTAAAATAAGAGTGCCCTCAAAACGTTGCAACGCTTCTTTTAAAACATTCTTAGATTTAATATCTAAGTGATTGGTAGGTTCATCCATTATCAACACATTAAATGGCTGCAACATTAATTTTGCTAACGCCAATCTATTTCGCTCACCTCCAGATAGTACTCTTACATACTTTTCTACTTCTTCCCCTCTAAACAAAAAGGATCCCAAAATATCTCTAACCTTACTTCTGTTTGTTTCATTTGCTGCATCTATCATAGTATCTAAAACAGTTTTACTACCGTCAAGATATTCTGCTTGATTTTGCGCGAAGTAACCTATTTGTACATTGTGTCCTAATTTTAAATCTCCTTCATGCTGTATGTCTCCAACTAAAATTTTTGCAAGCGTAGATTTCCCTTGTCCATTTTGCCCCACAAAAGCTGTTTTTATATCACGTTCTATCATGATATCTATATTAGACAATACTTGGTTGTCTCCATAGTTTTTGGAAATTGAATTAGCATCTACAACAACTTTACCTGGTACTATAGACACTGGAAAATTTAAAGTCATTACACTATTATCATCTTCATCTACTTCTATACGCTCTATTTTATCTAATTTTTTTATAAGTGATTGAGCCATTGTTGCCTTGGAAGCTTTTGCTCTAAACTTTTCTATAAGTTTTTCAGTTTGCTCAATTTGTTTTTGTTGGTTTTTTTGGGAAGCTAATTGTTGTGTTCTTATTTCTTCTCGTAATACTAAATATTTAGAATAAGGTTTCGGATAATCGTAAATACGACCAAGTGAAATTTCTATTGTTCTATTGGTTACATTATCTAAAAACATTTTATCGTGAGAGACAATAGCAACAGCTCCAAAATAATTTTTTAAAAAACCTTCTAACCATATAATAGATTCTATATCTAAGTGGTTTGTTGGCTCATCCAGTAACAATATATCATTACTTTGTAATAATAGCTTAGCTAACTCTATTCGCATTCTCCATCCACCAGAAAAGGTATCAGTTAATTTATTAAAATCTTCTCGTTTAAATCCTAAGCCTTGTAGAATTTTTTCTGTTTCTCCTTGATAATTATACCCTCCTAAAATTTCGTACTGGTGCTGTATTTCATTGAGATCTATCATTAATTGGCTATAGGCTTCACTCTCATAGTCTGTACGCTCAGCAAGTTGATTATTTATATCTTCCATTTGAGTTTCTAAAGTTTTTATTTCTGTAAAAGCTTCGTACGATTCCTCTAATACTGTACGACCAAAAACAAAATCAATGTCTTGTTTTAAAAAACCAATTTTAAGTGTTTTATCTGCTGCAATCTGTCCAGAATCTGGTTCTAATTCTTTTGCTAAGATTTTAAGCATTGTAGATTTTCCCGCTCCGTTTTTCCCTATAAGTCCAACTCTATCTCCATTTCCTAATTTAAAGGTTATGTCTTCGAACAAGTATTCTCCTTGAAAAGAGATTGATAAATTATGAATATTAAGCATAGAATGTGTCTCTTATTATAAAATTTTAAATAGATAAAACTTAACTTTGTATATATAGCTAAAACAGTTAAAAGTATTATTAAAACCAATTATTTTGCCTCTATCGAGATTGCAAAAGTACATTAATTTATATGTTTAAAAAAGGAACTAAATTATATAGCATTTTTAAGGGTGTTTGTCCAAAATGTCATAACGAATCTATGTATACAAATACTAATCCTTACATTTTAAATGAGGCTTTAGATATGCATGAACGTTGTAGTCACTGCAATACGAAATATAAAATTGAACCTTCTTTTTTTTATGGCTCTATGTATGTTAGTTATGGGGTTGGTATAGCTTTTGCTGTCGCTGCTTTTGTTATTAGCTATTTAATGTTAGAAACTAATTTAAAAATCGCTTTTGGAGCTATCGTTATAACTTTAATTGCTTTTATGCCTATTATTATGCGTATTTCTAGAAATATCTGGATTAACCTCTTTATGAGTTATGATAAATCTAACATTAAATAATACTACTTTGTTGTAAAACGCTTAATATCTACTTCTGCATTTAAAGTCTTGTTATGTTCTATGTAATTATACAGCTCATTAGCAACATAAGGACCAATCATTACACCTCTTGTTCCCAAGCCATTAAGCACATAAACATTTTTATAATTTTTATGTTCACCAACTAGAGGCCTTCTATCTTTTGTTGTAGGTCTAATCCCTGCAGCCTGATCTATTACTTCATAATCGCATTTTATTAGGGTTTTAAGCTTATTTAAAAGCTCTTCTTTGGCTTTTTCTGTAATAGTATTAGTTTTGTCTTTCCAATCGTATGTGGAACCTATTCTGTATAAATCTTTTGCTATAGGTATAATAAATACACTAGACTTTAAAACAAAGTCTAGTTTTAAATCTGGTGCATGTATTGTTAACAATTCACCTTTTACACCTGTTAGAGGTAGTTCTTTAAAAAATGGGTTTTGTTTTAAGCCAAAACCTTCAGCAAAAACTATACGTTTAGCCTTTCTTCCTTTATAACATAAATAATTCTCTTTTATTTCAAGTGAATCATAATCGAAATCATTTGAAATTAGTCGCTGAGTTTCTTTTAAAAATTTTCTATAATTTTTTACTAATAATTCTGTATTAATTCTCCCTGTGTTTAACACTTCACCCATTCCAAAAGTAGCATCTACACATTCGTTTGTATTTTCATGAATACCTGAAGATAATAATGGGCTAAGGTTTGGTTTATCTGATGCTGCATACCAATTGTTCTGCTCTTCAATTGAAGTAAATTTTCTATAAACGGGTATTTTATGATTTAGTTTAGTATTAAGACGTTCCTCAATATTTTTATAAATGGGTAAGGCTAAATCTAACTGCTCTTTATTTTTCCAAACACTAGTAAATCGTTTCAAAATTACTGGATTATATAGCCCCCCAGCTACAACCGATGATTTTTGAGAATTGTTATCGTAAACAATAAATGATTTATTTGTTTCTATTAATTTTTCACAAAAATTAATTCCTCCTAAACCACATCCAACAATTATATAATCTAATTCTATTTGGTTTTTCATATCACGAAGATAATGGATTATTAGTATTGAAGTAATAAATTGTAGAAAACAAAAAAACGCTCACTGTATAGTGAGCGTTTTAAAGTTATATAGCAAATGTGATTAATAAGACCACATGTCTAATTCAAAATTTCTTATTTTATCTTTAATTCTATCAGATTCTAACAACTGCATTAATGCGTTTTCTGCTATGTACTCATTTACTTCTCTATCACCGTATACATTTTCTTCTTTATAGATTACACTATTAAAGCGTCTAGCATTTAATATGTGATCGAAAGCAAATGGCACAGCACTATTTTTAGAGTTAAATGATTTTGCTTCGTGTAGTACATCTCTAGCATCTGGGAAAAACACCCAAAATAATGGATTTGGTTCTTTATTAGCTTCATCATTAGAATCAATAAAGTTAACATCTGGTGCAGCTGGCGCTATACCTAATAATCTATACTTTAATTCTCCTTGACGCTTATCAAAATACCATAATCCTTTAATTAAGTATGCACTAACATCGTATGATGCAATTGTTCTTTTAGTAATATACTCAGGATCAACACGACCGTCTGCATTAAATTGATCATAACCAACAGGTAATGTATCTATTTTAGTGGTAATGTCTTTTAATTCTTCTTTTGTACGTAATCCAGTAAAATAAGAATCGTTATAAACTTTTTCTATTTTACCTTCTGTTACAGCTTTAGTTAAAACATCAAACAGAGATCGTCTGTTAGTTCCAATATTATTAGTATCTACAGGATAGTATAAAGGAAAGTTAACACGTTCGTCAAGAATTATTTTCTCCCAAGTCATTTTAGCGAACATAATATCTCTATCACCAACATAACCATATTCTAACGGGTTATCGTTATCTATAGCTTTTTGCTCTTTTGTCTTTACTCCTATTTCATCAGGACTTTTAGCGTTTAATATGTTAGCTTGAGCAAAAGCTCCAGAGGCTAAACACAACCCAAAAACAACTGATAATAATGATTTACAATTCATTCTAAAATAATTTTAATTTTTAACAATTATAAAGCTTAGTTTGCTAACTCTATAATAATTGGATTTGCTGGTTTTATTTTTGGTCCAGAAGATTTAGATTTAATATCAAATATCTGAACTGTAGAACCACGCTTAGCTTTACGTAAAGCTCCTTTAGCTTGTCCGTTTAATCTATTCCCTTGTACTGTAACACTTGGCTGACCTGGCACTTTAAATTTGAAAGATGTTACTCTTAATGGTAAATCAAAATCGAAATCTAAAAGTTTAGCTTCTACTTTACCGATCTCAACATTGTTTCTTGGCAATTTGAAAGATCCATGTTGTCCTGCTATAACTCCACTTGGTACTGGAATATCTTTAATTCTAAATGTTTTCTTATCGGGAGCTTTAGAACCATCATCTAAAGTAGCGGTAACATTAATTGTAACTTCCCTTCCTGATGTAGGAACCATTACATATTGTCCAGCTTTTCCAGATCTTTTTAATCCAGGAGCACTTGCAGATACTTTATTATCTGGTACACCAGCAAAAGAAATGGTCATTGGGTTATTTACACCACGGTATACCACATTCATTTTATCTGCAGATATAGTAGCAGAGTTTGGTCTAGGTACTACTACATAGTTTCCTACAATAGGAATATCTAAAGGCTTACCGTCTTCTAAGAATGTAAAGTTTCCTTTTACATCATGCTCTCCAACATTTCCTACATTAAAGTCTAATGTTGCAGCTCCTGTAGAATCGATAGCTGTAGATAAATCAATTTCTTTACCTTGAACCATTAATTTTGTAGGAGTTACATTAGCATATTTACCTAATACCACTCTACCTTGGAATTTTTCACCTGCAAAGAATGCAGATTTATCAGCTAATACAATAGCTTTATAGTTTTTTAAAGATACAGCTTCTGTAACAAGGTTTCCTAAAAAACCATTGTACATGTTAGTTTCTGTAGCTTTAATATCATTTTGCATTGCTGTTAACTTCGTGTAAGAGGCAATAGCTGGAAATCCTTTAAAATGGTAATCTAACCATTTTTTCTTAACTCCCTCTCCATCTGTAACATCACTTAAATCGAAACGATTTTCGAAACTTTCAATTACTTTAGTCCATTTAACATCCTCACCAACAATACCTTTAATATCTTCTTTATATTTATTGATTGCCGCCATGATAGCATCACCACGTTTAGTTAAACGATCTCCGGTAAACCATAACTCATTAAGTTTATCACCTTTGTCCATTTTTTCATAAGGAAGGTTTCCATTTTCTTCTCTTAAATACCCTCCCTTTTTAATAATGTCATCTTCTTTTACTCCTTCTAAAAATTTGTAAAATTCATCAGACACCTTACTTATTTGCTGAGCTTTACTAGCTACTACAGCAAATTCTTGTGGTTTCTCTTCTGCTTTTCCTTTTAATTGATCAAGGATACCATTATTTGTTGCTGCAGCTAATTCATTAGCTGTACCGAACTTAGCGTTCATTAACCCAAATGCGGATAATACTTCTTTTGACATTGTCATTGCAATCATAGCAATGAATACCAAGTACATCAGGTTAATCATTTTCTGCCTTGCGGACTGTTTTCCTCCTGCCATTTCTAATTAGTTTTTTAAGTTATTAATAATTTATACTAACTTCTAATTAGTTTTTGTTCATTGCAGATAACATTCCTCCATAAACACCATTTAAAGATGATAAGTTAGATGCTAGTGATTGCATTTGTTCTTTTAACTTAGTTGCATTTTCTACTGCTTCTTCATTAATAGAGGCTTGACGGTTAGCACTTTCCATTTGTACTTTGTATAAGCTATTTAAAGATTCCATTTGTGCAGCAGCAAGAGACATTTCTTCTCCGTATTTTTTAGTTGCTGCAATAGAGTCTACAGTTGGAGAAATTCCTTTTGCAGCACCTTCGAAGTTTTTAATACTAGTTCCCAAGCTAGCCATTAATTCTCCATCTATTTTTGCTTCTTTTAATAAGTTATCTAATTTTTTAGATAATAGGCCTTCCGCATCTTTAGGCTCTTCTTTTTTTCCTTTTTTAGTTGCAACGCCTCCAGCTAATTCTGGGTAAACTAAAGACCAATCTAAATCCCCTGATTGTCTTTCGAAAGCTGATATTGTAAATACAATCGCTTCAACAACCATTCCTATTGTTAAAATCTCTGATCCAAAAGGCCAGTGTTGGATTTTAAATAATGCTCCAACAATTACAATTGCCGCTCCTAGTCCATAGACCATATTCATTGACGAGATTTTCCCTTTTTGTGCCATAATTTCTAATTTTTAAGTAGTTAATTTTAATTTTTGTTATTTAAGTAGGTAATATATTTACAATGTCTTATTGTCTAGCATTTGCTGTTACATCTGTTCCCATATAATCTTGAATGGTTCTGAACCCTATGTAACTTCTTGCTGAATCTGCATATTCATAATCTCTTGAACTTACTTGTAAGAAGTATGCAACATCTTTCCAAGACCCACCTCTAACAACTTTACGGTGGTTATTTTTATCATTAACACTTGGATTTATTGTAGATGCATACTCGTAAGATGATGGATCATAAGAAGAGTCCACCCATTCTGCAACGTTACCAGCCATATTGTATAAGTTAAAATCATTTGGCTCGTATGCATCTGCTTCTACTGTATATAAAGCTTGATCTGCAGCATAGTCTCCACGCAAAGGCTTAAAGTTAGCCATAAAACATCCTCTATCGTTTTTCGCATAAGGTCCTCCCCATGGAAAAGTTGCAGCCTGTAGACCTCCTCTAGCTGCATATTCCCATTGTGCTTCTGAAGGTAATCTATAACGACTTACGTTGTGTATTTTCTTTTGTTTTCTATATGCGTTGTGATATAATGTTCTCCACTCACAAAACGCTTTAGCTTGTTTCCACGTAACTCCTACTACTGGATAATCACTGTATGCATCGTGCCAGAAGTAATCGTTATGCATTGGCTCATTATATGAGTATGCAAAATCTCTAATCCAAGCTGTAGTATCTGGATAAATTTCTACCTCTTCCTTTACAATTACATCCTTACGTCTTAGACTTCTGTCGTTAGCCGCTTTTTGGATATCCATATAAGTATACTGAAACTTAAACTTAGTTACATCCCATGTACGTTGTCCATTATATGATTCTTCTAAAGGAATATACATAGTATCCATTACTTCAACATAGTACTCATCTGGATATTCTGCAGTATCAAATATTAAATCAACATCATTATTTAACTTTCTTCCTTCGTAACCAGTTTCTCCTAGACCACTATAGTTATCTATCATGTATTTTTCGTAAGGAGTCATTTCTGTAGTATCTGCATCTTTAAATGCAAATTGCCCAATACCCTCCGATTCTGGATCTGTCTCTCCAACTTCATCAGCCAATATAGCTAACTTTGTCCTAATAGTAGAATCTCTTACCCATTCTACGAACTGACGGTACTCACTGTTAGTAATTTCTGTTTCATCCATATAAAATGACGCAACAGTAACCGTCTTAGCCGGCGCATCTTGAATACCAGCCAAATCATCATCAGCTTTACCCATTATAAATGCCCCTCCAGGCACTAAAGTCATCCCGTAGGGTTTTTCTGGATGCCATTTTTTTCCTTTAACACCTACTAACTGACCCTTATCTTTAGAGCCGCAACTTGCTAAAAGTGCCAAAACTGCCGTTAATAATACAAACTTCTTCATATTCATAGAAAACTCGAGGTTAATTAATTACTCTTAATTTTTTAAGAGCGTAAACATATTTATATATTTTTTAAAAAACAACTTTTTTTGTAAAAAAAAATACATTTAATCGTTAAAAACAAACTCTTTAACGATAATTGTCTTAATTTCTTTAACATTTAACTTTTTGCCTTAAACGCTGTTTTTTTGATACGCCTTATACCATCTATCTGGTATCTTGCCATTACACGCATCTATATAATCTTGATGTGTACATGGTAATAACGTATGCTTTTTTAATTTATTATTAACATTTGATAAAAAAGGTATTTCTATCCACCATCTCCCAGTTTTTGTGCTTTTATAAAACACTAATTCTTGAGAATCTGCTAATGTAATGAATTTTTGATGATTATTTCCACTTACAAAATCATCATCTTTCACCCTATAATTAACACCTTCTATAAAATACCAAAGCATTTGAGCTATAAGCATTGCAGTTACTTCATCATCATAGGATGGCTTATATTCATATATACCAAATGCTGTTACCTTATTACTTATTCCTGCATAACGCGCAACTGCACATATTTCTTTTCCATTTAACCCATTAGGCGACAATCTTTGTTTTAAGCTCACTTCTGAAGCTTTAACAGATCCTAAGTCTATACTAACAACATTTGCATCTCTCATTACTGGTTCTACAATTGTTATATCACTTGAAACTTCTCCTAATCTATACGACTCAAAATATAAAGCTTCCATAAGGTCTATTTCTTCTTGCGAATTAAAATAGGTTTGATAGCCCAAAGTTGCATAATTAAATAAATTGTATGGTTGATCTAAAATAATTTTACCAACAAAGCTTGTATTTTTTATTGGCTTAGTTGAGTCACCTAAATCAAACTTAGAATCTACATTAACAATATTAACCATTGGCACTAAATTATCGTACGCACGGTATACGGCATAGGTTAAGTCTTGACTACCTCCCAATATAACTGGAATAATATTCTTTTGAATTAATATCCCTACTGTCGTTTTTAAAGCAAAGTAAGTATCCTCTACAGATTCTCCCGCATTAATATTTCCTAAATCTGCAATATGAGTATTCCAGCTTCCTGGAAATAAAGCATAAAATGATTTTCTTACTTCATTTAATTCGAATGACTCGCCTATATAATTTATATCGTTTCTATTTTCTAAAACACCAAGTATTGCAATTGAAACGTTTTCTAAATCAGGAATTCCGTCTTGCAGTGAATGTATTCTTAATTTTCTTCCAATAGCCTGCATAGATAATAGCTCGTTATGAGCTAATACTATATCTGATACAGGAGATAAAAAATTAAAATTCATTTACTACTTCTTCTTTGTTGTCTTCTTTTTTACTGCTGTCTTCTTTCTAGCAGTTGTTTTTTTCTTAGGAGCGTTTTTTTCTATAATTGCTTTCACTTCAGTTAAAGTAAGTTTTGCTGCCTCTACTGTTTTGGGCAGTTCTATTTTAACCTTACCTTGGATAACATTATGCCTTCCCCATCTAGCCTTCTCAACTCTAATTCCTTCTTCTTCCCAATTATGAACTACTTTATCAATTTCCTTCTGGATTTTCGTTTCTATTAATTCAATAATATCGCCTTCTGAAAGGTTACCCCAATCGTATTTTTTATTTACATTAATAAACATGTTGTTCCATTTTATAAATGGTCCAAAACGGCCTTTCCCTTTTTGTACAGGTAATTCCTTATATATATATATAGGAGCGTCTGCTTTTTGCTTTTCCTTTATTAATACAATTGCTTCATCCAACTCTACTGTTAAAGGATCTTTCCCTTTAGGCAAAGATATATAGGCTTTACCATGCTTAACATATGGTCCAAAACGTCCATTATTAACAACTACATCTCCATCTTCATAAGTACCTAAACTTTTTGGAAGTTGGAATAAATCCATCGCTTCTTCAAATGTTATACTCCCTAATTGTTGGTCTGGTCCTAAACTAGCAAAAGTTGGCTTATCTTCATCATCTACTGTCCCCATTTGCACCATTGGCCCAAACTTACCTAAACGTACGCTTATTCGCTTTCCTGTTTTAGGGTCTTCACCTAAAATTCGCTCTCCAGATTCCCTTTCTGCATTTTCCTGTACATCGACTACTTTAGGATGAAAATCTTTATAAAAAGATTTCATAACCTTTTTCCAATCAGCCTTACCATCTGCAATATCATCAAATTGATTCTCAACATTTGCAGTAAAACTGTAATCTAAAATAGTTTCAAAATGGTTCACTAAAAAATCGGTTACAATCATTCCAATATCAGTAGGAACAAGTTTACCCTTGTCTGACCCTACTTTTTCTGTCAATAATTTTTCATTAACAGTGTTATTTTTCATCACTAATTGCGTGTAATCTCGCTCTACACCTTCAACCGTACCCTTTTCTATATATTTTCTATTTTGTATAGTTGAAATGGTTGGCGCATATGTAGATGGACGTCCAATACCAAGTTCTTCTAGCTTTTTAACAAGAGAGGCTTCCGTAAAACGATAAGGTGGTCTTGTAAAGCGTTGAGTTGCCGTTATATAATTATTAAGTAATACTTCATTAACTTTTAATGCAGGCAACATCCCGTCTTGTTCTGTATCATCATCATCAGTTCCTTCTAAGTATACTTTTAAAAATCCATCAAACTTAATAACTTCTCCATTTGCTGTAAATGTATCATTATGAGAAGCTGCACTAATTTTCACATTAGTTCTTTCTAATTGCGCTTCACTCATTTGCGATGCAATAGCACGTTTCCATATTAACTCATACAACCGTGTTTGATCATAATCTAAACCAGCAGAATGCGCAGCGAAGTTTGTTGGGCGTATGGCCTCGTGAGCTTCTTGTGCTCCCTTAGCTTTTCCTTTATAGTTTCTTTCCTTACTATATTCTTCACCGTATGCTTTTACTATTTCTTCTTGCGCTCCTTTTCTTGCTTCATCAGATAGATTAACACTATCTGTTCTCATGTATGTAATTAAACCAGCTTCATATAATCGTTGAGCCATAGTCATGGTCTTACTTACCGAAAAGTACAACTTCCTTGAAGCTTCCTGCTGTAATGTAGATGTTGTAAATGGAGCTGCTGGAGATTTTTTTGCTGGTTTTTTCTCTAAACCTTCTACTTTAAATGTAGTATTTGTATTTACCTCTAAAAATGCTAATGCTTCTTCTTTTGTTTTAATAGACTTAGGAAGCTTAGCTTTAAAAGATTGCCCTGCTTCGTTAGCAAACTCAGCATCTATTCTATAAGATACTTCTGTTTTAAAGCCTTGAATTTCTCGTTCTCTCTCTACAATTAATCTTACAGATACAGATTGTACTCTTCCTGCAGATAATCCTCCTTTTACTTTTCGCCAAAGCACTGGAGATAATTCGTAACCTACTATTCTATCTAATACACGACGAGCTTGTTGTGCATCTACTAAATCATAATCTATATTTCTTGGGTTCTCTACAGCTTTTTGAATTGCAGATTTTGTAATCTCATGAAATACAATTCGTTTTATTTTTTCTTTATCTAATTTTAAAGATTCTGCTAAATGCCATGCAATAGCTTCTCCTTCTCGATCTTCATCACTAGCCAACCAAACCATTTCTGCTTTTTTAGCTAACTCTTTAAGTTTCTTTACAACAGCTTTTTTATCTGTTGATACTTCATATTTTGGATTAAAATCGCCATCTACATCTACTCCTAGTTCTTTTGAGGGTAAGTCGGATATGTGTCCGTAACTAGATTCTACTTTAAAGTCTTTTCCTAAAAACTTCTCTATAGTTTTTGCTTTAGCAGGTGACTCAACTATAACTAAATTCTTCGCCATTCTTCATTTTTTTGAATGTACAAATGTATGTCAAAAAAAATATACGAACCTAATTAAAAGTCCTTAAAGCTTCATTTTTAATACATTTTATTTTTTTTCAATCACTCATTTTCATATCAAAAACTCTGAGAAAAACTTAATGTTCCATAAGCATGAGTTGTAGACCTTGGTGTTTCTCTTGTATTAAAATTATACCCCAATTTAAAAGCACTATTCTTTATTTTTAAAACTGTACCTGCTTTAAATTTAAACAAATGGCGTTCTATTTCTGAAGTAAAAAAAGTATCACTATAATCTAAACTACCTTGAATTAATGTATTATGCACCACATACCTATACCCTAATCCAATATAACCATAAAACTCATTTCCCACAGTTTCATCTATCGCCCCAATTCGAGAAGTCTTTTGCAAGGGATTAAATTTTCCAATAAAATAATCTAAACCATACTCCACATATATATCTTTAGTACCTAAACTTATATCCCCTATATATTGGAGGTTTTGTTTATTATTTATTAAAGTATTTAAAATATATTTAGCTTTAAGATTAAGCAAAAATTTAAATTCTATTTCTTGATACCACGTTGGATTATCATTTATATTTAAAAACTCATGAAACCATGTTTGTAACTTCCCTGCTAAAGACTCCTCTCCTGTAATACCTGTTTCTATTCCCAATGAGAGCAAGCTTGTATTATTTACTCTAACAAGTTCTGTTTTTAAAAACAACCACCCAGCAAAAGGGCGATCAAACAATCTCGTATCGAAATCATGTAAGTTTTTAGGTGTATAGGTTTCATTACCCAACTTTATATTTAGTTGTAATGTGTTACTAGAGTCTTTTTTAAATAAAAAATTACTTTCAAGACTTCTTTTATAACCTAAAAACAATCCACTTGTATAATAACGATCTAACAAAACCATCTTATCATTCTCTACAATTATCTCTATAGCTTCATTAACTTCTTGTGCTTGAGAAAAGTAGATAGTTATTAAAGTTAGAAAAGATAAGATGGCTGTTTTCAAAAATAAATATTATTCGTTACCTATTTTTAATATGTCGTCATTCTCTTCAAAACCAATCACTTCTTTATAAATAAAGTACTGAGGTAAATACGCAAATGAAGCTGTAAATAACACTCCTATTCCGCATAAAATTAAACCTACAAATTGAGCAACAAGCCCAGAAATAATCAATAACCCAAACGTTATTAACCATTTTTTATTTCCTAATTCGAATCCTAATTTCACAATATTAGATACCGTTAAATCAGGATTAAACGCATAAATAACATTAATTAAAGCTATTGGAACTGCTACATATATTATAGGAAAAAAACAAAGCATAGTCGCTAGTAATGAAATTCCAAATGTTGCTGCTGCTAGCTTTACTGTTTTACCTAAGTATGGTTTTTTAAAAAAGTAAAAATAATCATCGGCTGTAGACTCATTAAAATCTTTAGTTTTACATATCCTATAAAATGCCGATTTCATCCCAAAACCAATTATCATAGCAAAAAAGGCAAACACAATTCCTAACAAATAAAAAGGTAACATATACATTATCATATCATCTGGTGGCACACCTTGCTCCATCATTTCAGGGTCTATCAATCCCATAGCTATTAATGGCAAGTACATTATTATATAAAATGGAAGCATTAGCACCATTGTTAATAACAACATTACTAAACCCTGCACCCATGTTTTTTTAAACAATTCTATAGATTGACTAAAAATCGTTCCAAAATCTAATTCTTTAGCGTTTTGTATTTTAAGTTGTATTTCTGAAAGCATAGTTGATTAGTTTTTATAATTATTTTTTACTCTTGACCTATTCTCATAATTTCATCATCTTCCTCTACTCCAACAACTTCTTTATAAATAAAATACGCAGGAAAATAAACCAAAGGAGCAGTAAAAAGCACACCAATTCCACAGGCCAAAATGCCAAGACATGCAATAACACCTGTAACGATTAATAACCCAAAAGACATTAACCACTTTTTGTTTCCTATATCAAAACTTAGCTTTACAATTTCCTCCACACTTTTTTCTGAATTAAATGCAAATACTACAGAAAAAAACATTAGAGGAACACATACATAAATATAAGGTATAAAGCATAACGCTTGAGCAATCACTGCCACCAATGAATAAGCTAATGAAAGTATTAGTATTTTTCTTAAATGACCGTCTTTAAAAAAATAAAAATAGTCTTCCGATACAGATTCCCCTTCTTCTTTTTGTAAACAAATCCTATAAAAAGCAGAAGTTAATGCTAAGGTTATTGTCGTTGAAATTATAGTAACTGGAATATTATATATAGCACTTGCACTGTAAAAATTAAACATCCCCTCAATCTCAAAATCTCCCAACTCTATAGGATTAACCACATCTAGTCCAAGCATTCCTAAAATAAAAGTATATAAAAAAGCTATTGGAAGTGTAATTAACGCCCCTATTATTATTGTTAAAAACCCCTGTAACCATAACTGTTTATACAGATTTATTGAACTATCAAAGATAGTTCCAAAATCTAAAGGTTGAGCATTCTGTATTTTTGAGCGTAATTGTTCAAATGTCATTTTTTATTTTGTTAAATAGTTAGTACTTCAAATGTAATTATTCTTTTTAACATATATAGCACTCTGTCACTTTGTCATAATATTTAAAATAGTTATATCTTTGCACACTTATTGACTGGTAGTAGCATCGGGAGTTAGCATGGAAAAAATTATAGACGAAAACAAACAAGGAGACACTCTTGTTTTAAAAAACAAAGAAGGAAACACTAAAAAACTTTTTATAGAAAGTTATGGCTGCGCTATGAATTTTAGCGACAGTGAAATAGTTGCTTCCATATTACAAAATGAAGGTTTTAACACAACAAAAAGCCTTGATGATGCTGATTTAGTGCTAGTAAACACTTGTTCTATTAGAGACAAAGCAGAACAAACTGTTAGAAAACGTTTAGAAAAATACAATGCAGTAAAACGCACAAATCCAAAAATGAAAGTGGGTGTGTTAGGCTGTATGGCCGAACGTTTAAAAAGCAAATTTTTAGAAGAAGAGAAAATTGTAGACCTTGTTGTAGGGCCAGATGCCTATAAAGATTTACCAAATCTTTTAGCAGAAGTAGAAGATGGTAGAGATGCAATAAATGTTGTACTATCTAAAGACGAAACTTATGGGGATATTTCTCCTGTACGAATTAACACTAATGGAGTAACAGCTCTAGTATCTATTACTAGAGGTTGTGACAATATGTGTACATTTTGCGTTGTTCCATTTACTAGAGGAAGAGAACGTAGTAGAGCCCCACAAAGTATTATAGAAGAAATAAACGATTTATGGAATAAAGGTTATAAGGAAATAACTCTTTTAGGTCAAAACGTAGATAGTTATCTTTGGTACGGTGGTGGTCTAAAAAAAGATTTTGCAAAAGCTTCCGAAATGCAAAAAGCTACAGCTGTAGATTTTGCTAAACTGTTATCTATTTGTGCAGAAACACAACCTAAAATGCGTATTCGTTTTTCGACATCTAACCCACAAGACATGTCTTTAGATGTTATTAAAACCATGGCCAAATACGACAATATATGTAATCACATACATTTACCTGTACAAAGTGGAAGCAATCGTATTTTAAAAGCTATGAATCGCTTACATACTAGAGAAGAGTATTTTGAACTTATAGATAATATTCGTAACATTATACCTAATTGCGCTATAAGTCAAGACATCATTGCAGGTTTCCCAACTGAAACGGAAGAAGACCATCAAGATACTTTATCTTTATTAGAATATGTAAAATATAATTTTGGTTATATGTTTACCTATTCTGAAAGACCAGGTACGCTTGCTGAGCGTAAATTGGAAGATGATGTTCCCGAAACTGTCAAAAGTAGAAGACTTAGTGAAATTATAGCACTTCAACTTAAACACAGCGAATTAAGAACAAAACAATATTTAAATACAACCATAGAAGTATTAATAGAACGTGCTTCTAAAAAATCTAGTGAACATTGGTCTGGTAGAAGTGCTCAAAATATAGTTGCCGTTTTCCCTAAAGAAAATTATAATATAGGCGATTTTGTAAATGTAAAAGTAACAGATTGTACAAAAGCGACACTAATTGGTAAAGCTATTGGATTTTCTAAAAACAATTAATCAATATAACCATGAAAAAAGTATTCTTATTATTAATTTCCCTTTCTTTATTTACTGCTTGTGAAAACGAACCTTTAGACAGTGGTTTTTTTGAAACTAACCCGATAGGCGGTGGTGGTTCTGACGGTGGCAGTAGTGGTGGATCAGAAAGTGGTGATTTAACATTATCTCTTTATGAATTAGATACAGATGTTACGTTTAGTTTATTTGGCACTCCATTTCAAACCATTACACGATCTGACCTTAATATATCTAACAACATAATAACAACAAGTTCTATTGAAGTCTCTGTGCCTCCAACTCCAGCTCAAACAGAAACACAAACTTATACAAGAAATAACCAAGGGCAAATTATTAGTGATATTTCTGTTAACTCTGCAGGAGTAACAACTAATGAGTATGTTATAACTTATACTGATGGGAAAATTTCTCAAATAACATATGATTATTTTGAGGATAATGATGATGATTTTATTTACAACTTTACATATAACGGAAATACAGCTACAAGAACTGAAGTAGGCTCTAATATTTCGACAGTTTTTACAACAGATGCAAATAATAGATTAATAAAAAAGGAATCTTTTGATGGCACAACATCTATTCAAGTAGAGACAATAACATATAATGCTGATGGAAACTGTTCTACTAGTGTAAGAACTGGAGAAACTAGCTCAAACTCTACTTATGTTTATGACACTAACAACAGCCCCTTAAAAGTTGTTTATGATGAGCAATATTTCTTATCCTTTTTTGGAGATGAATATGAACATGAAATTGGATCTTTTTTAGCTCATTTTCATGCTTCTAAGAATTGGAATGGCGTTAATATAGATGGAACAGCATATAATTTCAATTTGCAGTACAACTCTGCTAACCGAATCTCAAGCAGAACAATTTCGTACAACTATGGAAGTGACTTATCTTTTGAATTCTCGGAAGTTTTCACTTATGTAAACTAAATAACAACCTTTAATATTTCACTTATAAATTACATGGAATCCATTCAAGCTACAAAACAACGTTTCGGAATTATTGGAAATAGTGCAGGTCTTAATCGCGCTATAGAAAAAGCGATTCAAGTAGCACCAACAGATATTTCTGTATTAGTTACTGGAGAAAGTGGTGTTGGTAAAGAAAGTATTCCTAAAATAATTCATTCTCTATCCCACAGAAAACATGGCAAATATATTGCTGTAAACTGTGGTGCAATACCCGAAGGAACAATAGACAGTGAATTATTTGGACACGAAAAAGGTGCTTTTACAGGAGCTACGCAAACAAGAAGTGGTTATTTTGAAGTAGCAGATGGCGGAACTATTTTCTTAGACGAAGTAGGAGAACTCCCGTTAACCACACAAGTGAGATTACTACGTGTATTAGAAAACGGAGAATTTATAAAAGTAGGTTCTAGTAAGGTACAAAAAACGAATGTAAGAATAGTAGCTGCTACAAACGTGCATATGTTTGAAGCTATAAAAAAAGAAAAATTTAGAGAAGATTTATATTACAGATTAAGCACTGTTGATATTAGCCTTCCTCCTTTAAGAGATCGCCAAGAAGACATACATCTACTATTTAGGAAGTTTGCAAGTGACTTTGCTTTAAAGTATAAGATGCCAACTATAAAGCTAACTGAGGATGCCATAAATATATTATTAAAATTTCGTTGGAGCGGAAATATTAGGCAATTAAGAAATGTTGCAGAACAAATTTCTGTTTTAGAACAAAACAGAACAATTTCAGCAGATGCCTTACACAGCTATTTACCTAGTACTAGTGATAATTTACCAGCAGTAATTAAAACATCGAAATCTGAAGGTGATTTTAGCAGTGAGCGCGAAATATTGTATAAAGTTTTGTTTGACATGAAAGCTGATTTAAATGATTTAAAAAAGCTTACCATGGAACTTATGAAAACAGGAAATTCTAAAGATGTTCAAAAAAATAACGAAGGTTTAATTCAAAAAATATACGGAAACGAAAACGAACCATCAGGCTACGAAGAAAGCACAGAAAATCTTCAGGTTTTATCTATACCTCAGACAGCTAATACTAACGACAGTTATAATACTTCAACTGACAATTACGATTTTGCTGAAGAAATTGAAGAAGAAGAAACACTATCTTTACATGACAAAGAATTAGAACTCATTAAAAAATCTTTAGAACGTCATAGCGGAAAACGTAAATTAGCGGCAGAAGAGCTTGGTATTAGTGAAAGAACACTATATAGAAAAATAAAACAGTTTGACTTATAACTCTAATTATCAAACAAATACCATAGTTAAGTTAAACCGTTCTTAAAATAAAAAACTAGATAGAAAATAATTCTATTTTAGCAATAAAAAACATGAAAACAACAAAATATATCATCTTATCGTTAACTGCAATATTATGTATTAGCTGTGGTTTTTATTCATTATCAGGTGCCAGCACAGGTGATGCAAAAACATATCAAGTTAATTATTTTCAAAATAATGCTATTCTAGTAGAACCTGGTCTAGATAGAGACTTTACACTTGCTCTACAAGATTTAATATTAAATCAAACCAACTTAGAATTAGTTACCTCTAATGGAGACTTAGTTTACGAAGGTGAAATCACAAATTACAGGATAGCTCCAACAACAGCTACTGCAAATAATACAGCTGCGCAAAACAGATTAACAATAACGGTTAAAGTTAACTTTATCAATAAAACTAAAGAAGAAAACAATTTTGACAAAAGCTTCTCTTTCTTTTACGATTTTGCAGGTAGTGCTCAACTTTCGGGAAGTACAAAAGCAACTGCATTCGATGAGATTTTTGAACGTTTAACGCAAGATATTTTTAATGCATCTTTAGCAGATTGGTAATGAATCAAGCAGAGTTTACAAGCATATTACAACAACCACAAACGGTTACTAAAACACAAACCGAAAATTTGAAAACTATAATTAATAGTTTTCCTTATTTTCAATCTGCCCGTGTCATTTATTTAAAAGGCTTAAAAAACTCTGAAAGTTTTAAATACAATCATGCTCTAAAAACAACAGCAGCTTACACAACGGATAGAGGTATTTTATTCGATTTTATAACTTCTGATGTTTTTAAACAAAATGAAATATCACGATTTATTAAACAAAACACATCGCATTTAAAAGATATTGATGTTACTATTGAAGATATTTCTGTAAACAATACCATAACTCTAGATCAAGATTTAAAACAGCAATTCGAAGACACAAAAGATATTATTTTCGACCCTAGTTTATTTCAACCAAAAACAGAAAACGAACAAGATTCTATCTCTGAAATACCAGAAACTAGAGAAAATGAGTCAGAATCAGTAGCACCTACTCCTAGAGAAATATTAAATTTAGGTAAACCACTAAATTTCAACATAACAGAAACACACTCTTTTAATGAATGGTTAAACCTTACAAGTTTAAACCCTATTAAGAGAGAAAATACTGAAGAAAGCGAAAGTATTAAAGAAGTTATTGAAGAAAATAAAAAAGAAGATTCTCCATTAACACAACATAAAAAGTTCGAACTTATAGAGCAATTTATAAGTAAAAACCCAAAACTTGAAGTGCCTAGAAAAGGAGGCTCACATCACAATATAGCTAAAGCTCAGATGATTCAACCGGAAGCATTAATGACTGAAACTTTAGCTAGAATATATGTAGAACAGAAGAACTATAAAAAGGCAATTCAATCTTATAAAATTTTAAGTTTGAAATATCCAGAAAAAAGTGGTTTCTTTGCAGACCAAATTAAGGCAGTTAAACAATTACAAGAACAAAATAATACAAAATAATGAGTACGTTTACAATATTTTTAGCACTAATGGTAGTAGTAGCATTTCTACTAGTTGTAGTAATTATGGTGCAAAATCCTAAAGGTGGAGGATTATCTTCTTCTTTTGGAGGAGGTGGAACACAGCAATTAGGAGGTGTAAAGAAAACTACTGATTTCTTAGATAAAAGTACTTGGATATTAGCAACAATCTTAATTGCATTAATTCTTGCTTCTAATTTAGCAATAGACAGTGGTTCTAGAGTTCAAGACTCTAAAGCATTAGATCCTGACAACATTCAACAAGTAGACCCTGTTGAAACGCCAGTAATAGATGAAACAGGTACAAAAGCTTCAGATTCTACAAAATAAGAATATATCACACACTATATATTATAAGAGCCAACTGAAAAGTTGGCTTTTTTGTTTAACAATTTAACCTCTTTTATAATAAGCGACATTACGTCTGAAACTTTGTCAGTACCTTCCTATTGGCACATTTTTAGCTTTGCCTAACACATAAATAAAAATCTAATTAATATAAAACATACATTAAAATGAGTAAAGTTAACATTAAACCACTAGCAGATCGTGTTCTTGTAGAGCCTTTACCAGCAGAAACTAAAACAGCATCTGGATTATATATACCAGATTCTGCTCAAGAAAAACAACATAAAGGAACTGTTGTTGCTATTGGAACAGGAAAAAAAGACGAACCATTAACCGTAAAAGTTGGAGATAAAGTTCTTTATGGAAAATACTCTGGTTCCGAATTAAAACTAGATGGTAATGATTATTTAATGATGAGAGAAGAAGACATTCTTGCAATTATCTAAAATAAATTTATTCAGCTTTTGGTATTAAACCTCAAGCAAATTCTTACATAATAATTAAAAACAGGTTTCTGCTTTTGCAGAAATAACAAAATTAAAATTAACAATGGCAAAAGATATAAAATTTGATATAGAAGCACGTGACGGATTAAAACGTGGCGTTGACGCTTTAGCTAACGCAGTAAAAGTAACGTTAGGACCTAAAGGGCGTAATGTAATTATTAGTCGTTCATTTGGAGCACCACAAGTAACTAAAGATGGTGTTTCTGTTGCAAAAGAAGTTGAGTTAGAAAACCCATTAGAAAACATGGGAGCTCAAATGGTAAAAGAAGTCGCTTCTAAAACTAATGACTTAGCAGGAGATGGAACTACAACCGCCACAGTATTAGCTCAAGCTATAGTAAAAGAAGGCTTAAAAAATGTTGCTGCGGGTGCCAATCCAATGGATTTAAAACGCGGTATAGATAAAGCCGTTTCTGCAATAGTAGAAGATTTAGGAAAACAAGCTAAAGAAGTAGGAAGCTCTTCTGAAAAAATAAAACAAGTAGCTTCAATCTCTGCAAATAATGATGAAGTTATTGGAGACTTAATCGCTAATGCTTTTGGTAAAGTAGGTAAAGAAGGTGTTATAACTGTAGAAGAAGCAAAAGGAACAGATACTTATGTAGATGTTGTAGAAGGAATGCAGTTTGATAGAGGGTATTTATCTCCATACTTCGTTACTGATAGTGAGAAAATGATTACAGACTTAGAGAGTCCTTATGTTTTATTGTATGATAAAAAAGTATCTACAATGAAAGACTTATTACCAGTTTTAGAACCAGTTGCTCAAACAGGTAAGCCTCTATTAATTATAGCAGAAGATGTTGATGGTGAAGCGTTGGCAACTTTAGTAGTTAATAAACTACGTGGTTCTTTAAAAATTGCAGCTGTAAAAGCTCCTGGTTTTGGAGACAGACGTAAAGCTATGTTAGAAGATATTGCTATTTTAACAGGAGGTACTGTAATTTCTGAAGAAAGAGGATTCACTCTAGAAAACGCTACACTAGAAATGCTAGGTACTGCAGAACGTATTACTATAGATAAAGATAATACAACTGTTGTAAATGGTTCTGGAGATACAGATATGATTAAAAATAGAGTTAATCAAATTAAATCTCAAATAGAAGCGACTACTAGTGATTATGATAAAGAAAAACTACAAGAGCGTTTAGCTAAATTAGCTGGTGGTGTTGCCGTACTGTATGTAGGTGCTGCTAGTGAGGTAGAAATGAAAGAAAAGAAAGATCGTGTTGATGATGCTTTACATGCTACACGTGCAGCTGTAGAAGAAGGTATTGTTGCCGGTGGTGGTGTTGCTTTAATAAGAGCAAAGTCTGTTTTAGAGAAAATTACAACAGAAAATTTAGATGAAACTACTGGTATACAAATTGTAGCTCGCGCTATAGAGGCACCTATTCGTACTATTGTTGAAAATGCTGGAGGAGAAGGAAGTGTTGTAGTGTCTAAAATAATCGAAGGTAAAAACGATTTTGGGTACGATGCAAAATCTGAAGCCTATGTAGATATGCTTAAAGCTGGAATTATCGATCCTAAAAAAGTAACACGTATCGCATTAGAAAATGCAGCATCTGTTTCTGGAATGATTTTAACTACAGAATGTGCTTTAATAGATATTAAAGAAGATACTCCTGCTGGTGGCGGAATGCCTCCAATGGGTGGTGGAATGCCAGGAATGATGTAGTACATCTATAACAAACAATAAAAAAAGAAAAGCCTATTTCTAAAAAAGAAATAGGCTTTTTTTATTCAGAAAATTAATTACTTAATCTTCTTTTTTTCTTCCTAATGATCATCTATCACTTCTTCATCTCTATACTTACAACAAGGATGTACAGATGCATATGCTTCATCTGTCGCTTTTAATGTTTTAGTATCATGACCAACTGAAGCAACTTTTTTCTGAATAGTTTCTATATTAGTTTTACGCTCATCAAAAATTAATTTAAGTTCATGAGTTTTCACATTCCATACGGCAGATTTAACACCTTTAGTTTTTAAACATGCTTTTTCTATACGTTGTTTACACATCATACAAACACCATCAACTTCTAGAGAAGCTCTAGCATTTCTATTTTGTGCAAAAGTTACTGTGCTTACTAATAGTAAGGTCATCATTACAAATTGTTTCATATTCTTTCTTATTTATTTTTTTCTAATTTATTTTATATCGTAAACCTGTATAATAACTACTTCCAAATATAGGACCATATACAAAAGTAGTATCAAAATTTGAACCAAAAGGAGCATCTGCTCCTAAAATAGGGCTTTTCTGCTTTGTATTAGTTATATTCTCTCCACCTAAATACACTTCAAACTTTGAAGAAAACACTTTCGTTATTTGCGCATTTAATGTTTCTACACTTGGCGAATGTGTTGGTAATTGATATTGAGGTAAATTACTTAAGGTTGAAGAAAAACGTTGTTCTCCAAGCCAATTATAAGTTACATCAAATTTCCATTGTGATACATTACCTTCGCTAACTTCTGTTTCATATGAAGCGTTTGCAAAAATTCTATGTTTTGGAGTTAAGGGTTTATCTAACTTTCCAGAGTTATATTGTGTTTTTATATCATAAAATTTATATGCCGTACGTAAATCAAAATTTTCGAATATATTATAATTAAATTCAAATTGAAAACTATTTGCAGAACTTGCTCCTTGTAAATTATAAAAACGAACTTCATTAGGGTTTTCAAAATCTACAACAACCTGATTTTTAAAATCTGTTTTATAAAAATCTAGCGTTACATCTGCTTTTCTTCCAAATAAACTAAAACCTTGCAAGAAGGACACTCCATAATTCCATGCTATCTCTGGATCCAACCCATAAATTTCACCTCCACTATTTTCTATATTAATAACTCTAGAGGTTGAAAATATTTTTTGATTTTCTGCAAAAATACTTGCTCCTCTTTTCCCTCTTCCAATTGAAGCTCTTAGAGCAGATTTTTCCCAAGGAGTATATCGTAAATGTAATCGAGGTGTAATAAAATTCCCTAACGCACTATGTGTATCTACTCTCAACCCTGCTGTTAAATTCAACTTTCCTAAATCGTCATAATTGTATTCAAAAAAAGCACCTACTCCGCTTTCTGTTCTTTCAATGTTAAGCGTATTTACATCTTCTTTATAATTATCGTAAGTATAGCTTAACCCTGTTTTTATTTTATGTCTTGAATCAGTAATTATAGAATTATATATAACATTAGCGTAGGCACTATTATGCAAAATATTATAAACATTATACCCAAAATACGATTCTTGTTTATGATTACTATATGCGCCTTGTACTCCTAAACTCTGGTATGGTATTTCGGGATTTACATAACCTAATTTAGCAGACACTTCATAGCGTCTAGTATCTATTTCACTTCCCCAAGCATTAGTAGTAAACTTATCTGTATCTGGGTTAAAGTCTACTTGCCCCGCTTGTTTTTCATCATTTAAATACTTTAAATTAATAAAGCTTAAAAAACCTTTTTCTGGATTAGTATACTGCCAGCGGTTCATTAGATTAACTTGCTTAGCTAACGGCAAATCTAGAAAACTGTCATTATTTTTATCAAACTTTTCTCTTCTAGAATCTCCATGCAAATATACTCCTGTACTCCACTTATCATTTACCTTAGTATTTAAATGTGTATTTAACTCTAACCTACCATTAATAGCTCCATAAGTATTAACAAAAAACTTATTGTCTGTTGTAGGCTTAACTAATTCAGCATTAATTTGTCCAGCAATACTTTCGTACCCATTAATAACACTTCCTGCTCCTTTTGTTATTTGTATACTTTGCACCCATGTACCTGGAATAAAACTTAATCCAAAAGCTTGAGAAGCTCCACGAATAGATGGAATATTTTCTGTTGCTATTAAGATATAAGGACTGGTTAGACCTAACATTTTTATTTGTCGTGTTCCAGTTACCGCATCAGAAAAATTAACATCTATAGAGGGATTTGTTTCAAAGCTTTCCGATAGATTGCAGCATGCAGCTTTTAACAATTCGTCACTACTAACTGTAATAATGTTTTGTGCCTTTAAATACGATTTAGCTGTTGCTTGTTTTCTTGCTGTTACAGTTACCTCATTTAAAGCACTTGTAGATTGTAACCAATGCGTTATATTTTTAGGGTTATTAACCGTTATTGTATCTGTTTTAAACCCTATATAACTTATAACTAATTGTTTGTACTCTTTTTTATATGGCAGGTTAAAATCACCTTCAAAATCGGTAACTGCACCTACTTTAGTGTTTAACCAGTATACATTAGCCCCTGGTAAACCTAATTTTTCATTATTTGTATTTGCTTCCCACACTGTACCTTTTGCAGTTTCTTGAGACCACAACATTAAAGGAAGAAACAATACTATTATATATACATATTTCACTTATCATTGCTCATTTATAATGAGTCTTTTTTTACTTTAATAAATCTATTGTTTAAACTAATAGTGCTCTACAATTTATAACTGCTTAAATAACATTATAACAGCCATAATTATCATTATTGTATTCTCAATAAAAGTTGCCTTAGTCATTGGCAGTTTTAAAGCTGTACCTAAACAGGCACATTTTATTACTTTTTTACTTAATAAAGATTGTGTTACTCCAATTGTAGTAACTCCTAAAATAATAATAGTAAGTATTAATGCTAATGGAATTTGAATACGAAATAAAAACAATACACCTAAGCCTATTTCTATAAAAGGATAAACTACAGCGTATATTGGAACTATTTTTGCTAAGGGATCATACATCTTAAAAGATTCTGGAAATCCTTTTAAATCTAATAGTTTAAAAAAACTAAAGACTATATAAAATATGCCCATGAAATCAAGCATAAAACCAGACCAATCCCAACTTTTATAATGTAAACCTATTGCTATTAATAAAATATAGATAAAAATTAAAAACAAAGGTTTTAATTGCTTTAACTCACTTTTAGAGGTAATAACATTCTTTTCTATAGAACTAGCACTAACATTATATTTATTAGAGATTTTAAACTTATCAGGCAAAGCTTTTTGAAGTGCTTCAAGTGAAATCTGTTTCGAAGACTCTATAATAGCTTCTTTTTTAGTTAAACTTACAGATACATTATTTACATATTCTAATGCATTTAATTTCGTTTCTACAGAATTTCTACAACCATTACAGGTCATTCCTGTAACTATATATGTATGTTTCATTTGTTTTTATTTTGAATTATCAACTCTTTATTCGCTATACTTACTACATTATGAGCATAGTAGAACACTTTAAAAAGTTATTAAATCAAATTAAAAATACGTCGTCTAACAATTGAATATCATAGACTAAATTGGGTGGAGAATAGTTTTTGTGTGGGATTATTTGCTTAGGAACACTAGTATATATGGCTTCATAGAAATAAATAAACGAAGATATAAACCATTCTAAGTGTTTTTCTAGATCATCAAAATCGTTAATTCTTAATTCATCTTGTCCTTCAACAACTTCAACAACATCCTTACAGCATTTTTTAGTTGTAATGACTTCTTGTCGCATACTTGAATCTTCCATTCCACATTTGTGTCCTTCAGTAAAAATAGATACATCTATTAATTTATTACCACAATAATGCTTCTCTACTGTTAAAGACACAGTAGAAAATAACACTAAAAGTGCTAAGCTTAAAGAAAATATTTTATGTGCAATTTGTTTCACCACATACAAATTTACAAAATTTGAGATTATATCATTAATTTTATAAAAGGATTAACATTGTTATCACACATCTTTCCTATTGTAATAAAATGCTGGTAATAAAAGCAATAAAAGTAGAGGCTGTATTAAAAAACGTCGAATATTAAAAAATAGATAATATTCCTCTTGCTTAGGGTTAGATACAAAATATAAGAAAAGAGCTATCAAAACACAGTAAACAACCACATATAATAATAATGAAAACTTAACGATACTAATATCCTTAAAGAAAACGAAAAGTATTGCCAATGAAACTATCGTATTTAACAAATAACGTAAACTAGTAAATAGTGTTAACTTAAAAGTTTCTTGACGCGGAGAGTCTAAATACAAGTAATCACTTTGAAAAAAGGTTAAATATGGATCGTAGAATAATTCGTTCTCAAACAAACGAATTAAAGCTAATATTCCAAATAGTAAAAACAGCCAGATGTATTTTTTATATTTACCCATTGTTTTTTCCAATATTAGAAAATTTGTTCACCCATAACATCCACAATAAAAATACCATTCCGTAAATAATAGCAGGAAAAACAACAGAATGTAAAATTTCACTTCGCCAAGGATAATGAAATAGCCCTATTGATAAAATTACAATTCGAAATAAATTAGCAAGGTAAATGGTTATAGTTCCAACTAGTACAAATAAGATGGTCGTTTTTCTCTTTCCTGAAAACGCAATAACAAATGATATAAAAAGAATAATTACACTAATCGAATTACAACCTTCTATAACTCTTGCCAAGTATTTTCCTCTAACAACAAGCTTCATTGATGGCTCATCTGGATGAGGCATAATTTTAGAAGCATAACCTACGCTATTTAATACGAATTGGGCTTGATTTGCCACTATATTAGTAATGTAATCTGGATAATAACTGGAACCTTTAGAGGCATCTAAATATAATTTATACCCAAACGACAATATTCCATATACAAATAAAAATGTAAGGATAAATTTTATTACAGACCTATATTTTACAAGAAGAGCTTTCAATATTTAATTTTAACTTAAAGATGTTAAATTTATACAAATTAAAAGGTTTAAATTACGTCTTTTTAAATACTTTTGCCAAAATTTCTGTACCTATGATTTTTGAAACATTAAAACCACAAATAGAAGCCATCATCTCTAAACCTAATAACACACTAGATGACAACTTGTTACAAATATGCCAATTACTTGAAGCTAATATAGAATATTATAATTGGGTTGGTTTTTATTTTAAAAATGGTGATAAAAATGAATTAAAGTTAGGTCCTTACGTTGGTGAACCTACAGATCATACTATTATTCCTTTTGGGAAAGGTATTTGCGGACAAGTAGCACTTAGTAATGAAAATTTTGTAGTACCAGACGTAGCAACTCAAGACAATTATATTGCATGCAGTATTACAGTTAAAGCAGAAATTGTAGTTCCTATTTTTGTAAATGGAGAGAATATTGGGCAAATAGATATCGATTCTAATACTCCCGACCCTTTTACTGAAGCTGATGAACGTTTTTTAGAATTCATCTGTAAAAAAGTTTCTGGCTTATTAGCTTAATATAATTACTTACTTTTCTTGAAAACAGAAATAACTGATTTCATTATACATACTATTAGTCCGTTTAAAACTAAAAACAAAGTTATTGCTACAATAAAGTTAAACCAAAAATTATAATTAGACGTATCCCAAGCCCAACCTATAGTTTTATTAATAGTATATGTTCTACTTAAAAAGAAACAAACAATAGTAACCATTGCTAGTAATAGTGTACCTATAATTTTATAAAGCTTCCAAAACCCTATAGTATTCTTCATATAGTAAATATACAACTTTTCTAATTGACGCATTGTTAATAACTCTAAATTTTAGTTAAAAAAAGGCTTACAAAATAGCTGATAAAAATTCAGCAATTCATTACATTTGATGGCTTATTAAAACAACTACTAATGAGCAACAACAAAACAATTAAATCTGCATTAATTTCTGTATTTAGTAAAGATGGTTTAGAGCCAATTGTACAAGAATTAAATGCACAGGGTGTCACTATTTATTCTACAGGTGGAACCGAAAAATTCATTAAAGATCTTGGCATAAATGTCGTTCCTGTAGAGGATGTTACATCTTACCCTTCTATTTTAGGTGGTCGTGTAAAAACATTACACCCAAAAGTATTTGGTGGAATTTTAAACAGACAAAATCATGATGGAGATGTTGCTGAAATGTCTGAATATGATATTCCACAAATAGATGTGGTTATTGTCGATTTATATCCTTTTGAAAAAACAGTAGCTTCTGGTGCTCCTAATCAGGATATTATTGAAAAAATTGATATTGGTGGTATTTCTTTAATTCGTGCTGCTGCAAAAAATTATGCAGATGTTATTTGTGTATCCTCTGTAAATGATTATGCCGAATTTTTAGAATTAATAACAGAGAAAAAAGGAAATTTATCTGAAGATGATCGAAAAGTATTTGCTGCGAAAGCATTTAATGTATCCTCTCATTATGATTCAGCTATCTTTAATTACTTTAATCAAGATAATAAAATAACAGCTTTAAAGGTTTCTGAAACTAACGGAAAAGTTTTACGTTACGGAGAAAACCCACATCAAAAAGGTTTTTTCTTTGGAAACTTTGATGAAATCTTCACAAAATTACACGGTAAAGAATTAAGCTATAACAATCTCCTTGATGTAGATGCTGCGGTAAACTTAATGGATGAGTTTAAAAACGATGCTCCTACTTTTGCGATATTAAAACACAACAATGCTTGTGGTTTAGCACAACGAGATACATTACATCAAGCTTATATAGATGCATTAGCAGGTGACCCTGTATCTGCTTTTGGCGGTGTATTAATCTCTAACACAGAAATTGATATTGAAACGGCAAACGAAATCCATAAATTATTCTGTGAAGTTGTTATCGCTCCTTCTTTTTCTAATGATGCTTTAGAAATTCTTAAAGGAAAGAAAAATAGAATTCTTTTAGTTTTAAATGATGTAGAATTAGCTAAAACCATTGTAAGAACTTGCTTAAATGGTGTTTTAGTTCAAGATAGAAATAATATTACAGATAGTAAAGATGCAGTAAGTAATGCTACAACTACTGCTCCTTCAAATGCAGAATTAGAGGATTTAATTTTTGCTTCTAAAATTTGTAAGCACACTAAATCTAATACTATTGTTTTAGTAAAAGGAAAACAATTATGCGCCAGTGGAACTGGACAAACAAGTCGTGTTGATGCTTTAAACCAAGCTATACACAAAGCGGAGTCTTTTAATTTCGATTTAAAAGGTAGCGTTATGGCTAGTGATGCCTTTTTCCCTTTCCCAGATTGTGTAGAAATAGCAAATAACGCTGGCATTACTGCAGTCATTCAACCAGGAGGTTCTATTAAAGACCAATTAAGTATAGATTATTGTAACGATAATAACGTTGCCATGGTATTTACAGGAACTCGCCACTTTAAACATTAAATACAGAAATTATATACTATAGAGGTTTACACCTTCAATTCATATAAAGCTTCAGGTTAAAATACTGAAGCTTTTTTTATGCTTTATTTTTAATTAAAAACATCCAAATCACATTTAAAAACTGTAAATAATTCAGCACTAAAAAATTATACAATAACTAAATGCAATTAACTCCTTTTTTATCGTTAGATTTATTATTTTTACACACTCTTATTAATAACTCTCTATAATTACAAACAAATATGGGATTTTTTGACTTCCTAACCGAAGAAATCGCAATCGATTTAGGTACGGCGAATACACTTATTATTCATAATGATAAAGTTGTAGTAGACGCCCCTTCTATAGTTGCCAGAGACCGCATTTCTGGTAAGATAACTGCTGTTGGTCAAGAAGCCAATATGATGCAAGGAAAAACACATGAAAACATAAAAACAATTAGACCTCTAAAAGATGGTGTTATTGCAGATTTTGATGCTTCCGAGCAAATGATTAGTTTGTTTATTAAAAATATCCCTGCATTAAAAAAGAAATTATTCACCCCTTCCCTACGCATGGTAATTTGTATTCCATCTGGAATTACAGAAGTAGAAATGCGTGCTGTAAAAGAGAGTGCAGAACGAGTTAACGGAAAAGAAGTATACTTAATTCACGAACCTATGGCAGCAGCTATAGGTATTGGTGTTGATATTATGCAGCCTAAAGGTAATATGATTGTAGATATAGGAGGTGGTACTACCGAAATTGCTGTGATTGCTTTAGGAGGAATTGTTTGTGATAAATCTGTGAAAATTGCAGGAGATGTATTTACAAACGATATTATTTATTATATGAGAACGCAACACAACTTATATGTTGGAGAGCGAACTGCAGAAAAAATTAAAATACAAATAGGTGCCGCAACCGAAGATTTAGATCTTCCACCTGAAGATATGAGTGTTCAAGGTCGTGACTTATTAACAGGAAAACCTAAACAAGTACAAATCTCTTACAGAGAAATTGCTAAGGCATTAGATAAATCTATTCTTAGAATTGAAGATGCTGTTATGGAAACATTATCACAGACACCCCCAGAATTAGCTGCCGATATATATAACACTGGTATTTATCTTGCTGGTGGAGGATCTATGTTGAGAGGTCTAGATAAACGTCTATCTCAAAAAACAGATTTACCAGTTTATATTGCTGAAGATCCACTACGTGCCGTAGTTCGTGGTACTGGTATTACGTTAAAAAATATTCCTAAATATAAAAGTGTATTGATAAAGTAGCACCCTAAAATAATATGCAACAAATAGTAAACTTCATTATACGAAACAAAGTATTCTTACTGTTTCTATTACTATTTTCTGTCTCTATTGGTTTTACTATTCAATCGCACTCTTACCACAAAAGTAAGTTTATAAATTCAGCTAATTTTTTAAGCGGAGGTATTTACAATGCTTCAAATGGTATTAGTGATTATTTTGATTTAAAAGAACAAAACAAAATTCTTCAAGAAGAAAACAATAGACTTAAAACTATTCTATTTAATACTAATATAGGATTAGACTCAACATATATCGATACCATCTCTTTCGACAAGAAATATAAGTTTAGTACTGCACAAGTTATTAAAAATAGTTATTCCCAAAACAACAATGTTCTTACAATAAACAAAGGTGCTAACGATAGTATTCGTATAGATCTAGGTGTTATAACGTCTAAGGGACTTCTCGGTATAATAGATAATACTAGTTCAGGTTATGCAACTGTTTTATCTATTTTAAATACAACTAGTAATATTAGTGCTCAATTAAAAAAGACAAATCATTTTGGTAGCCTACATTGGAATGGTATCTCAGAAAAGTATATCCAACTTACTGAGATTCCAGAAGTCGCTCCTGTGGTAATAGGTGACACCATAATAACTTCTGGTCGTTCAGATATTTTCCCAAAAGGGATCCCAATAGGGATTGTAAAGGATTTTAAATTGGATGAATCTGAAAATTACTATGATATAGAAGTATTCTTATTTAATGATATGACTAATATTGAGCATGTTTATATTATAGAAAATAAAGATACGAAAATCATTAAAGAACTTATAGAAAAAAACAATGAATAATCTTTTTTCTATACATACCGTTAGATTTATAATCTTAGTATTAATTCAAGTTTTATTATTAAGTCATATTAATTTTATGGGGTATATAACCCCTTATTTATATATATTATTTATCCTTTTATACCCTATTAAAAACAACAGAATGCTATTTGTTTTTCTTTCATTTTTATTAGGCTTATCTGTAGATATGTTTTTAGACTCTGGAGGAATGCATGCAGCTGCCACTCTTACCATTTCTTATATAAGACCTGTAGCTTTAAAATTTAGTTTTGGTTCTGTATATGAGCACCAAACTATAAAGTTTAGTGCTATAGATTTCGGTCAACGATTAACTTATATTACTATTCTAACCATTGTACATCATTTTATTCTATTCTCGCTAGATATTTTTAACTTTTCTAAAATACTTTTAGTCCTTAAAAACACGTTATTCTCTAGTATATTTACTATTATATTATGTGTTTTAATTTCTATAATTTTTAGTAGCGCCAATAAAAAATGAGAAAAATATTATTATTTCTTTGTGTTATATTCGTAGGCATTGCTTTTACCGGACGATTATTATACTTACAAGTGTTTTCGGATAGAATTGAAAGCATATTAGATGATAATGCTATTAGAAAAGTCTACACCTATCCTAAACGAGGATTTGTTTACGATAGAAATGATAAACTTTTAGTAGCCAATCAACCATCATACGATGTTATGATTATCCCAAGAGAAGTAGAACCTTTAGATACTTTAGAATTTTGTTCGCTTTTAAAAATTACTAAAGAACAGTTTATAAAAAAATACAACAAGGCCAGACGCTATTCGCCAAGACTACCTTATGTTTTTGTTTCACATTTATCTAAGGAAGATTATGCTGTGTTGCAAGAAAAAATGCGTAAATATGATGGGTTTTATATTCAGAAACGCTCATTAAGACAATACGAAACAACAATAGGTGCTAATGTTTTAGGAGACATTGGAGAAGTTAACAATAAAAACATAAAGAAAGATCCTTATTATTCAATTGGAGACCTTATTGGTAAACAAGGTGTTGAAACTTCTTATGAAAAAATATTAAGAGGCAGAAAAGGTATTAAATTTATTCAAAAAGACCGGTTTAACCGTGATATAGGGTCCTATAAAAATGGAGATTATGATACACTTCCTAAAGCTGGAAAAGATATAAAGATAACTATAGATGCAACATTACAAGCCTATGGTGAAAAATTAATGCAAAATAAACGTGGGGGCGTTATAGCAATAGAACCTAGTTCTGGAGAAATTTTAGCAATGGTAGCTGCTCCTACTTACAACCCTAATGATTTAGTAGGGAGAAAACGCTCAAAAAATTTCACTAAATTATTTAATGATTCTATAGCAAAACCTTTATTTAATAGAAGTATTCAAGGTGTTTATGAGCCAGGTTCGCCATTTAAATTAATGAATGCGTTAATAGGACTACAGGAAAATGTTATTTCTACTACTGAGACCATTACATGCTACAAAGGAATGAAAAACGGGAATAGCTTTTTGGGCTGTCATTGTAATTATGGTTCTAAAAATAACTTAGAAAAAGGAATTCAAGAATCTTGTAATGCTTATTTTGGAACCATTTACAAACGTATTTTAGATAAAACGGGGTCAGCTTCCGAAGGTATCAATAATTGGGGAAAACATGTTAAAAGTTTTGGTTTAGGAAACTACCTTAATAATGACTTAGATGTTGGTCAACCAGGATTAATCCCAGATAGAACTTATTATAAACACTCCTTTCCAAACAGTTTTTTCTCTGGCAATACAATTTCAAACGCTATTGGGCAAGGAGAAGTTAGAACAACACCTATTCAATTAGCAAATATGACAGCTGCAATAGCAAATCGAGGTTACTATTACACACCGCACATTATAAAATCTATTGAAGGAGAAGAACTCCCAGAGCAATTTACGGTTCCCAAATACACTTCTATAGACAAACAACATTTTGATCCTGTTATTGAAGGCATGTTGCAAGTTTATAAAAAAGGGACAGCCAAATCATTACAAATAGATGGTATCGAAATTGTTGGTAAAACAGGAACTGTAGAAAATTTTGTTAAAATTGATAGTGTACGTACTCAACTCACCGATCACTCTATCTTTGTTGCTTTTGCCCCAAAAGACAAGCCAAAAATTGCGATAGCAGTTTTTGTTGAAAATGGTTATTGGGGAAGTCGTTTTGCCGGAAGAATAGCCAGTTTAATGATTGAAAAATATATAAAAGGTAAGATTACTAGAAAAGATATGGAAGATTGGCTATTAACCCATAGCTTAGAAAATGAATATGCAAAACCCTATTCTGGTGAACCTTTTAAAATAAATAGAGAAACCCAATTACAAGTTATACCAATGCCTACTAATGAGACAGACTGATAGACATTTTAAATTCGACTGGGTAACCATTTTACTATTCTTTGCCTTAGTTATTTTTGGTTGGTTTAATATACTATCGGCCTCACAAACAGGAGAAGCCATAAATTATTTTGGGTTTAAAGACCCTTACAGCAAACAATTAATTTTTATAGGACTTACTGTATTATTAATTATCTTAATACTGTCTATAGATTCTAAGTTCTACGAACGTTTCTCTAGTATTATGTATTTGGTCTCTTTACTATCCCTTACTGGGTTATTTCTCTTCGGGAAGAACATTAATGGAGCCACATCGTGGTACGCTATTGGCCCTATGACTCTTCAACCCAGTGAATTCGCAAAAGCTGCCACAGCATTAGCTGTTGCCAAATATATAAGCGATTTACAAACCGATATTAAACGCTTTGAAGATCAAATAAAATTGTTTGTAATTATTACTATTCCGGCTCTTTTAATTTTATTACAAAAAGATGCTGGTAGTACATTAGTATATGCTTCTTTTTTCTTTGTATTATATAGAGAAGGACTTCCAAAAATATATTTAATTATTGGTTTTTTTATTATTTTAATTTCTATAATATCGCTTAAATTTGGAGTTCTTATTACAGCTATTATTGCCTTAATTACTACAATAACGCGTCATTTTACTAAACAAAAAAAAACTTCTTTTTTACAACCTATACTTATAGTTTTCACAACATTAACTATTTCTTTTGGTGTAAAATTCGCTTTTAATCATTTGCCTGCCCACCAAAAAGAACGTATTACAATATGGCTAAGCCTTGAAAAAGACCCTGCTAAATTAGAGCGTATGAAAAAAAGAGCTGCTTATAACCTTAATGAATCTGAAAAAGCAATTAGTGCTGGTGGATGGAAAGGAAAAGGTTTTTTAGAAGGCACTCGAACTACAGGTAAGTTTGTACCAGAACAACATACTGATTATATTTTTAGTACAGTTGGTGAAGAATGGGGTTTTATAGGGAGTTTTATGGTAGTTTTAGTATTTATTTTACTAATTCTTCGAGTACTTCATCTTGCTGAACTTCAAAAATCACAATTTAGTCGAGTCTACGGTTACTCGGTTGCAGCAATTTTCTTTTTTCATTTTATGATTAATATCGGGATGGTTATGGGGTTAATCCCGACTATTGGAATCCCTCTTCCCTTTTTTAGCTATGGAGGTTCAGGGTTATGGGGCTTCACTATTTTATTGTTTATTTTTATAAAATTAGATTCTAATAGAATTAATGAATGGTAATAGTTTAAGCATTTTAAAACATGAAAAATAGTATCGGATTTCTTCTTAGTCTTTTTATTATACCCTTTATAAGTAATGCACAAACCAAAACTATTTCTAAAGAAGTTTCTTATATAACAAAGGATAGTATTACATTAGCGCAACTTTTAAAACACCATAAATTGAAAACAAAAAACACCCTGTAATACTACTAATTCATCAAGGTGGCTCAACTAGAGAAGAATGGAAAACTCTCCAACTTTGGAATGACTTACTAGCTGAAGGTTGTGCCATTCTTGCTTACTATATTAGAATTCATGGTACTTCGGAAAAAGATAAAGGAGATATATACAATTAGTTTAACAATCCTAATCACGCACCTTTGGAACTTTTAGCTACTATAGATGTTTTAGAAAAAGAAAAGAATATAGATTCTAATCGTATAGGTATTATTGACGCTTCAATTGGTGCTAATTTAGCTTGTGTGGCAAGTGCTTCCGATAAATACAATATTAAATCAGCAGTTTCAATGTCTTCTATGACAAATGCGATACAAAACCTAAGTGGTTCTAATGCACCTTTAACTCTTAAAAATGTATTTCATATTGCTTCAAAAGAAGAACAAAATGGTATGCGTGCCACTTGGGCAAATGAACTATTTTCTATAACCACTGCTTATAAAGAAGTTGTTATAGCTAATGGTAATAAACATGGTTTATTTATTCTTAGAGAGAATAGCTCCTTGCAAACAGAAATTTTAAAGTGGTTTAAAAAAATATTGTAGTCATATAATGTTTTTGTTTTATTTTTATAACTCATTATTAACGGCATTAATCCCTAAAAGCTTAAACTTATTATTTTTAGAATATGAATAAAGAAAAGCGCATAGATTATTTTTTACAGTTGATTATGGTTATTCTAGGTGTGTTTTTAGGCATGTTGGCATCCGACTGGAATAATGACAATAACTTTAACCAAAATAAATTAAATCTTTTAAATGGATTAAAAACCGAAATACAAAGCAATACAAACTACCTAAAGACTAGAAAATCAAAAGATATTGAGCCTTTTTTTAAATCTCTAGATAGTTTAAGCGCTATATGGAATACTGACAAAACCTTTTTAAATCAGCCATTTATTGGTGATATTGAAAAGTTCCCGAAATTCCCTGAATTAGGAAGAGCTAAATTAGATGATGCTATGTTTGAAGCTACTAAATACAGTAATATTTTATCTAGTTTTGAAATTGAATTACTTAAACAAATTACAAAAGCCTATAATCTTCAATATAATGTAGAAGACCAACACTATAAATATTCACAAAGAATAACCTTTATAGATGCTGATTCTACAAATGAAGAGGTTAAAAACCTAATGTGGCAAATAATGCAAGATTACTTTGGTAACCAATATAATTTAATTAGAGAATATGAAACTACAATTAAACACATTAACATTTTAATAGAACAGAAATAATTGTTCTATTTTTTAAGCTCTAATTTTTCTGCAAAATAATCACAAAAGTCTTTCATTGTTGCAGTCATTCTTTCATCTTGTGTAGCTCTGTTAAATGTATCACTCATTGCGACTAAAGTTTGATGAAAAAAAACTTTCATCTCATCTACTGGCATATCTTTAGTCCATAAATCTATTCTTAAAGATTCTTGTTTTTTAGAATCCCAAACCGAAAGTAACATTGCTTTAGCATCTTCATTTTCAATCCCACCATCTTTAGCCGTCCATGCTAATTTTTCAGGAACTCTGTTTTCATCTAACTCTATATCAAGTACTATTTTAGATTTTATATTTGCCATTATCTTCTTGGTTTAAACTTTGCTTTATTAAAAATATTTTCAGAGGTTTCGTTTAGCATTTCTTGTAAAGTAACATCATTATTTTTCATAAATGCTCTTACAATTTGCCAACCTATATATTGCCCTATCTTACCTGGGGAATCTACATCTATTTCTTCTAAATAAAATTTAGAGAATGGAGCAGGGTTTATAAATCTATTTGGTAATTTAGAGTCTGTACTATACAACAATTCTCGATCTACAAAATAACGCCATATATACTCTTCATTAACTCTTGCCCAATCTAATTGGGCTTCTGTGTAACCAATTTTTTCTGCATCTGTTTTAAAAGGAATCATTTTATCTTTAAAATATAAAATCTTACCTGTATATATAAACTCATCCAATAATGTTTTGCGCTTAGCTTGGTAGATATTTTTTTCCGCATACTTTTCTGCTAAATCAACAACAATTTGCCCAGGATCCATATTTACTCTAATATAATTTTGAATCCCTTCATAAAAGTGATGCTTTTCACCTAAATAAGTATCTAAAGAAATTAATGTAATTGTATCTGTAACGATAACTTTATTCCTGTAATCCACAGAAGACGTAGTTGTTACAACTCTTGGCTCTTTAAAGCCTTTAAAATAATACTTTAAGTGCTTAAAAAGGTCTTCAATCTCTATCTTCTCCTTCTTTAATGATTTAAATGCCTTATTGGTTTCCTCGTGCAATTCTATTTGTAAAGTATCTTGCTTTTGTACAATCCAAAATGTGTCTTTATATTTTTTAGGAAACATAAAAGGAAAGGCCTTCTTTAATTTTGGCAATTCGCTAATTGGTGTTTCCACAAAAGCTTTATCAAAACGTTCTATTACCACATTAGTTTCTAATTTGGTAATTTCTGTCTCTACTTTATCCTCGTTATTACATGAGAAGATTGTGAGTGCTATTAAAATGTAAATAATGTAAGACTTCATCTACTATATTTATTATTTTTGTTAGGCAAAGGTACTATTCTTTGTTTTAAATTCTTTATAAAATGCAAACAGAAAAAGTTATCAATCATATTGTAAATTGGTTAAAAGATTATGCTAATAACGCAAAAGTTAATGGTTTTGTTGTTGGAATCTCTGGCGGAATTGATTCTGCTGTTACCTCGACGTTATGCGCAAAAACCGGACTAGATGTTTTATGTATAGAAATGCCAATTCACCAAGCAGAAAGTCACGTATCTAGAGCTCATGAGCATATAAAACAATTAAAAAGTCGTTTTGATAATGTAACAGAAACGAGAACCGATCTTACCCCTGTTTTTGAAGAGTTTAAAACCGAAGTATCCTTAGAAGGAAAACAAGCTATTGTAGATATGGCTCTTGCTAATACTAGAGCTCGTTTGCGTATGACCACGTTATATTATTATGCAGGCTTAAAAGGCTTATTAGTCGCTGGTACAGGTAATAAAGTTGAAGATTTTGGTGTTGGGTTTTATACTAAATATGGGGATGGAGGTGTAGATTTAAGCCCTATAGCAGACTTATTAAAATCTGAAGTATATGCTATTGGTGAACATTTAAATGTCCCCGATTCTATTATGGCTGCTGCTCCTAGTGATGGCTTATTTGGAGATGCAAGAAGTGACAAAGACCAAATTGGCGCATCATATCCAGAATTAGAATGGGCTATGCAAATGGACGAAAAAGGGCATAATGAAACTGATTTTTCTGACAGAGAAAAAGAGGTGTTTAAAATATACAAACGCTACAATAATTCTAATAAACATAAAATGATACCAATTCCTATATGTGAGATCCCTAAAGATTATAAGTAATACTTGAATATATTGCCAAATTTGCTAACTTTACAACGCTATTTAATTTATCTATATTATGGCTGTATTGAAGCAGGCATATCTTAAAAAACTTATTAATTATGATCAAACTATTAGTAGTTGATGAACATCCCATTGTAAGAAAGGGGTTAGAATTGGTATTTAATGTATCGCAAGACATCAAATTTATGGGAAGTGTAGGCGATGGAGAGACCATTTTCGACTTTATAAAAAGAACACCTGTAGATGTCATCGTAACAGAAATTGACCTCCCAAAACTTAATGGTATTACAGCATTAAGACGTTTAAAAAAAGAATTCCCAAGAACAAAAGTTATTATTTATAGCGGACAGCCTGAATATGTTTATGCTGTTAGCGCCATAAAAGCAGGAGCTGCTGGTTTTGTACCTAAGACCGCAGATATATTAACATTAAAAGAAGCTATTGTTAAAGTTACTAATGGTGACGTATATTTAAGCCATGAATTAACTCAACGTTTAGCATTGAGAACAAAAGCTAATAAAACGAGTCCGTTTTATAAAAGACTATCTACTCGAGAAGTTGAAGTATTAAAGCTATTATCATCTGGTAAACGAAATAAAGAGATTGCCGAAGAATTAAATATTAACGAAAAAACAGTAAGTACGTACAGAGCTCGTTTAATGAAGAAATTAAACGTTACAAATTTAGTTGATTTAGTCAACCAAGCTAATCAATTAGAATTACAGGACGCGCTTTAATTTTCTAGATAGTAAATTTTTAAGTTTATTATAATCCATTACTTCTTCTAGAATATTTCTATTGACTTCATTTTTTCGTTCTAAAGTTAGCTCTTTAAAACCAATTACTTTTTGGTCTATAAGGTGACATCTTAAACTTAAAATGGTCTCGCTTACTAACTGCGCTATAGTTTCTTGTTTTGCTTTTGGAAAAATATTTTTTCGTTCCCAATCAGATAAACTATAGCGTTCATCGTCCATTAATATGGATGTGACTTCGTGTGCCATATCTTGATCTATAACGTTTATAAGGTTATCCAATTTAAAATCTGGATTTTGATTAAGAATATCTATTATTTTGTAATAGATATTCTTGAATTGAGAATTAGAAAACTCCATTTCATCGTCCTGAAGATCTAAAAATACTTTCTCAAAAACTTTAGCTTCATGGATTACAGGTTCTAACACCAATTCTCCTTCATCGTTTTCTTTAAGTACTAAATCTTCAAAATCTTGTGTTAAATTCCCATAAAGTAATAACACTTCTATTATTTTCCGTTCCAACACATATTGCACATCTACTTTTGCTACAGGCTGTTGGTGCTTTATAACTTCAAAAGCCTTTTGTTGACTTTGAGTTTCTTTTGCAGTTTCTGCAGTTTCTTTTTTATTTATCTGCGCCATTGTAGTGAATAACACATCTTCGCTAATGTCCATTATACGTGCACATTCTTGAATATATATTTCCTTTTTTATACGGTCTGGAATTTTGGAAATACTATTTATGATATCCCTAATGGTATCCGCCTTTTTTATAGGATCATTTTTAGACTCCTCATATAAAACAGAGGCTTTAAACTGAATAAAATCTTTAGAGTTTTCTTTTAAATAATTTTGTAATTCTTCTAGTGTATTTTGTTTTGCAAAACTATCCGGATCTTCTCCTTCTGGGAAAGTACAAACTTTAACATTCATACCCTGCTCTAATATTAAATCTATCCCTCTTAAAGATGCTCGCATACCAGCTGCATCTCCATCAAAAAGTACCGTAATATTTTTAGTTAACCTATTAATTAAGCGAATTTGGTCGCTTGTTAAAGCTGTTCCTGATGAAGAAACTACATTATGTACTCCAGTTTGATGAAACTGAATAACGTCTGTGTACCCTTCGACTAAAAAACAATTATCTTCTTTTGCTATACTTTGTTTAGCATGATAAATACCATAAAGCACTTTACTTTTATAGTAAATTTCACTTTCAGGAGAGTTTAAATATTTTGCTGCTTTTTTATCATTAGTTAAAATACGACCTCCAAAACCCAAAACACGACCACTCATACTTTTTATAGGAAACATAACACGTCCTTTAAAACGATCAAACTGTTTTTCTCCTTTTACAATAGTAAGTCCTGTACCTTCTAAATATTCTAACTTATACCCTTTTTTTAAAGCATCGTCTGTAAAAGCAGTCCATTCATCTAAAGAATATCCTAAATCGAATTTGTTTATGGTTTCTTCTGTAAATCCTCTTTCTTTAAAATAACTTAATCCTATAGATTTTCCTTGATCGGTTTTATGCATTACATTTTGAAAGTAAGTATTTGCATATTCACTAACCAAGTATAAACTTTCTCGTTTGTTTGCCGCTTCTTTTTGTTCGTTAGATTGCTCTGTTTCTTCAATCTCTATATTATACTTTTTAGCTAGATATTTTATTGCCTCAGGATAAGTAAAATGTTCATGCTCCATTAAAAAAGCAATAACATTACCTCCTTTTCCTGTTGAAAAATCTTTCCATATTTGTTTTACAGGAGACACCATAAAACTAGGAGTTCGTTCTTCACTAAACGGACTCAATCCTTTAAAACTACTACCCGATTTTTTTAATTGCACAAAATCTCCAATAACTTCTTCTAATCGAGAGGTTTCAAATACTTGATCTATGGTGGATTTTGATATCAATTTATATATATTTTAAGGTATAACAATTATTAATTAGATAAGAGCATCTAATACTAAAGTGTAAAAATACTATAATTAAGAGTCTCTTGAAAATCTTAATTATTTCACTTCCGCATATAATACTAAAAAGAGGCTTTCAAAATAATTGAAAGCCTCTTTACTCTAATCAACTAAATTACTGTACCGACTTCTAGTATTATTCTATATCTAACCTTAAACCTAAAGATAAATTATGTTGTTTTGGACCTCCGCTTTTAAATGTCTCAGATAAATCATATTTAGCATATAAGCTTACGTCATCGAACCCTATATAAGCTGCCAAACCATATACAAAAGGATTTACATTATAATCTCTTTTTATTTTTTGTTTTATTTTATCTCCATTTTCTTTATACCATAATTTTTGTTTTGCTCCTAAGCTAAGTCCAGCATATCCTCCAACTCCAAATTTTAGGCCTCTATTATAGTATCTAATTCGATCTTCTTTTTCTAATTTACTAGATTGCCCAAACTCGAAATACAATGGAACAACAAGATTAGTTGTTCTAAATTTAGCTTGTTTTAAATCTGTAGGAAATGTTTCTATAGTTGTTTTATTACCATCTTGCAGAAAATACTGGTTATCTTTTAAATCATACTTATTCCAGTGAAATGACAAACCATATCTAAGTCTTATAGCATTAGAGTTTTTTAATAATCGTGTTTTCCATTGAAAACCTAGCTCAAAATAACCTGAACCTGCTATCTTATAAGGTGAGTCGCTTAAACTTGCCCCATCCATAATAGCATTATTAAGTCCGCTTGACACTACTAAGCCACTTAATGTTCTATAATCGTATACAACGGGTTTTGACTTTTTCATATTTTTTAATAACGAAAAATTTAATAAACTAGAATTTTCACTTCCAATAATAAAACTAAAACCTGAGTTATTTTCCTCATCTAAATTGTTCGGTAAATTATTTCTTTTATTCAACGCTACTCTGTTTTCTAAAAGCGCTATTTTATTCTCAATATTCAATGCTCTTTTTTTAGCAACTTCTTGTTTTAACTCCTCACCTTTTTCATAAGTAATTTCTTTTTTTCTTACCCTCTCGTTAATTTGTTCTACCTCAATTCTTAGTGCCTCTTTTTCTCCTGATTTTATTTTTTCTTTTAATTTTTCAATTTTACTTTCCTGTGTTTCTACTTCTGTTTCTTGAGCAGTTACAGCTAAGCAGTAAAAGCTTAATAAAATTAAAACTGTGTACTTAATGATAGTTTGCATAATTGTTCGTTTTTTGCCTCCTCATTATTTAAAATGAAGAGAAATTAATGATGTTGTTTAATTGATGTTATTTATTCGTTGCGCTCTGCAACATAAGATTTAACAGAGTGATACCCCCCTTTTACGGTTTTTAGAATTTTATCTCTAAAAGATTCTTCTAAATTATCTTCAACGTCTTGAAGTAATTCGTTATAATCTAAAGGAACAGGATTTGTTGACGTTTTTTTAGCAATATCTCTTTGAGCATTATTTAAAAGTGCATCTAACTCTTTATCTGTAACTATAACTTTATTTTTCGCATTAGAAGAAGTTACTACCATATTTTGTTCTGTAGTAATCGCATTTTGTATAGTTACTGCTTTAATATCGTCTTGTTTAACATTTAAAGCAATATAATCTCTCTTAACATTTACACTTTCGCTATTCTTCCTCTTTTTTATTGTTTTTACATTATTTTCAGTGTTTATAGATCTAAACTTATCTTTACTAGTCGTGTTAGCTATATTTACTCTATTTTTCTTTACAAATTGTTGTTTTACTCCATCTGCTTCTATTACCTTTTCTTCTTTCCCCCCAGCTTCTACGACTTCTTCTATTTTAGAGCCATCTAACAAAATAGCGTCTTTACTAATTGTCACACGATCTTTAGTTGGGTTTATTTCTGTTTCAACAGCTACTTTAGATTCTTCATTCTTATAATTTACAACACCTGTTATTAATAATAGTACACCAACAAAACTTGCAGCAACACTAATAAACCAAAAACGATTTGTTTTTTTCTTAATTGGAACTTCATCTAAACGGCTTGCTAAAGCATTCCAACTTTTTGCCGAAGGGTTTATTGTTCTTTCCTCGAGCTTTTCTCTTATGTTTTCTTCAAATTTAATTGGTGCCATAACTCGAAATATTTAATTCATTAATTTTTTTCTGTAGCATTTTTCGTGCTTTAAATAATTGTGATTTTGAAGTTCCTAAACTTATGTTTAGCATTTCTGCAATTTCTTGATGTTTATATCCTTCTACCGCATACATTACAAAAACCATTTTATAACCTTCCGGCAAAGCATCTATTAGTTGCTGTATTTGGCCTACATTTATTTCTGATTGAATATTGTTTGTAACATCATTATTTACTTCTATTACATCTTCAACAGGAAATTCAATAGTTTTTTTTTGTCTTAAAAAAGAAATGGCTTCCCTTACCATTATACGCCTTATCCATCCTTCAAAGCTTCCTTCTCCTTTAAAACTTTTTAAATTTGAAAAAACTTTAAAGAACCCATTAAGCATAATTTCTTCAGCATGCTGCACATCTTTTATGTAATATCGGCATACACTTAACATTTTTGGAGCATGCAACTCATACAATACATGCTGCGCTTCTCGATTATTATCGATCGCTCTTTTTATAAGTTTAGATTCGTTTTTATATAATTGAATTACTTTCACAAAAAGCTGATAGTTTTAGTCTTCTATTTACAAAGACGCAAAAGTTGTGCTAATGGTTGCCCTGCAATTAAAAAAATCTATTTTTTTCTTTCAATAACGTAATTCACCATTAATTCCAATGAAGATTTGTATTCAGAATCTGGGAATTTATTCAGTATTTGCATAGCTTCGGACTGGAATACTTTCATTTTAGATACAGCATATTCTAATCCTCCATTATTTTTCACAAATTCGATAACTTCGTTAACTCGCTTTTTGTCTTTATTATGGTTTTTAACAGAGTTTATAAGCCAGCGCTTATCTTTTTTATTACAAGTATTTAATACATGAATTAAAGGCAAAGTCATTTTTTGCTCTTTAATATCAATTCCAACAGGCTTCCCTATGCTTTTAGTGCCATAATCAAACAGATCATCTTTTATTTGAAATGCCATACCTATAAGTTCTCCAAACTTACGCATTAGCTCTACATACTCGGAATCTGGTTTTACCGATGCGGCTCCCAAACTACAACAAGCCGCTATTAGCGTCGCTGTTTTCTGCCTAATAATTTCATAATAAACATCTTCTGTAATATCTAATTTTCTTGCTTTTTCTATTTGAAGAAGCTCTCCTTCACTCATCTCACGAACGGCTACCGATATTATTTTTAATAAATCGAAATCACCATTATCTATAGAAAGTAATAATCCCTTAGACAATAAAAAGTCTCCTATTAGTACAGCTATTTTATTTTTCCATAGGGCATTAATTGAAAAAAAACCTCGGCGCTGATTGCTATCATCAACAACATCGTCATGCACTAATGTTGCTGTGTGTATTAATTCTATAACTGAAGCTCCTCTATATGTACGATCAACCACTTCTCCATTAGATACCATTTTTGCTACTAAAAAAACAAACATTGGACGCATTTGTTTCCCCTTACGGTTAACTATATAATGTGTAATACGATTTAACAGCGCTACTTTTGAAGACATTGCTAAACGAAACTTTTTCTCGAAAAGTTCCATTTCGTAGGCTATTGGTTGTTTTATTTGTTCAGTTATTTTCACGAGTACGCAAATATAACATTTCAATAAAACAAAATGAAGGTTTTAGGTCTTATTTGCCAATTGACCACATGCTGCATCGATATCTTTACCTCTACTTCTACGTACGTTAACAACAATTCTATTTTTTTCTAAATGATAAATGTAGTCATCTATGGCCGAGCTTTTTGCTTGTTGAAACTCACCATCATCAATAGGGTTATATTCTATAATATTAACTTTACAAGGTACATACTTACAAAAACGTACTAAAGCGTCTATATCTTTTTGCGAATCATTTATACCGTCCCAAACTACATATTCGTATGTAATTTTACGTTGCGTTTTCTGGTACCAGTGTTCTAGGGCTTCACGCAGATTTTTAAGCGGAAATGTTTTATTGAATGGCATTATAGTAGTTCTCACTTCATCTATTGCAGAATGTAATGAGACCGCTAAATTAAACTTAACACCATCATCTGCCATTTTTTTTATCATTTTTGGTACTCCTGATGTAGATACTACAATTCGTTTTGGAGACATCCCTAAGCCTTCCGGTGATGTTATTTTATCTATAGCTTTTATTACATTATTATAATTCATGAGCGGCTCCCCCATTCCCATAAATACTATATTACTCAACGGTCGATTAAAATATAGTTTACTTTCTTTATCTATAGCAACTACTTGATCGTAAATTTCATCTGGATTTAAATTACGCATGCGTTTTAAACGTGCTGTAGCACAGAACTTACAATCTAAACTACAACCAACCTGGCTAGAAACGCATGCTGTAGTTCTAGTTTCTGTAGGGATTAATACAGATTCTACAATTAGGCCATCATGTAACCTCACTGCATTTTTTACTGTACCATCACTACTTCGCTGCATGGTATCAACTTCTATGTGGTTAATTACAAAGTTTTCTTCTAACATGGAACGCGTTACTTTAGAAAGATTGGTCATATCGTCAAAAGTATGAGCTCCTTTATTCCAAAGCCATTCATAGACTTGATTACCTCGAAATGCTTTATCTCCTTCTTGCTCAAAAAACGTTCTTAATTGTTCTTTGGTTAATGCTCTTATATCTTTTTTATTAACTGCCATAGGTTTTGCAAAAATAGTAAACGTTTATTAATTACTATTACTAAAAAACCTTGACTCAAAAATGAATCAAGGTTTTCAATTTTATAAAAATTTAATGAAAATTAGATAATTAACATTGCGTCTCCATAACTGTAAAATTTGTATTTTTCTTTTACTGCTTCTTCATACGCTCTTAAAATAAAATCATGCCCTGCAAAAGCAGATGCCATCATTAACAATGTAGATTTTGGTGTATGGAAGTTTGTAATCATTGCATTAGCAATACTAAACTCATAAGGAGGGAAAATAAATTTATTTGTCCAACCATCAATTTCATTTAATGTAGAATTAGAAGATACTGCACTTTCTACTGCACGCATTGCTGTAGTACCTACAGCACATATACGCTTTCTATTTTTTAATGCTGTATTTATTTGTTCTACAGTTTTTGGTCCAATAAATACTTCTTCGCTATCCATTTTATGTTTAGATAAATCTTCTACCTCAACAGGGTTAAAGGTTCCTAATCCAACATGTAATGTTACTTCTGCAAAATCCACTCCTTTAATTTCTAAACGCTTTAATAAGTGCTTAGAAAAGTGCAATCCTGCCGTTGGCGCAGCTACTGCGCCTTCTTCTTTCGCAAAAATAGTTTGGTAACGTTCTTCATCTTCTGGCTCTACTTCTCTTTTAATATACTTAGGAAGTGGTGTTTCTCCTAAAGCTTTTAATTTTGCACGAAATTCTGTGTAAGATCCATCATACAGGAAACGTAATGTTCTTCCTCTAGATGTTGTATTATCTATAACTTCTGCGACTAAAGTTTCATCATCTCCAAAGTATAATTTATTTCCTATTCTTATTTTACGAGCTGGATCTACCAAAACATCCCAAAGACGTTGTTCTTCATTTAACTCTCTTAATAAAAAGACTTCAATTCTAGCTCCTGTTTTTTCTTTATTTCCAAATAAACGAGCAGGAAATACTTTTGTATTATTAAGAATCATGACATCGTCTTCCTCAAAATAATCAATAAGATCTTTAAATTGTTTGTGTTCTATAGTTTGCTCTTTTCTATTTAAAACCATTAAACGAGATTCATCTCTGTGTTCAGATGGGTACTCTGCTAATAGTTCTTCTGGTAATTCAAAGCCAAAGTTAGATAGTTTCATTTGCTAGTTGTTTATTTTAATATTTTGGTCAAATGTTGCATTCAATTTTATATTCTATTCTTATCGAAAAGCTATTAACCTATTGAATGGTTCATTTGCTAGTTGTTTATTTTAATCATCCAAATAAAAAAACTTCTTTATATTAAATTTATAGTTCTTTTACTTTGGTATTTATTTTTCAAGATTGCAAATATACAATCTCGAGATAGGGGTTGTCAAGTAAATGATTGATTATTATTAATTAAACTTATACCCTAAGATCTTTAAATCTTCCCAAAACGTAGGGTACGATTTAGAAACAACACCTGAGTCTTCAATAATAACAGGAACTCTCAATGCTAATGGTGCAAATGCCATAGCCATTCTATGATCATTATAAGTTACTATAGTAATATTATTTTTAATCCCGTTAGAAGTGGACAGGTGTAAAGAATCGTTTGTGATTTTTACATTACCTCCTAATTTTTCTATTTCGGCTTTTAAAGCTTCTAGGCGATCAGTTTCTTTTATTTTTAGCGTATGTAATCCTGTTAAATTGCTCTCTAAGCCTAAAGCAAAAGCTGTAACTGATATGGTTTGAGCTATATCTGGCGAGTTTGCTAAATCAAAATTAATAATGGTTTCTGAGCTTACTAATTTTGTTTTTTTTAATAGAATTGTATTATTACTAAATTGTGTATCTACTCCAAACATTTTATAGAATTCAGCCAATGAAGAATCTCCTTGTAAACTATTTTCTTTGTATGACGTTAATTCTATCTCAGTTCCTAAGTCGCATAATGCAATTATACTATAATAATATGATGCTGAAGACCAGTCGGACTCAACGACTAATTCTATTTTTTCTTTTGATATTTTTTTTAACGGTTTTACAATTACAATATTATTATTAAAATCCGTTTCAACACCTATTTGATTTAATAGACTTAATGTCATTTTAATGTACGGTACAGAAGTTATTTTTCCTTCTAAATGTAGTTCTATTCCATTTTCTAAAGTTGGAGCAATAAGTAATAATGCCGATATATATTGGCTACTTACATTTGCTTTTAAATTAACTTTAGATTTTGTTAATTTTTGCCCTTCTATTATTAATGGTGGGTACCCTTCATTTTCTTTATAGCTTATTTTTGCTCCTAATTGATTTAATGCCTCTACTAATATTTTAATAGGACGTTCTTTCATACGTTTAGAGCCTGTAAGCTCTATTGATCTGCCGGATTGAGTAGCAAAAAATGCTGTTAAAAATCGCATTGCTGTTCCTGCATGATGAATATCTATAACATTAGATGTTGAAGCTAATGCTTTAGTCATTAATTGTGAATCGTCTGAATTTGAAACATTCTCAATTTGTAATATTGGAAATAATGCTTGTAATAATAATAGTCGATTAGATTCACTTTTTGAACCTGTAATTTTAATTGACGTTTTTTTGTTTGCTACTTTCGATTTTTGGAGATGTAAATTCATTGAGGGGTTCTCTTTGCTTGTAACTATAGCTGCAATGTTTTCTATAGATACTATTTTAATTTTTCGTTATTTTGGTGCCTATCGTGATCACGCTTAGTTTTTATATCCAGTTTTTTATCAAAGGCTTCTTGTAAGTTTATTCCAGTTTGATTTGCTAAACATAATACAACAAACATAACATCTGCTAATTCTTCGCCTAAATCCTTATTTTTATCACTTTCTTTTTCACTTTGTTCTCCGTATCGTCTAGCTATTATTCTGGCTACTTCACCAACTTCTTCTGTAAGCTGAGCCATATTTGTTAATTCGTTAAAATAACGAACACCATGTTCTTTTATCCAATTATCTACGTCTAGTTGTGCATTTTTAATGTTCATTGTTTTTTCTTTTAAAATGTAAAAGTAATAAAACCAAAATGCATGGAATAGCAATATATTTTAATTCGCTTAAAATAACTCGTATTCCCCATTGTGAAAAGAATTCACTAACTCCTATGGGTGATACTTTTATAATTTTTAATAGAAAGAAAAAACGTTCATCAGTAAAAGGAATAAAAAAGCCAACTCCTTTTCCTCCAGTAGTTAAAGCGTCTAAGACACCATGAGATATAGTAGACAGAAAAACAACCATAAATACAGCTAGTTTTCTTTGTTTATGTAACAGTAACATTATTACTAATCCCCATAAGATAGCAAAAACAATAGAGTGTGTAAATCCACGATGTCCTAACGGGTGCATATAAGGGATTCCAAAATTAAAAGCTAGAACATCTATATCTGGTAATATTGCAGAACCAATTGCTAAAAATAATAGTAGTTTGCTACTTCTAGAATCGACTATTTTAGATAAAGTAAACCCTACTAAACCATGACCAAATAAAGATGCCATTATATCATTCTTTTTTTAATACTATTTTCTGGTTTTCTTTTTCAACAACACTATCTGTAAATATTTTTAGCTCCTGATATTTGTCTGGAATTATGTATGTAGCTTTTATATGTTTTGCTAAGGTTATTTCAATAACCCCATTAACATGTTTCATTATCAATGAGAAATCGCCTTCATTTCCATTATAATTGAGTTTTGTATTTTCTGGTAAAGATTCTACAATATAGCCCTCAGGTATTTTTAAATTAACCGAACACATCGTTGCTGAAGGATAAATAAAATCTACAGGAAAAATTCTTTTCTCTTGCTTAAACACATTTTCATTTGATGCTAAAAACAATAACGGAGAAAAGTATAATTTATCTCCTATTTGTTCCACTTCATTATCTAACGTATAATTATAGCTAAAGTTAACTGGCTTGTTAAGTGTTTTTAAATTTTTAATGTCTAAATCTATAATCTTAATTTCTCCTTTTTCTTCTTCTAAGTTTCTTATTATATCTTCTTCTCCTATACTTACATTATCTCTTCTAAAGCTATAGGCCAAGTAGTTTGTAAGCCGCTTCCTTACTTTTCCTGTTATTGATAAATCGGCTTTTATTTCTGCTTCCAATAAAATACTTTCCCTAGAAAATACTTTTGGAGATAAATCTATCCAAGTCGATTTCCCATTAGGTTTTATCATTCTCCCTTGCCAATTAACAATTCTTAATGGCAGAGTACCTGGAGCTGTAATGGTATTCGTCGCATCTAATAAAAGTGTTTTTCCTTCTAACTCAACTGCAGTTATTACATAATTAAACCCTGTTAATGTCGGCACTACTGGTATACCATTGTCTCTAGTACTTATTAATACGGGATTCGCATTAAGACCTGCATAATTAAGCATAGCTGTTAGCATTAGATTTATATCACCTACATTTCCTGTTCTATTTTTATATGCTTTTTTTACTCCAGTATTAGATTCGAAACCAGCAATACCATTCCATACCATCTTATTTTTTATAAAGTTATAAATGATATTTATTTTTTCTTCAGGATTATTTATCCCACTTATTAATGCATCTATTTCTTCTTTAAAATAACTTGTCTTTTTTAATTGATCTCCAAAAACATCACTTTTATATATGGTTTTTGCAACACTTTCCCATGTTGTTGTATGATCTTCAATTACTCCATCTGCTCCTTTAAAAAAGGAATATTCTAAAATTAATTTTGAGCGGTAATTATTTAAGTTATTTACAAATGGCTCTGTTTTTAAAGCAGGAATATTATTTTCTTTTATATTTATTGCATTCACATCATATGTCCAGTTTGAATAGCTAGTTTCTGTTGTTACTGCTTTTAATCCTCTCCCTGATCTTTCTTTACTTGTAGATGTCACTCTTTTTTGGTTTTTAGACTCTACTATCTCAGGAAAGAAACCTGCTTTAAGGTTCATACTTTTTTTATAATTAAAATATTCTGGAGTTTTAATAGAGACTTCAAGTTTTTCTATTGGTATATCGTATTGCAAAATAACATCATCTATATTAGCATATGGCGATTCTATTTTATATTCGAATTCTATAATACAACCCTCACTTATATTAGGCATTGTAAAACTTTTTGTTGCTAAATACTTATTGTTTTTTTCTTCGAACACCCCTTCTTTTTTAAGTTTTGTTTTTATCGCTTTACCGTTTTTTAAAGTAAAGGTATACCCGTTTAATCCTAATAATTTTTCACTTTTAGAAGTATATCTATCATACAATCGAATACGTTTAGTTGCCCACTCAAAACCTTCTTTATTATATATTTTTATTCTTTCGTGTATTTCATTCCTCTGTACAAAACCTTCATTTTCTCTATATATAAAATTTATGTTCTGTGATTTATATAGAACCACTGCATTAGCTGTAGTGTCTTGCTCATAACTATTATCTATTAATTCTTCTTTACTTACTTTTCCAAATTTATAATTCTGAGCAAGTATTCCTTGAGCTGAAAATAATATGAGTAGCATTAATAGCCTCATAATTTTAATAAATTAATTTATTTCTACACCTTTTTTAATACGATTTTGTCTGTTTGCTTTTCAAAAGACAATTGAAAAAACTGCTTAAACTGCTCATAATCTGCAGGTAATATTAATGTTTTATTGAGATTAGTTGTTACCATAACCTGCAATTTATTACCAAGCGACTTTACAATATAAGAGAATTCCCCATCTACACCATTCAATTGTACTTTTGCATTCTCTGGAATAGACTCTACAGCATAACCATCTGGAATTTTTATTGTAATGGAATACTTGCTATACAATGGATATATAAAATCTATTGGATAAGTTCTTGAATCTTGTTTAAACGGGTTATCATCTGGCGCAAGGAATAATAATGGAGAGATATAAAGTTTATCTCCTATTTCTTCTACCTCATTATTTAATTTATAATCGTAAGTATAACTTATTGGCTTATTTAAAATTTCTTTATTTTTAACAGATAGATTTGTGATTTCGATATCTCCTTTACCGTCTTCAAAATCTTTAATAATATCTTCAGGGCTTGGAGTATAATAATTATTTCTATATCCTAATGCTAGATATTCTGTAAACTGTTTTCTTATTTTCCCAGAGATGGATAAATCATCGTTAATTTCAACATTCATTAAAGCTATTTCTTTAGATTTAGCTTGTGGGGTTAAGTTTACCCAATCTGATGTACCTCCTTCTCTAATTATACGCCCTCTCCAATTAATTGCGTATTCTGGAAGTATGTTAGCTGTTCCGTATGTGTTCGTTGCATCTAAATACACTATTCCTTCTGGAAACTCAATAGCAGCAATTACGTAATTAAAGCCTTCTGTTGTTGGATGTAATGGTATACCGTTATCTCTAGTACTTAACAATACAGGATTAGCTTTTAACCCAGCATAGCGCAACATAGAGGTTAGCATTAAATTAATATCTGCTGTACTACCTGTATTTTCTTTGTAAGCTTTTTTAAGTCCGTTTCCTGAACTATAACCTACAAAATTATTCCACTTTACTTTTGATTTTACATAGTTGTATATAGAAGATGCTTTTTCTATAGGAGTACCAGCTTCACCAATAACTCTATCTATATCTTCTGAATAATAGTTTGTTTTTTTTAATTCTGCTCCAAAACTAGATGACTTATAAATGGTTTTAGAAACGTCATCCCATGTAGTAGAAAAAGATTTAACAAATCCATCAGCATTTTTATAAGCAGAATACTCCATAATAAGTTTGGCTCTATAATTATTTATATTAGAAACCATGACTTCCTTTTTTAAAGCAGGAATATTACTATCTTCTATTAACGTTTTGTTTTCTATAAACTTCCATTCTGATTGTTTTTTGTTGGTACCAATTGTTGCCTGATTATTACTATAACTTACTTGCGAATTACTTGATAATATTCTTCTTTGTACCGTAGAGTTTGTAATTTCAGGTCTATACGTAGCCTTTGGGTTTACAATTTTGTTAAAAATAAAATACTCTGGAATTAATATTGAGACTTCAGCTTTTTTAATAGGGATATCGTATTGTAAAATTATATCGTCCACAGAAATAAACGGAGATTCTATTCTATATGAATATTCTATTACCGAGCCTTCCTTTATATTTGGCATCGTAAACTTAGTCGTTTTCCAATATTCGTTATTTTTCTCCTCGAAGATACCCTCTTTCTTTAGCTTATCTTTAACCACTTTTCCATTTAAAAGGTTATAGGTATTACCTTTTAGACCTTTTAACTTCTCACTTTTAATTTTCGATTTATTATATAATTTCAACTTTTTTGTTGCCCAATCATAACCTTCTTGGTTATATATTTTTATTCTTTCGAATACTTCTGTAACCTTGAAAAAACTACCAGATTCATACTCGTAATTAGTTTTTTGGTATCTATATAATACTGCCGCATTAACAGTTGAATCATTATTATATATTTTCTCTGCTAATTCTTCTTTACTTACTTTTCCAAATTTATAGTTTTGCGAAAAGCTAAAGTTAAATAATAGTATTAGCGTTACTAATATTAATTTTCTCATAATTATTTGATGGTTTTTAATGCGATTTTAGACTTATCGTGTTTAACTATTTTTAAATAAAAGTCTCTAAATTGATTATAATCTTCTTTTTTGTAATCTCCTTTATTAATAACTAATGTTCTTTTATATACTAGCAAATTATTTGCTTTTTTTTCTATAGAAACAGAATAGCTTCCAAATTGATTTTCTATTGTTGCCGGTTTCATTAAAGCTTCTACCTCTATGGTTTCTGGTAACTCTATTTCATACTCATCTACATCTGTAAACCCTCTACTTATTTTAAATGGAAGTTTACGAGATTTATATCTTGGCGGCACATTAGTTCTTTTGTTAAACATATTAGGTGCAAATAATAATCTATTGCCAGCTTTTGATACATATTTACTTGCAGCCAAATTGACATCCTCTGTGAAAATTATTTCATTTTTATTATTTTTTACAGCTATTTTATGAAACTCTAGATTATTTATATTATCGAAATAATTTTTATAATAAAGCTTTTTATCTTTTTCGTTTTTCTTTTCTATTTCTGAATGATAATCATATTGTGTCCCTCTTGAAGCAATATTAACATCTGCAAAAATACTTCCTTTCTCATCTAACTTCACTTTTGCTTTTGTCGTTTGTAAATTTTCTTTAGTAGAATAGGCTTTTGTGTGAACTATTTTACCTCCTTCTGGTGTAATAATTAAAGCATCTCTATCATCGGTAAAATTTGCATTATAACCAAACGGTACGGTTTGATTTGTACATTCTAACCAAATATAATCTTCGTTATGAGGCACAGCTAAGATAGCATGATTACCTTGCGTAGCAGAAAATTCCTTATCAATATTCTGTATATTTCTACCTCCATATATAAGGGTATAATAAGATTCTACATCTATCGCATCTAATAGTGCTTTTGTATAATTGGTTAATGCTTTACAGTCTCCATATCCCAATCTATCCACATCACTTGCTAACATTGGTTTCCAGCCTCCAATACCAACTTGCACGCTTATATAGCGTGTTTTATCTTGCATGTATTTATACACTAGCTTCGCTTTTTCAATATTAGATGTCTCATTAGCAGTTATTTGTTTTATTTCTGCTTTTACAGATGCTGGTAACTCTTGTGTATCATGTATTAATTTATCGTCTACCCACTTCCCAAAATCTTGCCAATTAGTATTAATGCCTTCTACGCCTTCCATTACAAATTTAGTTAAAGCTACTCTTAATGATGGCGCATATGTATTAAATGCAGGCGCATAAGCCTCTTGCTTTAATGCTTTTATTTTTTTAGCCACAAAATTATAATCTCCTAATTTTTCAATATTATAATTATCAAAGTTTTGTGTTTTTATCTTTAATTCTACACCTGAAGTATTATTAATTTTATAATTAGATTCTTCTGTACTTACATAAGAGCCTTCAATTGGCTTCCAACCGGGTATAAATGCTGTAGATTTATACTCAACTTCTGTTTCAAATACAATTGTGTATGGATAGTTAATTGGTGTATAGTCTAAATACTTAACTCTTGAATCTGAATATAAAGAGCCTCCATCTACTGCACTTGCATCTTTAAAATGTTTCTTTTTAACCTTTTTAATTTCCTGACCAAAAGCATCATAAATAATTGCTTCTATTTTTTTAATATTTGTATTGTTACTGTAGTGCATATATGCACCTACATCCGACTTTCCTGATTTACTTAAAACAGTTACTATACGCTTATTTTTATAGATAAATTTATTATGCCCTTCTATGTTAAGAATAATATTATTTAATCGTATTACCGCATTAGTATTTTCTTTTAATTCAGGGTCTATTGTAAGGGCTATTAACTTGTCTTGAGAATAAGTTATTAGGGAAATAAGCATCGTAAAAATGCTAATGGTTATTTTAAATATCATGTATTCTTTATTGATTAATTTATAGGTATGCGTTATTCTAAAAACGTTACATATATTATATCATTCTTTATTTTTAGTGTCTATAATTATGGTCACTGGCCCATCATTTAATAACGATACTTTCATGTCGGCTCCAAATACTCCAGTTTGTACTTTTTTCTCTATTTTTTGTTCTAGTTCTTTTACAAATGCTTCATAAATAGGAACTGCTATTTCTGGTCTAGCCGCTTTTATATAACTTGGCCTATTTCCTTTTTTTGTACTGGCCTGTAGTGTAAATTGACTTACCACTATTACATCTCCTTTGATATCTAAAAGCGATGTATTCATGATTCCATTTTCGTCTCCAAAAATACGTAGGTTAGCTATTTTATTAGATAACCAATTAATATCTTCTTGAGTATCTTCTACTACTATCCCTAGCAGAATTAATAAACCACTATTAATGTTAGCTACTTGTTTTCCATTTATAGTTACATCTGCTTGTGTAACTCTCTGGATTACTGCTTTCATTTTACTTATTACTTGATATTAGTCTTTATCCCAAATATCTGTACGATAATGCTGCTCATCTCCTTCTAATATTTGAATGTAACTATTATAACGTGATGTAGCTATCTCATCATTTTTTAAAGCTTTTTTTACAGCACATTTTGGTTCTTCTTTATGCAAACAATTATTGAATTTACAATCTTGTTTTAAAGCAAAAAATTCAGGGAAATAATCGCCTACTTCTTCTTTTTCCATGTCTACCACACCAAAACCTTTTATACCTGGCGTATCTATTATTTTTGCATTGAAACTTAAATCGAACATTTCTGCAAAAGTTGTAGTATGCTGTCCTTGCATATGCTGTGTAGAAATTGCTTTCGTTTTTAAGTCTAGATTAGGTTCTATAGCATTAACTAAAGTAGATTTACCTACTCCTGAATGTCCAGAAAACATACTTACTTTTCCTTCCATCAAACTTTTCACTTTATCTATATTCTCCCCTGTTTTGGCAGAAATATATATACACTCATATCCTATTTTGCTATAAATATGTTCTAGATACTTAACTTCTAACAATTTCTCCTCATTATAGGTGTCAATTTTATTAAATAATAATATTGCTTTTATAGAATATGCTTCTGCCGATGCTAAAAAACGATCTATAAAGCTTGTAAATGTTGGCGGGTTATCTAAAGTTATTAATAAAAAAACCTGATCTACATTAGAGGCTATAATATGGGTTTGTTTAGAAAGGTTTACAGATTTACGTACAATGTAGTTTTCACGATCATGAATAGTATTAATAACACCTGTTTCTTTATCGCTTTTTGTATCTAACTCAAAATCTACATAGTCACCCACAGCTATTGGGTTTGTACTTTTTATTCCCTTTAGTCTGAATTTACCTTTTATTCGGCACTCGTAATTTATTCCCGATTCGGTTTTTACAGTGTACCAACTCCCTGTAGATTTATATACTAGTCCTGTCATTCATTAGTTTGAGCTACAAAATAACAACTTTTATATTAAATTATATTATCTAAGTATTCTTTTTATATTTTATGTTTTAATTAGGTTAATCAAAACTACACAAAGGATAAGGCTTAAAACATCTCTAATGAGTGAACATATTATTTGAGTAAGTAAACTCTTTTTTTGATTAATGGCACAAAAGTTGATATCTTACTGCCTAAATAATAATTTAAAAAACAAAAAACTTAAACACTCATTATGAAAAAAATTTTATTATTTGCTGCCTTTGCAGCTGTTGCTTTTATCTCTGTATCTTTTGTTAATATAGATAGCAAACCTGGAGAAGTAGAATACAAAGTTGTTACTGTTGTTGAATCTATTGTTCCAAATGGTTTAGGTAGATCTAGAATGATCTCTGCTACAGAAAAAAAAGATTATAAAGAGTTTACTACTGTAAGATCTGGAGATAAAGGAAAAGACAAAAAGAATAAATCTAAAAGAGGAGAAATTCGTGTAAAAGATTATGAAGAAACTAAATTATTAAACTTCTATAACTTAGGTGGTATTCGTTTTCAAAACATTGCTGCTAATGACGCCGTAATGACTTCTAAAGTTAATGCTATGGTTGCAGATGGATGGGAGTTAGCTTTTATTAATACTGGTGTAGAAAGTGAAGGAGGAAAAGGTGATGGAAAAGGTATTTTTATTACTAGATATACTTTTAAAAGAACACACTAATAGCCTGTTCTTATATAAAAAATAAAAAAGCCGCTTTCTTAAATTAGATTGCGGCTCTTTTTTTAGTTTATTTTTTTTTGGTTTTAATTCTCATTCCTTTTTTTATTAAGAGATAACCTCCAGATAAAGATAATATTAAAGCACTTATACCTAGTATAGTCATTGCACTTAAATGCTTAAAATCTAAATCTATTACATGTCTTGAAATACCAATAAGAGCAACTAACAAAACAATTTCTACATGTACAACGTCTTCTTTTAAATACATTTTTATTGTATGCAGTAACTCGATCCCTATTAATACCGATAAAAAACCTCCAAAAACCTTATGCAAGTTAGTAAGAATATTATTTTCTAACGAAAAAGAACTTGTAATTCCAGAAGCTATTCCTCCAAAGAGTATTCCTAAAAAAACCACTGTTGTATAAATCACTACTAGAAGTAATGAAAACAATAATGTAATAATTATAACGCGTTCAATTTTATCTACTAAACCTAATACATTTTTATTTACTTTTTTCATGTGTTTGCTTTTTGATTAATATACTTACCTACAACTATTGCGGTAATTACTACTAAATATATTTGCCCCATTAAGCCTATAAGAATAGTAGCTTTGTGTGCCAAAGCAGTTATAGGGTATATGTCTCCATAACCAATAGTTAACAACGTAATATAACTAAAGTACATTAACTGTTCTGTTATTGGTTCTGAAGTTAACGTTGTTATACCATGAAAAGCCCCTGGATGAACCATTTCTATACTTATACAAATAAAGAATCCTATAAGTCCCAACGAGATATAACCGCTAACTAATCCAAAAATAACATTCTTGCTTACTATTTTGGCTCTCCAAACTTGTTTAATTAACTGAAAAACAACAACTACATAAAACAAGAAATAAGCAATTAGTCTTATAAAATTAGAAGGTTTGTTACTATTGCCTTCAATTGCGTTAGAGCCAAAAGAAATTCCTGAAACTATAAGAAGCACTATAAAAAACCATGTAATTTTTTTGTTCTTTGAAATTAATAGTATTCCAGCTAAAACATTTATTATAAACAAAACTGGAGATAGTATTGTTTCAAAAAACGATGGCGGAAAAATTAAAGCTCCAAATAAAATAGTGATTTGACTAAAGAAAAAAATCTCAAATCTATTCTTATACAGTTTCTGCAACATTAATTTATTTTATATTAAGTTTCCTTAAAGTTATAAAGTTTACATTAAAAAAGCCACTTTATTAATTAAAAAATGGCTTTAGTTATTATCCTTTTATTATTTTTTCCTGATGGTTTATAGATTCTTGGTGAATTGCTTTAAACATTTTTAGTATAAATTCTTCACTTAACCCTTTTTGCTCTCCTTCTAGAACCATTTTCCCTAAAATCTCGTTCCATCTTTTACTTTGTAAAACAGCTACATTTCGTTTCTTTTTAAGAGCTCCTATTCCGTCTGCAATTTTCATACGCTTACCAATTAAATCTATTATTTGGTTATCGACTACATCTATTTGCGCTCTTAAATTTCCTAATTCATTATTATATTCTGTTTCTGGGTCGGTTACTTTTCTAATTCGTAAATCCTTCATCATTTGTATTAATGTTTTCGGGGTTACTTGTTGTGCTGCATCACTCCATGCGTTATCTGGATCGGTATGTGTTTCTATCATTAACCCATCAAAATTTAAATCTAATGCAGTTTGCGAGACATCAAAAACCATATCTCTTTTTCCTGTTATGTGAGATGGATCATTAATTAATGGAATATCAGGAAATTTGTTTTTAAAATCTATTGCTAGTTGCCACTCTGGTATATTTCTATATTTTGTTTTTTCGTATGTTGAAAACCCTCTGTGTATGGCACCTAGATTTTTAATTCCTGCTTTGTGTAACCTTTCAATGCCTCCTAACCATAATGCTAAATCTGGATTTACTGGGTTTTTAACCAATACTGTTTTATCTGTTCCTGCTAATGCATCTGCTAATTCTTGCATAATGAAAGGACTTACGGTTGAACGGGCACCAATCCATAATAAATCGACATCATTTTCTATAGCTAATTTTACATGTGCAGCATTAGCAACTTCTGTACAGGTTTTCATTCCTGTTTCTTCTTTTACTTTTTTAAGCCAATTTAACCCTAAAGCTCCAACACCTTCAAACATTCCTGGTCTTGTTCTAGGTTTCCAAATCCCTGCTCTAAAATAACTTACATCTGTGTCTTTCAACTCATGTGCTATTTTTAACACTTGTTCTTCTGTTTCTGCACTACAAGGTCCAGCGATTACTAATGGATGATCTAATTTTAAATCATCTAACCAAGTTCTCATTTCTTTTTTATTTTCCATGTCTCTTATATTTTACTCTTTCGAGTTTAGCTTATTCCGTTTAGTATCTGTTTTATATAATTTGTGTCTTTCATTTCATTGTAAACACCTTCAAAATCATCATTTTTCATCATGTTTTTAAATTGTGTTAAGTTAGAGATGTAATCGTCTAAAGTTTCAATTACATTCTCTTTATTTTGTTTAAATATAGGTGTCCACATTGCTGGCGAGCTTTTAGCTAATCGTACTGTAGATTCAAATCCACTGCCAGCCATATCGAAAATATCACGTTCGTTTTTTTCTTTTTCAATTACTGTTTTCCCTAACATAAATGAACTTATATGCGATAAATGAGACATATATGCTATATGCTTGTCATGAGATTTTGGATTCATATAACGCATACGCATACCAATTTCTGTAAATAAATGCAATGCTTTTTCTTGAAGTTTAAATGCAGTTTTTTCTACCTCACATATAATGTTTGTTTTATACTGAAATAAATTTTCTATTGCTGCTTTTGGCCCTGAAAATTCTGTTCCTGCTATAGGGTGCATTGCTAAGAAGTTTCTACGCCTTTTATGATTTTCAACAGCATTACAAATATCTAGTTTTGTTGAGCCTACATCTACTACTGTTGCAAAATCCGAAATACGATCTAAGACTTGTGGTAGTAGTTTTACCGACGCATCTACAGGAATAGAGAGTATTACTAAATCGGCTTTCTCTAAATCATCTAGAGTTGCTTTTTCTTCTATTATATTTAATTCTAAGGCCTGGTTTAAATGATCTTCACTATTATCTATTCCATAAATAATGGTTTCTGGTCGTTTTTTCTTAATATCTAAAGCTAAACTTCCTCCTATTAATCCTATTCCTATTATGTATATATTCTGTATCATAGTCTTGTAATCGCTTCTTCTATTACTTCTCTTGAGGCACATAATGAAAACCTTATATAACCTTCTCCTTGGGATCCAAAAACTGTTCCTGGTGTTACAAACAGATTCTTTTCATGTAATAATTTATCTATAAATACTTCTGATGTTTCTCCGCTTGGCAATTTTGCCCAAATAAACAATCCGTTAGCTTCTTTATTAAATGTACAGTTAAGTTTGTTTGCTAATTTCCAGACTAAATCTCTTCGTTCTTTATAAATAGTATTTAAATCTTCAAACCATATTTTTGAACTTTTCAAGGCTTCTATAGCTCCTTTTTGAATGCCATAAAACATACCTGAATCCATATTGCTTTTTACTTTAAGGACTTCCTCTAGTAGCTTATTACTTCCTAACAGCATACCAACTCTCCATCCTGCCATATTAAACGATTTACTTAAAGAGTTTAGTTCTAAACAAACCTCTTTAGCGTCTTCTATATCTAAAATACTTAATGGGTTATCATTTAAAATAAAACTGTACGGGTTATCATTTATAAGTAAAATATTGTTTCGTTTTGCAAATGCTATTAAATCTTTAAATACTTTTTTATTAGCTTTTGCTCCTGTTGGCATGTGTGGATAACTTAACCACATTAGTTTTACCTTACTTAGATCTTGTTGCTCTAAAGCTTCAATATTAGGACACCAATTATTAGTCTCATCTAAATTATAAAATATAGGCTCTGCTTGAAGTAACTTCGTTACCGATGTGTATGTTGGGTAGCCTGGATTAGGTATTAGCACCTCATCTCCTTCATTTAAAAACGCCATAGATATATGCATAATTCCCTCCTTACTCCCCATTAGTGGCAATACTTCCGAAGCGGCATCTATATTTACATTAAAATGTGTTTTATAAAAACTAGATATGGCTTCACGTAATTCTGGTAAGCCTTGATAACTTTGGTATTTATGTGCATTGCTATCTTTAAAACTTTCTGTAATCGCCGTAATTACAGTCTCAGGTGGCTGTAGGTCTGGACTTCCTATTCCCAAATTAATTATAGGTTTTCCCTTTGCTATTAAAGCTCGTACTTCTTTTAGTTTTTTAGAGAAGTAGTACTCTTCAACACTGTGTAACCTATTCGCTACTTCTATCATTTTTTTGTGTTTTTATATTCTCCTAAAACTTTAAATTCGGTTGCCATTATTTCCATAATAGATTTTGCTTTTTCATAATCTTTATAATCTTCAAAAGTGACATCTATAAAAAAGGAATACTTCCAAGGTGTTTCTATTATAGGTAATGATTGTATTTTGGTTAGATTTAGTTTACAATCGCTCATTACATTAAGCATTGCTGCTAAGCTTCCTCTTTTATGATTTAATTCAAACTTTAAAGATGCTTTGTTTATTTCTTCTGGCAATAATTCAGGTTTGTCTCTTCTTACAATAACAAACCTTGTTTCGTTATGTTTTATAGTTTGAATGCTTTCCGCTAAAATATTTAACTCGAAAATTTCTGCTGCTAAATAACTTGCTATAGCAGCAACACCTTTAACATTGTCCTCTTTTATACGTCTTGCAACATCTGCAGTGTCTATATCCTCTACTAATTTAATGTGAGGATGCTTTTTAAAAAACACTTTGCATTGTAATAATGCCATAGGATGGGAATGCACCTCTTTAATATCTTCTATACTTTGATGTGGTAAAGCCATTAAGTGATGCTGAATATCTAAATAATGTTCTCCAACGATATGTAGATTATTACTATCTATTAATGCATAATTAGGAATAATAGATCCTGCTATCGAGTTTTCTATAGCCATTATTGCAGCTTCCGAGTTTTTATCTAATAATTTAGATACTGTTAAATCAAAAGACAAACATTCATTAACTGTAACATTATCTCCAAAATAATTTTGAGAAACAATGTGATGAAAAGATCCTTTTACGCCTTGTATTGAAACCGAATTAATCATATTTTACTTTTTATACTGTCTTTATAAAAGTCTATAAACAAAAAAAGTCTCGATATATATCGAGACTTTTTTTGTTTATAGTAATATTTAAATTACACACATAGCGTCTCGTTCCTTTTGTTAAAAAAGAAATAAAACCAGCTAAAATATGTGTTTAAATTATTGTTCATTATCTATTATCTGCAAAACAGATATTTATTTTATGCTGCTAAAGTAATTAATAAATTAACAAATCAAAATACTAAAGCTTTATTTTTAGTGTTTTACTATAAAAATTAAAGATTTGTAAACATACTAGTCTTTAAATTACAGAATGTTTACTTTTGAATAAAGTTTTTAATATGTCTATAAAAGTTGAAAATATAACTAAGGTTTATGGAGAACAAAAAGCCTTAAACAATATCTCTTTTGAAGTTAAAAAACCTGAAATTGTTGGTTTTCTTGGCCCTAATGGCGCTGGAAAATCTACAATGATGAAGATATTAACCACTTTTATAAGTCCTACAGAAGGTGAAGCCCAAGTAAATGGGCATGCTATATCTACTGCCCCTAAATTAGTACAACAAAGTGTTGGTTATTTACCAGAGCACAACCCTTTGTATTTAGAGCTGTATGTCCGCGAATATTTAGCTTTTAATGCCGATGTTTATAAAGTAAGTAAAGCTAGAGTTGAAGAAGTTATAGAACTTACAGGGTTAACACCTGAAGCTCACAAACAAATTTCGCAACTCTCTAAAGGTTACAGACAGCGTATTGGTTTAGCTAATGCTTTATTACATAATCCAGATGTTTTAATTTTAGATGAACCTACTACTGGTCTTGATCCGAACCAATTAGTAGACATAAGAAACCTTATACAATCTATTGGTAAAGAAAAGACTGTATTTTTATCTACACATATTATGCAAGAGGTAGAAGCCATGTGCGATCGTGTGATTATTATTAATAAAGGTGAAATTGTTGCTAATAAAAAATTATCCGAATTACGAGAAGGCCAAGAACAAGTAGTGGTTGTTGAGTTCGATTATCGCGTTGAAGATGCTTTTTTATTAAAATTACCTCATGTAAAGAAAGTTACCAACACTTTTGATTTTATATACGAAATTACATTTTCTACTACTAAGGATATGCGCTCTCATGTTTTTGATTTTGCTCACGATAATGAGTTAAAAATTCTTCAATTAAACCAAAAGAACGCTAGTTTAGAAAGCATGTTTAGAGATTTAACGTCTTAATAAAATGAAACGTTTTTCTCTTTTGTTATCTATTACAGCTATTCCTTTTTTAATAGTTATACTTATTAACGAAACAAGAGAAACACCTAATACTTCTATAAACAAAGAGTACTGCACTAGAACATGCCATAATAAAGGCTGTATACATTTTAATAAGCTATTAAAAAATGATAATCAATCTTCTTTTGCGACTAGACATTTCGATATTTATAAAAAGAATATTACATGGCTAAAGCAAAATCCTTTTAAGCTTAGTTACGCGCAAATAAACTTATTACTATATGTTATTGTATTTCCTGTAGTTTCTATTTTTCTTTTATGGCGGTTAATTAGAAGACATCCTAAATCATGAAAGAAATTGTAAAAGATATATACTGGTATTTTACAGACTTCTGTATTAACGCTGCCAACCTTTTAGGTATTACTTATGTTGAGTTTAATTTCTGGTTGTTTATAATACTCTTTCCTTCTACTTTAATATTACTAATACTTTTAAATATTTTTAAAACACAGATTTTAAATCTATTCAAAAATAACACGCCCGTTAAATAATTCTGAAACACTTACCTCTGGAGGTGTGTTGGTTACTATTACATTTCCTGTACTTACCAGTTCTGCATCAAGAGATACTTGAGGCGTTACTATGATATCGTTTGTTCCTCTATGAAAAATTGTTACATTATCTGCCAGTAAGTTTCTACCTTCAAATCGTCCATCACCTGATGCATGAGAAATTCTCAAATTGGTTGTGGCTCCACTAACATTAGTTGTTGTTAAATTATTAATTGTTACTCTTAAATTAACTGTATTAACTTCAACATTAAAAATACCTACATTATGGAAATCCCCAGAATCATCTTCAGATATTAAATGTAAGCTTTCATAATTTAAAACACCATTACTTCTTACTGTAAACTGACTACTATTTCTAACTTTAGTTAAGTTGGGCGAAGTAACAAATATTTTTGTTATACCATAGTCTCTAGTAAAATTACAGCCATTATTATCTTTTAATAATAATTTTCCGTTTTCTACTTTAATATCAATATCACTCATTAAAAACTCTCCAGTTTCAACGGTTACATTTTGCGTAGCTCCTTCTGTAACAATCAACTCAATATTTTCAAAAACTATGACCTCTGTAAAATCGGTTACATTAAATTCTTTTTGAATAATATCTCCTGCATTTTGAAAACAATCTGGAGCATTTTCGCTATTACAACTTACTAATAGTAATATTGTTAATGTGTGTAATATTTTTCTCATAGTTTATAATCTTACTCCTATTCCAAATTCTACTGCTTCTGCTTTTGCTGCATGCGATTTTAAGGTTAATGCTCCAAAAAACTTACCTCCAAAATAACGTTTTAGTCCTATTCTACTATAAACACGTCCTTCAAAATCAAATGGGTAATATACATAGTATCCTAATTGAGTAATTAAAGAGGTTTTACTTATAAATAACTCATGTCCTGCAAAAACACCAATACGTTTATAATCTTCATCTCCACTAACATTATCTAATGGAAAAGCTACAGCATTATAGCGAATATGTGTTTTCAAAAAATTTGAAAAAAACACATCTGTTCCTAATTGTATTGCCGATTTTCTATTTAAACGTTTATCTGCATAGGCCGAAAAAATATAAAATGCATATTGCCCAGAGTTAATTACATCACTTTCGTTAACTCCAGATCTAAAGGCTAAGTTATATTTTATTTTTTCGGTAAACTTTTTATCTTCTGTCGATTCTATATACTCAGGCTTGTTATCTCCATCTAACACATAATTAGTTCCTATATTAAAGGTTAAACTATTTATAGAACTATTGGGTGCCTTTACATTAGCATTAGAATAATGTATAAGTGAAACTCCTGCTTGTAATCCAAATCCTTTAAAAATGTTTTCTTTTTTATAGTTAAGCATTACATAAGTGGAACTTAGCAAATGCGTACCGAAAGCGGTGTTTCTAAAGTTAGTTTCTTTATCATATGGATTTGTATTATAAGCTATACCTTGCCCAATACGAAACATTAAATTACGCTTAAAGAAATAGAAGTTATAATGCGCGTAGACACCAAAATTATCTCCTAAAAATTCATTTTTTAAATCTTGATAAATAAAAGACGCTCCATAATCTGGATAATTGTAACGGCTTTCCCAAGCTTCTTTTCCAAATGTTTTTTGGTTATAACTTAATATTACTCCTGTTGGATGTCCTGTTATTAAATGGGCAATGTCTGAATTATGTTCTGTTACATTTCCGTAGAAAAAGTTAACATCTAATCCAAATGGATTCTTATCATCTTGCGCATTCAAGGACAAACAGCATAACAAGACAACACAGCTTAAAAAGTATTTCATTAATCAATTTAATTAGGCTGCAAATGTAAACTAAAATATATTTAGACAGAAAACTTTACTTTTCTCAATCAAACAATGAAGACGATAAATAACGGTCTCCTCTATCGCAAATAATAGCAACGACCACACCTTCATTAATAGTTTCTATAAGTTTAAGTGCTGTGGCTACTGCGCCTCCACTACTCATCCCTGCAAAAATAGCTTCCTCTTTAGCCAAGCGTTTTGTCATTAATGTCGCTTCGGTTTCATTAACTTCAATAATACGATCTACTTTTTCTCTATTAAAAATACTAGGCACATAATCTGGCGACCATTTTCTTATTCCTGGTATTTTAGACCCTTCTTCTGGTTGTGCCCCTATAATTTGAATACTATCATTTTGTTCTTTTAAATAAGTGGATGTCCCCATTATAGTCCCTGTAGTTCCCATTGCAGATACAAAATGGGTAATCTCTCCATTTGTATCTTTCCATATTTCTGGGCCTGTTGTTTTATAATGTGCTTTCCAATTATCATTATTTTCGAATTGATTTAAAAGAACATATCCTTTGTTATCTCGCATTTTAAATGCCACATCTCTTGAGCCTTCTATCCCTTTTTCTATAGAGGTTAAAATAACTTCTGCTCCATAAGCTTTCATTGTTTTCACCCGCTCCTCGGTTGCATTTTCTGGCATTATTAATGAAATGTTTAATCCAAATAATCGCGCTACATACGCTAATGCTATTCCTGTATTCCCACTTGTAGCTTCTACTAAATGCCCTCCTTTTTTTATAACGCCACTTTTTACAGCTTGAGCAATCATATTATAAGCAGGCCTATCTTTAACACTTCCTCCTGGATTATTACCTTCTAACTTTAAATACAATTTCACATTTGGTTTGGTTACCAAATTTGTTGTTTCTACTAATGGAGTATTCCCAATTTGTTTTAAAATACTCATGTGCTTTATTTGTTAGTAATTTTTATATCCGATTTATAAGTTACTATTGAGTTTTCGGGAATAGATTTTGTAATCCAAACATTAGCTCCTATTATACTATTTTTTCCTATTACAACATTTCCTCCCAAAATAGTCGCATTAGCATAAATAGTAACATTATTATTAATTGTTGGATGCCTTTTAGTATTGCTTAGTGTCTTTTCTACTTTAATGCCTCCAAGAGTAACTCCTTGGTATATGGTAACATTGTTTTTAATTACAGCCGTTTCCCCTATAACTACTCCAGTTGCATGATCTATAAAAAAAGAATCTCCAATGGTTGCACCCGGATGAATATCCGTTCCTGTAATACCATGTGTATATTCGCTTATCATTCTTGGTAAAACAGGAATGTTTAATTTCCATAAAATATTACTTATACGATACATGGCTATTGCATAAAAGCCCGGGTATGCTAAATACACTTCTTTAATACTTTTTGCTGCCGGATCATTTTTATATGCTGATTCTGCATCTAATATTAACTTAGGTTTTAACTGTTTTAGAGCTTCTACAAATTGTTCCCATTTACTATTACATATACCACATTCTAATGCCTCAGAAGCATAAAAAAAAGATGCTTTTATGCTTGGTATTAATCTCTCTTGCCTTTTTGGAGATTCTAGAGTATAATAAAATAACTCTTTAGCTAATTCTTCTACTTGTTCTTTAAATCTAAATGAAATATGTATAGTTTCTACTTCCATGGTATACGTTCTATTTTACACTTCGGGTGCTAATTCTATTTCAAGTTCATGTAATGCTACAGTAATAGGAAGCTGACAACTTAACCTACTATTATTTTTTACATTAAATGCTTCAGCTAGCATAGCTCCCTCTTCATCTTCCATTTCATTAAGCTCATGGTTAGAGATTATATAACATTGGCAGGACGCACACATTGCCATGCCTCCACAAACACCAATTGTTCCCTCAGGTTCTAACTCGTACGATTTTACAATTTCCATAACGTTCATTGCCATATCTGTGGGTGCTAAAACTGCATGTTTCTCACCTTTTCTGTCTATTATATACAACGTAACATCTTGCATTATACTATAGCTTTTACAACTGCTTTTGGTGATTCTTTACGAGTGCCATCAAATCCATTTATACCACTTACCGTAGTATATTTTAAAACAAATTTTTTACCTGGGTTTAATATTTTATATGCAGACTGACACATTAATGTTGCTTCATGAAAACCACAAAGAATTAATTTTAATTTTCCTTCATACGTATTAACATCTCCTATAGCAAATATGCCTGGAATATTAGTTTGATAATCTAATGTATCAACTTTAATTGCGTTTTTCTCTATTTCTAATCCCCAATTACTTATTGGACCTAGTTTTGGTGATAGTCCAAAAAGAGGAATAAAATAATCTGCTTCTATATCTATTTGCTCTCCTTCTTTAATTACTGAAACACCTTCTATATGTTCTTCTCCTTTTAAAGCAGTAACTTCTGCTGGTGTTATTAAATTAATTTTATTTAACAGCTTCAATTCTTGTACTTTTTCTACAGAATCTAATGCTCCTCTAAATTCATTTCTCCTATGAACTAAAGTCACTTCTGAAGCAATGTCTGCTAGAAAAATACTCCAATCTAAAGCAGAGTCTCCTCCACCAGCTATTACTACTTTTTTGTTACGATATACTTCTGGGTCTTTAATAAAGTATGCTACGCCTTTGTCTTCGTATTTCTCTATAGTTTCTAATTGTGGTTTTCTAGGTTCAAAACTTCCTAATCCTCCTGCAATAGCAACAATAGGTGCATGATGTTGCGTTCCTTTGTTTGTGGTTACAATGAAACTACCATCATCTTGTTTTTCTATCGTTTCTGCACGTTCTCCTAAAGTAAATCCAGGCTGAAATTGTTTCCCTTGTTCTAAAAGGTTTGAAGTTAAATCTCCAGCCAATATCTCGGGAAACCCTGGAATATCGTATATGGGTTTTTTAGGATATAATTCTGAACATTGCCCTCCTGGTTGGGGCAAGGCATCAATTAAGTGACATTTTAATTTTAATAGACCAGCTTCAAATACTGTAAATAGACCTGTTGGTCCAGCTCCAATTATTAATATATCTGTTTTAATCATTTTTTTATATTTTTTCTACTAAGCCTTTAGTAAATTCATTTAATGTTTCTACTTTTTGTTCAAAATCTCCTTTGATTGTTTTTCTATATCGATTAAGATTTTTAACCAAATCGTCTATATTTTCTGGTATCACGTCTTCAAAAAACTGCCGTAAACGTTTAGCTGTTGTTGGCGATTTCCCATTTGTAGAAATAGCTACTTTTACATTACCTTTAGTTACAATACCTCCCATATAAAAGTCACAGTACGGTGGATTATCTGCTACATTAACTAATTTGTTTTCTGTTCTACAATCTGCATATACTTCTTTATTAATCTCAGGATTATTTGCAGTTGTTATTACTATATGTTTTCCTTGTAAATATTTTTTGTTATATACATCTACAATTCGTTTTACATTTCCAGAGTTTGCCTTCTCTATAGTTAAATCCCTATACATTGGAGAAACCATTGTTATATTAGCATCCGGGCTAGACTTTAATAAAAACATAAGTTTTTCTTGAGCAACAAAACCGCCACCTACTATTAAAACCTCCAAGTTTTTTAGTTTAAAAAAAAGTGGATATAAATTATTTCGTTCTTTAGTTTCCATTATACTAGAACTGGTGTTTTATTGGCTTCTTGTATTACTTTGGTTAATTCAACGCGCTCTTTAACAACCTCCCCTATAATTATGATTGCTGGAGAAGATAGTTGCTGTTTTTCTACTATAGTTTCAATTGTATTTATTTTACCTATACCTACTTTTTCTTGTGGTGTTGTTCCATTTTGGATAATAGCTATAGTTTCTTCTTCTCTTCCTTCTGAAGTAAAAACATTTACAATTTCTGATAGCTTTCCCATTCCCATTAATATTACAATGGTTGCTGTAGATTTTGCTGCAATAGCAATATCATTAGAAATTTTATGAGATTTTGTTGTTCCTGTTATAACCCAAAAACTTTCTGAAGCGTTTCGTTTTGTTAAAGGGATACCTTGATAGGCTGGCACCGCTGTAGAAGAAGAAATACCAGGAACCATATAAGTTTCTATACCAAATGATTTTGCGTAATCTATTTCCTCTGCTCCTCTACCAAATATAAAAGGGTCTCCACCTTTTAATCTAACAACGTTACCTCGTGTTTTTGCACGTTGTACAATAAGTTCATTTATTTGTTCTTGTTGGTAAGCATAACAACCTTTACGTTTACCTACAAAAATAAGTTCTGAATTAGCTGATGCATAGTCTAATAATTTACTATTTACCAAAGCGTCATACATAATAACGTTTGCTTTTTTAATAGACTTAATTGCTTTTAATGTTATTAACTCAGGATCTCCTGGTCCTGCACCAACTACTGTTAATCTTGGATTTTCCATAGCTCTTCACTTTTAAAGGGATTATAGTATTGCCATATCTTTTTCTCTATATGTTTTTACGGTCTCTAGAAATGCTACTGCATTTTCTATATAACTCAAAGCAAAATCTTTAGCTGGTGAATAAACTTTTATTTGATAAATTAAATCTGAAAAAGAAACACTAAGTTTAACTTTTTTCGTTTTAATGAATAATTCATCAAATTGACTAATAATACTAGCTTGTGTATTTGTTTTTATATTTTCTGAAAGCAATATTGCTTTTGCAGAGTTTATCATAGATCGGTAAGCTTCGTATATTGCTCCAGAATACACTCCATTACTAAAGGCTTTTTTTGCTTCTTCTATTTTTTCTTCACTTTCTAAAAACAAAGTTGCTATTAAATCTATTACTACTCCTGCGCATTCACCAACACCTATAGCTTTTACGTAACTTTCTTCTGTTCCCCAATCAATAAAATCCTTTGGAGATAGATTATCTAGACTGGTTAAATCCTTTAATAATTCATAGAAGTATTTTTCCCCTTTTTCTAAATAATAGTCTACAAATAGTTTATTATTTGCGTTAGTTTCAAAATCGTTCAAAATGCGCCTCATTGCCTCAGGACCTCTTCTACTTGGAATTTTAAGAACTTTGTCAGCAAAATAGGCTTTACCACCTCCTAAATTCCCTCCTCCTAAAAGCACCTGTAGCGCTGGAGCTACTAATTTATTTTTAGTACGAATGGACATGCCTTGAAAACCGATATTAGCCATATTGTGCTGCCCACAAGCATTCATACAACCACTAATTTTTATTACTAAATCTTTATTTTCTATATATTGCGGATATTCCATTTTTATTACACGCTCTAGCTCTTCGGCAATTCCTGTACTACTCGCAATACCTAAATTACATGTATCTGTGCCAGGGCAAGCTGTAATATCTACTGCTTTATTATAACCTAATTCTATAAAACCTAATTTTTCTAATTCTGTATAGAAAAAAGGCAATAATTCTTCTTTTACAAAAGGGATTAATATATTTTGCCTTAGACTTAACCTAATTTCACCAGCGGCGAACTGCTCTACTAGATCAGCTAATAACCGTGCTTTATCTGTATAAAAATCTCCAAGTAAAACTTTAATACCTATCGCAAAATACCCCTCTTGCTTTTGAGCAATGACATTTGTTAACTTCCATAAATTAAATGCATCTACATCTTGTATTTCTACCACTGGTATTTCTACATCAACAGGTTTAGAAACTTTATAATTGGCTTCATTAATTGCTACTGTCTTAAACTCTATAGCATTTTGTTCTTCTTCTATTAGTGCTTTAAAAGCATCTAAACCAATATCTTTAAGTAAAAATTTTAAACGTGCTTTTGCTCTACTTTTACGTTCTCCATATCGGTCAAAAACTCTTAAAACACCTTCCATTAAAGGAATTATTTTATCTGAAGCTAAAAATTTATATAATGTATCTGCATGTCTTGGTTGGGAGCCTAAACCTCCACCCAACATGACTTTAAAGCCTTTTACTCCATCTTCTATTTTGGCTATAAAGCCTAAATCGTGCATGTAAGACAATCCGGTATCTTCATCTGTTGCAGAAAAAGAGACTTTAAATTTTCTTCCCATTTCTTGACAAACTGGATGTCTCAAAAAGAAAGAGAAAACCGCATCTGCATATGGCGAAACATCAAAAGGTTCGTATACATCTATTCCTGCAGTTTCACTTGCTGTAACATTTCTTACAGTATTTCCACAGGCTTCTCTTAAGGTTACATTATCTCGTTCTAATTCGGCCCATAACTCGGGTGTACGATTTAAATCGACATAATGAATTTGTATATCTTGACGTGTTGTAATATGTAATCTACTTCTAGAATACTCATCAGAAACTTCAGCTATTCTTCGTAACTGATGGCTTAGTACTTTTCCATACGGTAATTTTATACGAATCATTTGAACACCATGCTGGCGTTGCCCATAAACACCCCTTGCTAAACGTAAACTTCTAAATTTTTCTTCGTCAATTTTCCCATTGCGAAATAGCTCTATCTTATTCGCTAAATCTATGATATCCTTTTCTACTACAGGATTCTCTATTTCTGTTCTAAAGCTTTGCATTCTTTTTAACTTTATATTTGAAGTCATTTTTACGCAACTTGTGGCGTATTCATTTTTTACTTATGCAGAAAAGCTTGTCTAGCTAACAATGCTTCTTCTGTTTCTATTGCTTCCTCATTTGGAATACAGCAATCTACCGGACAGACTGCTGCACATTGTGGCTCTTCATGAAACCCTACACATTCTGTACACTTGACTGGGACTATATAATAAAACTCATCGGATATAGGTTCTTGCTCTTCTTCAATGTCTATTTCATTGCCATTAGGTAATACAGTAACCTTTTCTGTCAGCGCTGTACCATCTTTATAATTCCAGTTTTCTGCGCCTTCATAAATAGCGGTATTGGGACATTCTGGCTCACAAGCTCCACAATTAATACATTCATCTGTTATTATAATTGCCATAATTTTATGCCATTATATTATTGTATAAAACCTGCCCCAACCGTATTATTAGATTGAGAATTTATAATTATAAATGATCCATTAGTTCTATGTGCTTTAAATGCATCATAAAATATTGGTTTATTTAACTTAAATGATACTGTTGCTATATCATTCATATTTAATGCTGTTACTCCAGTATCTATTCCCGAATAATCCGGATTTATTTTACATTCTATATTATCCACTTTAGCTAATACTTTGTTTACTCCATGTTGAATAATGTATCTCCCTCCTTCTGTTAATTCCTGAGAATCCATCCAAGATACAGTAGCGGTGAATTGTTTTTCTATAGTTGGTAAATCGTTTGCTTTAACAATCATGTCTCCTCTACTAATATTTACATCATCTTCAAGAGTAATTAATACTGAAGAACGTCTAGCTGCTGTTTCTACTTTTTTATCATAAAAATGAATGTCCTTTATTTTAGATTTTGTTTGAGACGGTAATACAACAATGTCATCTCCTACATTTAATTCGCCTCCATAAACTTTCCCTGCATACCCTCTAAAGTCATGAAATTCTGATGTTTTTGGACGTATTACGTATTGTACAGGAAACCTTGGTGTCCCTGTATTATATATATCTTGGTTGTCTATACTCTCTAGGTATTGTAATAAAGTTTTACCAGAGTACCATGGTGTGTTTTTTGATGGATTAACAACATTATCTCCTTTTAATGCACTTACAGGAACGAACGTAATATTCTGCTCTTTATAATCCCTTTTGCTCATTAATTCTTCAAAATCGGATTTTATTGCATTATATCTTTCCTCTGAAAAATCAACTAAATCCATTTTATTTATAGCCACAATAATCGTTTTTATTCTTAACAGATTATTTATAAAAAAATGACGATTGGTTTGTTCTATCACTCCTTTTCTAGCATCAATTAACACTATTGCAGCTTGAGAAGTTGAGGCTCCAGTAACCATATTTCTAGTATATTCTACGTGGCCAGGAGTATCGGCTATAATGTAACTTTTATTAGCTGTAGAAAAATAAATATGTGCTACATCTATTGTAATACCTTGTTCTCTTTCTGCTACTAGTCCATCTGTTGCTAAAGAAAAATCTAGATAATCGTACCCTAGTTGTTTACTCTTTTTTTCTATAGCTTCTAACTTATCTGATGTCAGTGATTTTGTATCATAAAGTAAACGACCTATTAAAGTACTTTTACCATCATCTACGCTTCCTGCTGTTGCTATTTTTAAAACTTCCATTGTCTATTTTTTACCCATTAGCGTTTAGCTATTGGTATAATTTCTATTGTTTTTTTGAAGATTTCTATTGCTATGAAAATGCTAAATACTATTTTAAAAGTATCCTTGCTGTTTACGTTTTTCCATGGCGGCTTCAGATCGTTTATCGTCTATTCTTGCCCCTCTTTCAGATATTGAAGAGTCTCTTATTTCTTGTACTACTGTAGAAATATCTGATGCACCCGATAATACTGCTGCTGTACAACTCATATCACCTACTGTTCTAAAACGTACTACACGTTCTACTACTTCTTCATCTTCTTCTCTATAAACTACATTATCATCTGCAGACCATATTAAGCCATCTCTTAAAAATGTAGCTCTAGTATGTGCAAAATATATTGAAGGAATTTCTATTTGCTCTTTTTGAATATATGACCATACGTCTAGCTCAGTCCAATTAGATATAGGAAATACTCTCACGTTTTGTCCTAACTCTATATTACCATTTAGCATATCGAATAATTCTGGTCTTTGATTTTTTTCGTCCCATTGTCCAAAATCGTCCCGTACAGAGAAAATACGTTCTTTAGCTCTTGCTTTTTCTTCGTCTCTCCTGGCACCTCCAATACAAGCATCAAATTTAAATTCTTCTATGGCATCCAAAAGTGTTGTGGTTTGTAACACATTTCTACTAGAGTATTTTCCTGATTCTTCTCTGACCTTTCCTTGATCTATAGAATCCTGAACATTTCTAACAATTAACTCTAAACCTAGCTCTTTTACTAATCTATCTCTAAACTCTATAGTCTCTGGGAAATTATGTCCAGTGTCTATATGCATTAAAGGAAAAGGGATTTTTGCTGGATAAAATGCTTTTTGAGCTAATCTTACTAAGGTTATAGAATCTTTTCCTCCTGAAAATAACAGTACTGGTTTTTCAAATTGAGCAGCTACTTCTCGTATTATGTAAATAGCTTCATTTTCTAACGGATTTATACTTGCTGTATCTTTCATCTTTTGTTTTTAAGTGTGTAAACCACACTCTCTATTTGCTAGTTGTTTTGTTGGGTCGAAATATTTAAACTCATTAGGAAGGTTGTGTTCTTCCATATATTCATTTAATTCTTCATCTGTATAATTATAAAACGGACTCACTTTTAACACACCATTTTTATCGTGTGACACTACATTTATACTATCTCTAAAAGAGGTTTGTCCTTTACGTAAATTAGTAAACCAAACATCTGGTTTATGTTCTTTAATTGCTCTTTTAAAAGGCTCCAACTTTACTTGTTCTGTAAAAGTTTTATGATTTGGACTGTCTACATTAGGGATTCCTAATACAACATCTCTATGCGACGACGTTTGCTTAGGTACATATAGTTTTATATTAAGCTTTAACTGTTTTATAAGTGCTTCAGCATGTCTATAGGTATTTGGAGTATTATATCCTGTATCGCACCAAATAACTTTTATATCTTTCTTTACTGAACTCGTTATATTTAAAATTGCTGCTTCATACGGTCTAAAGTTCGTGGTAACTATAGGTTTTTTAGCAAAATCAATTGCCCATTTTACTATTTCTAAAGGCGTTTTATCTTCTAGTTCTTTATTTAATTCATCTATATTTAATACCATTATTTTCCCCATTTTATTTTATTCCAAGCACGTTCATGAAAGAAGTACAATACCAATTTTGATACTAATTCTATAACACCTATTGAAAATGCTAATGCTAAAGTGCCCGTTATTACATAAGAGATTACAACTGTATCAATAGTTCCCACTACTCTCCAACTAATTGTTTTTACTAGACTTCTCTTTAATTTTTCTCCTGAGATATTTTTTTTCACTTCTACATCTCTATTCATTTCTAAAGCAGTATTCATATTATAAATATTTAAATTCCTATTAAACCTATCAATTTACTAGGATAAAGATGCAAACATATAAATTATACTTATACAAACCTAAAGTTTATTAAAAAAGCATTGTAAAATAATTATAAATCTGCTAAATCCGCTAATGTTGTATTTCTAAAAATTTCTAATGAGTTATCTCTTACCTGTATCATTAAGCTATGAACAGCGCAAGCATTTTCATCTGGACAATCGTCGCATTTTTCGTAAAAATTTAAACTTACGCATGGTACCATTGCAATTGGGCCTTCTAATACCCGCATTACATTAGCCATATTAATTTCCTTAGGCTCTTTTAATAGGTAATATCCTCCTCCTTTACCTTTTTTAGAGCCTAAAAGCCCATTTTTACGTAGTGTTAGCAAAATACTTTCTAAAAATTTAAGGGAGATACTTTCTTCTTTAGAAATAGTTGCGATTTGAACAGGAGTTCTATCTTCTTGTTTTGCTAAATATACAATAGCCTTTATTCCGTATTTTGTTTTCTTTGAAAGCATACGAACAAAATTAATACTTTTTAACGACTTAAAACAATTGAGACGCTATAGCATTAATATTATCGCTTTTTCCCATAGAATAATAATGTAATACGGGGATTCCTTTCTTTTTTAATGCTTTAGATTGCTCTATACACCACTCTATCCCAACTTGTCTTACTTGTTTATTGTCTTTACATTTTATAATTTCTTGTATTAAAGCTTCTGGTAAATCCACATGAAAACGATGTGGCAATAAGTTTAACTGTTTTTTAGTTGCTATTGGTTTTAATCCCGGAATTATAGGTACCGTAATACCTTCTGCTCTACATTTATCTACAAAATCAAAATACTTTTGATTATCAAAAAACATTTGAGTAACAATATACTCAGCTCCATTTTTTATTTTCTTTTTTAAAAAATGGATATCACTATCTAAGCTAGGCGCTTCCATATGCTTCTCAGGGTACGCCCCAACACCTATACAAAAATCAGTTGGCGAACAGTTTTGTAGCTCCTCATCTAAATATATAGATTTATTTAAGTCAAATATTTGAGACACTAGTTCACTAGCATAACTATGCCCTTCTTTCTCGGGAGTAAAATAGGTTTCATTTTTTACAGCATCTCCACGTAAAGCCATTACATTATCTATACCTAAAAAATCTAAGTCTATTAAAAAATTTTCTGTATCCTCTTTTGTAAATCCTCCGCATAGTATATGAGGAATTGCATCTACATTATATTTATTTTGAATGGCTGAGCATATACCTACTGTTCCTGGTCGTTTTTTTACAATTTGCTTTTTAAGTAATCCGTTACCAAAATCTTTATATATATACTCTTCTCTATGGTAGGTTACATCTATAAACGGAGGGTTAAACTCCATTAATGGGTCTATATTATCAAAAATAGACTGAATATTCTGTCCTTTTAAAGGCGGTAAAATTTCAAACGAAAATTGTGTTTTTCCGTTTGCTTGTTTTATATGTTCTGTGACTTTCATATTTGTATTCGCCAATGCGAAATCTTTTTACTTGGTTTTAAATAAGGTAAGCGATAATTAAAGCTAATGCTGTTAACAATAGTATTTGCAGTACAAACCTTATTTCTAATTTGTGCTTTTTCATTTAACGTATACTCTTCTATTATGTCCCTGCTAAATTTGGGTTTAACCATTTTCTAGCTACAGCTTCTGTAATAGCTCTTCTTTTAGTATAATCTTTTAATTGATCATCTTTTATTTTTCCTAATCCAAAATATTTAGCGTCTTTATTTCCAAAATAATAACCACTAACACTTGCAGCTGGCCACATTGCTAAACTTTCGGTTAGCTTTACTCCTATGGTTTCTTCCACCTTTAATAGTTTCCAAATTGTTATTTTCTCTAAATGATCTGGACATGCAGGATAACCAGGAGCTGGCCTAATACCCTTATAGTTTTCCTTTATTAACTCACTATTACTAAGGTTTTCATTTTGGTCATATCCCCAGTGTTTAGTTCTTACTTCCTTATGCAAATATTCTGCAAAAGCTTCTGCTAAACGATCTGCCAATGCTTTTATCATAATAGAATTATAATCGTCATTGTCTTTTTCAAATTGATCTGCTAGTGTTTTTGTTCCAAAACCTGTACTAACACAAAATGCACCTATGTAATCTTGAATTCCTGTTTCTTTTGGTGCTATAAAATCTGCTAGTGAATGATTAGGAACACCTTCTCGTTTTTTAAGTTGTTGACGAAGCGTTAAAAATTTATACTGCTCTTTTTCTCCTTCTTTGTCTTTTTCAACTTCAATATCATCATCATTTAAGGTATTGGCAGGAAATAATCCAAAAACAGCTTTTGCTTTTAATAGTTTTTCGTTAAATACTTTTTTAAGTAGTTCTTGCGCATCGGCAAATAATTCTGTGGCTTGCTTCCCTACAATTTCATCTTTTAATATTTCAGGATATTTTCCGTGCAAATCCCAGCTTCTAAAAAACGGTGACCAATCTATATAAGCTTCTAGTTTAGTAATGTCAAATTCCTGAATAGATTGTACGCCTATTGTTTTTGGTTTTATAATTTCTGTTACATTCCAATCTATTTTATACTTTTTTTTCCTTGCTTCTTCTATCGAGATATATGATTTAGTTTTTCCTCGTTTTAAAAATTTATCACGAAACTCATCATAATTTTTTTTCAATTCAACAACATATGCATTGGCTGTCTTTTTATTTAATAAATCTCCAACAACTGTTACTGCTCTAGAAGCATCATTTACATGTACTACTGCGTTTTTATATTGTGTATCTATTTTTACGGCTGTATGTGCTTTAGAAGTAGTTGCTCCACCTATTAATAATGGTACAGAGAAGTTTTCTCGTTCCATTTCTTTTGCCAAATACACCATTTCATCTAACGATGGTGTTATTAAACCACTTAGTCCAATAATATCTACCTTCTCTTTTATAGCTGTTTCTATAATTTTTTCTGGTGGCACCATAACTCCTAAATCTACGATCTCATAATTATTGCATCCTAAAACAACACTTACAATATTTTTACCTATATCATGCACATCCCCTTTAACAGTAGCCATTAAAACTTTACCTAAAGCTTGTTGTTTTTCTCCTTTTTCTGCTTCTATAAATGGGTTAAGGTAGGCTACAGCTTTTTTCATTACTCTAGCAGATTTCACTACTTGTGGCAAAAACATTTTACCGCTTCCAAATAAATCTCCAACAACATTCATTCCCGTCATTAAATGCCCTTCTATTACATGAAGTGGTCGTTCTGCATTTTTACGAGCTTCTTCTGCATCTTCTTCTATAAAAGCATCTATTCCTTTTACTAAAGCATGCGTTATTCTTTCTTGCAGTGGTAAATTTCTCCATTCTAAAACCTTACTATCCTCTTCTTTTGCCTTTCCTTTTACGGTTTCGGAAAAATCTAATAATCGCTCGGTAGCATCATCTCTTCTATCTAAAATAACATCTTCAATGTATTCTAATAAGTCTTTAGGTATGTCATCATAAACTTCTAACATGGTAGGATTAACAATGCCTATGTTCATTCCTGCCTGAATAGCGTAGTATAAGAATACAGAATGCATTGCTTCACGTACTGTATTATTTCCTCTAAATGAAAAAGACACATTACTAACGCCTCCACTAACACTAACATGTGGTAAATTTTCGCGTACCCAACGTGTTGCTTCTATAAAATCTATTGCATTTTTTCTATGCTCTTCCATTCCTGTTGCTACAGGAAAAATATTTAAATCGAAAATAATATCTTCTGGCGCAAAGCCTACTTTATCTACTAATACTCTATAGGAGCGTTCAGCTATCTCAATTCTACGCTCATAATTATCAGCTTGTCCGACCTCATCAAAAGCCATTACTATAACTGCGGCTCCATATCGTTTTATTTGAGTTGCTTCCCAAATAAACTTGTCTTCTCCTTCTTTTAAACTTATAGAGTTTACAACACATTTTCCTTGTACAACTTGTAATCCTGCTTCAATAATTTCCCATTTAGAACTATCTATCATTATGGGTACTCGGCAAATATCTGGTTCTGCAGCTATTAAATTTAAAAAACGAACCATAGCTTCTTTTCCATCAATTAAACCATCGTCCATATTAATGTCAATTATTTGTGCTCCTCCTTCTACTTGATGACGAGCAATTGCCAAAGCTTCATCGAATTTTTCTTCTTTTATTAATCGTAAAAACTTTCGAGATCCAGCAACATTAGTACGCTCTCCTACATTTGTAAAGTTACTTTCTGGCGTAATGATTAATGGTTCTAGACCAGATAGTTTTAAATATTTAATTTGCTTACTCATTATCTCCCTATTTGCCTTGGTTGGTATTTAGCTGCCAAATATGCTATTGCCGAAATATGCTCTGGTGTTGTACCACAACAACCTCCTATAATATTTATTAAATCTTTCTTTAAATAGTCTTCTATTTGGCTTGCCATTTCTTCTGCTGTTTCATCATATTCGCCAAAAGCATTTGGTAATCCTGCATTGGGGTGGGCAGAAACAGCAAACTCAGTTTTAGATGCAATAGCTTCTAAATGTGGCTGTAGTAAATTGGCGCCTAATGCACAATTAAAACCTATAGATAATAATGGTATATGAGATATAGATATTAAAAAAGCTTCAGCTGTTTGGCCAGATAATGTTCTACCACTAGCATCTGTAATTGTTCCACTTAACATTACAGGAACTTGTATTTTACGTTCGTCTTTTACTTCTTCTATAGCAAATAAAGCGGCTTTTGCATTAAGCGTATCGAACACTGTTTCTACCAATAAAATATCTGCTCCTCCATCTAATAATGCTTCTACTTGTAATTTATATGCAATTCTTAACTCATTAAATGTTACCGCTCTATAACCTGGGTCATTAACATCTGGAGACATACTTGCTGTTCTATTAGTAGGACCAATACTTCCTGCTACATAGCGAGGCTTTTCTGGAGTTTTCTTAGTAAACTCGTTGGCTACTTGTTTTGCAATTTTTGCAGATTCGTAGTTTAACTCGTATACTAAGTCTTCCATATTATAATCTGCCATGGCAATGCTAGTACCCGAAAAGGTATTAGTTTCTATAATGTCTGCTCCAGCTTCTAAATACTGTTTATGAATTTCTGCAATAGCTTCTGGTTGCGTTAAAGACAATAAATCATTATTTCCTTGTAAAGGTGTTGGGTAGTCTTTAAATCGTTCACCACGAAAATCTTCTTCAGTAAAATTATAGCGTTGTAACATGGTTCCCATAGCTCCATCTAACACTAATATTCTCTTTTTTATTTCTTCGTTTATAGTACTCATTCCTTATTTGTATTCGATTTACACATTTGCTAAATTATATTAGCTCTCTAATGCCTGCTTTAAATCATTAATAATATCATCTATATGTTCTAAGCCTACAGATATTCTAACCAATCCCCCTGTAATTCCTGTTTGCAGTCTATCTTCTTCAGATAGTTTTGCATGTGTTGTAGATGCTGGATGTGTTACTATTGTTCTTGTATCTCCTAAGTTTGCAGATAGCGATAATAACTTAATAGCGTTTAAAAATCGTCGTCCTGCATCAACTCCTCCTTTTACTTCAAAAGCAACAATACTGCCCCCCAGTTTCATTTGTTTTTTCGCAAGTTTATACTGTGGATGCGATTTTAAAAATGGATATTTTACTAAGTTCACTTTATCATGGCCTTCTAAAAAAGTGGCCACTTTTAAAGCATTCTCGCAATGTTTATCGACCCTAACAGGTAAGGTTTCTAAGCTTTTAGATAACACCCATGCATTAAATGGTGATAATGCAGGTCCGGTGTTTCTAGAAAATAAATAGATTTGCTGTATTAACTCTGCTTTTCCTACAGTAACTCCCCCAAGGACTCTTCCTTGTCCATCTATTAATTTTGTTGCAGAATGTATTACTAAATCTGCTCCAAACTTTATAGGTTGTTGTAAATACGGTGTTGCAAAACAGTTATCTATTATTAATATTAGATTGTGTTTTTTTGCTATTTGTCCTAAACGCTCTATATCTAATATATCTACCGCTGGATTAGTTGGACTTTCTGCATACAGCACTTTTGTATTAGCCTGTATTAAGCTTTCTATTTTATCTATTTCATCCAACTTGAAATAACTTGTAGAGATATTCCATTTTGGCAATATATTATTGTACATAGTTTGCGTAGAACCAAATACATTTCGTGAGGATACAATATGATCTCCTGAATTTAATAATGCTGCAAATGTTGAAAATACAGCAGACATACCTGTTGCAAATGCATAACCGCGTTCTGCTCCTTCCATTTTGCAAATTTTCTCTATAAACTCTGAGGTATTAGGGTTAGAGTAACGACTATAAATATTACGTTCTTTCTCGTCTGCAAAAGAGGCTCTCATATCTTCTGCATCTTCAAAAATATAACTAGAGGTTAAGTACAATGGGTTAGAATGTTCTAAGTATTGTGATCGTTCTATTTGTGTTCGTATGGCTTGAGTTTCAATAGTATTAGTACTCATTATTTTAGTTGTTTTTTTCTGTTAAACGTAAAACATCTCCAAAAACACCTCTTGCAGTAACTAAGGCTCCTGCTCCTGCTCCTTGAATTACAATAGGATTCTCTCCATAACTTTCTGTATAAATTTCGAAAATAGAATCGGCTCCTTTTAAGGCTCCTAATGGAGATTGTTTTGGTACAGATACTAATTTCACATCTAGTTTTGCTCCGTTTTCGTCTGCTAAATCTCCATGTAAATCTCCTATGTATCGCAATACATGATTATTCTTTTGAGCTTCTTTCTTGTCTTGAAACACAGTATTCATCTCCTCAAAAGATTGTAAAAAGGTTTCGGTGTTTATAGTTCTTAATTGCTCTGGAATTAAGTTCTCTATTGTAACGTCGCTTAATTCGTTATGTAAATCCAGTTCTCTTGCTAGAATTAAAAGTTTTCTTGCCACATCGTTTCCACTTAAGTCCTCTCTAGGGTTTGGTTCTGTATAGCCTTTATCTAGAGCCTGTTGTAAAGTTGTAGAAAAGGGGATATCTTCAGCTGAAAATGTATTAAACAAGTAACTTAATGAGCCTGAAAACACCCCTCTAATTCTAACAATATTCTCTCCGGATAGATGTAATAATTTAATTGTATCTATTAATGGTAAACCTGCACCAACATTAGTCTCGTACAAATACGATTTTTGATGTTTGGCTAAAGTATCTCTTAATGTTCTGTAAAATTTAAAATCTATTGTATTTGCAATTTTATTAGAGGATACCAAATCGAATCCTTCCTCTACTAATTTTATATAGTTAGATACAAACGCTCTACTAGAGGTGTTATCTATTGCTATTAAATTCTCTAAATGATTTGCTTTTGCATACGCAAACACATCATGTATTGTATAGTCTTGACCTTGAGTTTCTACTTCCTCTTTCCAATGTTCTGTAATTCCATTTTTATTAAAAATGGCTTTTCTAGAATTAGCTATTGCAAAAATGTTAAGCTTTACACCTTTTCGTTTTTCTATTTCTTTAGCAGAATTAATAATTTGATTAATTAAAGCTGTCCCAACTAAACCGTGTCCAAAAATGGCTAAGTTTATTTTTTTAGAAATTCCAAAAATCTCACCATGTATCACATTTACTGCTTTATGTAATTGCGCTTTTTTTACAACAATACTTACGTTTTCTCCTGTAACTGTGTTATTAAATAGTAATGGGGTTACTTGGTTTTTTATAAGGGCATTAAAGGGTTTATGAAACGTACTTAACTCTTGCCCAACAATAGATACTACAGAGACATCATCTATAACGCTAATTTTATTAATGTCTTGAGAGTAAAAATCGTTTTCAAATTCCTGTTCTAATGCAATCACAGCTTTAGCTGCTTTAGTTGCATCTATAACTAAACCTATACCACGTTCTGAAGAGCCTTGAGATATTATACTTACACTAATGTTTTGAGCACTTAATGCCTTAAAGATTCTAGCATCTACTCCAACTTTACCTAACAAGCCTCGTCCTTCTATATTTATTAATGCAACATTGTCTAATACCGATAATGAACGAATACCTTTAGAATTGCTTTTTGAGGTTATAATAGTTCCTTTATCTTCTGGATTAAACGTGTTTAAAATACGCAATGGAATATTCTTTTCTATTAATGGAATAATCGTCTTAGCATGTAATATTGTGGTTCCAAAATTGGCTAGCTCATTGGCTTCTGTAAACGATAGTCTCTCAATCTTTTTTGCATCTGGCACCAAATCTGGATTAGCTGTATAAATACCATTTACATGTGTATAGTTTTGTAGCTCTTCTGCATCTAGATAATTTGCTAATAAAGATGCTGTGTAATTACTTCCGTTTCTTCCTAAAGTTGTTGTTTTATTATTTTTATTAGATGCTATAAAACCAGTAACAATATTTACAGTTGTGCCATTATTTTGTTTAAAATAATCGACAACATTTTTTTTAGACACCCCTTCTATTGGCTTTGCATTACCATAGTTATCGTCTGTTTTTATTAATGTTCTTGCATCTGTTGCTTTAGCATTTATATTTTTATCTTTTAATAATGCAGATATTAATTTTGCAGATATTAATTCGCCTTGAGCTAATACTTCATCTTTAATTTTTTGGCTATAATCGCCTAATAACTGCACGCCTTCAAACAAACTATCTAATCTAGAAAACTCATTAGACAAATCTGTATTCGCTAATAAATTTTGATAGTTTTTAAAAGCTTCTAATTGTTCTAGGTAGCTTTCATTTTCTACTGCTTTTTCTAAAATTAACTCAAGTTCATCTGTAGCTTTTCCTCTTGCAGAAACAACAACCGCTATTTTCTCGTTGTCTTTTACTTTATTTTCTATAATAGAAAGTACTCGATTTAAACCTTCTCCATTGGCTAAAGATTTACCTCCAAATTTTAATATTTTCATTTTTCTCTCTTTTGAGTTGGCTCTAAAAATGGGTGCTATAATTTTTTCAAGTTGTTCGAACTCTATTAAAAAAGCATCGTGTCCATGTATAGAATTTATCTCATTATAAGTTACGTTTGTATGTGTTAAGGCTAATTGTTTTTGCGTTTCTCTATTTTCTTCAGCTGTAAAGAATAAATCTGAATCGACAGCTATAATGGTTATTTTAGATTGAATCGTGTCTAAAACATTAATATTACTATCTCTATCTTTAGTAACATCTATTGTTCTTAGCAATTGATTCATTAGTTTGTAGGCAGACAACTGAAAGCGTTCTTGCAGTTTTTTTCCATGGTGTAATAACCAGCTTTCTACATTAAAAATTTGTAATGCTTCATTTTTAGAGCGTTGAAAACGATGCTTAAACGATTCTGGTGTACGGTAACACAACATAGCATGCATTCTAGCATCATGAACTGGGTTACTAGAGTTTACTAAAAACTGTTCTTGAATTTGGCAATTAGCCATTAACCAATCTGTAGACTTCCAATCGGTAGCCACAACAATTAAATGCGCTGCCAAATTGGGCTTTAACACCGCCATTTCCCATGCTATACCTCCTCCTAAAGAGCCTCCTATTACAGCAAAAAGTTCTGTAATTTTTAAGTGCTCTAATCCTAAAAGAAATATATTAGCAATATCTCTTGCTACAAATGCTTTATAATTTTCAATAATAAATCCGTCGTAGCCATTACCAGGAATATTAAATGCTAAAACAGTATACTTTTTAGTGTCTATAACTTTATCTTCGCCTACTAACTCGGTCCACCACCCCTCTTCTCCAGCTACATTACTATTGCCAGTAAGTGCATGGTTTACTAATACTATGGGCGCACTAAATAATGGTTGCCCAAAACATTGATAAGATAGCTTAAGGGCTGCCATAATATCTCCGTTTTGGGTACCAAAATCTGTTAGTGTTATATGCTGTAAATTGTTCATTATTTATTGAAGAATTGCAATACTTTATGATAGAACTACACACCATCAGGATAGGGTGCATAGTTCTGATCAAATCAACTTTAACTAAGAATTATTGTGAGTTAAATTTTAAACCAAAACTGGTTTTTTAACTTTAGAAAACGCTTCTTTTAAATCGGTTTTTAAATCTTCAATATTTTCAATTCCTACAGACAGTCTAATTAAATCTTTTGTTACTCCTGTAGTTTCTTGTGCTTCATCACTTAATTGTTGATGTGTTGTACTTGCTGGATGTATAATTAGCGACTTTGTATCTCCAATATTTGCTAATAATGAAAATAACTTTGTAGAGTCTACTACTTTTTTTGCAGACTCGTAACCACCATCTAATCCAAAAGTAACAATACCACTTTGCCCATTAGGCAAATATTTTCTAGCTAAATTTTTATACTTGCTAGTTTCTAAACCTGGGTAATTTACCCACAGTACTTCTGGTTGTTCTTGTAGCCACTTTGCTAGCGTTAGTGCATTAGTACTATGCTTTTTAATACGTAGTTCTAGTGTTTCTAAACCTTGAATTATTTGAAACGCATTAAATGGACTCAATGCTCCGCCATAATCGCGTAAGCCTTCTATTCTTACTTTAGCAATAAATGCAGCTTCGCCAATGGCTTCGTTATAGATTAAACCATGATATCCCGCAGATGGCTCTGTAAACTCTGGGAATTTACCATTAGCCCAATCAAACGTCCCTGCATCTATAATAACACCTCCTAGTGCTGTACCATTTCCATTAATGTATTTTGTTAAAGAATGGATAACAATATTAGCGCCATATTCTATTGGATTTAATAAATACGGTGTTGCCACGGTATTATCTACAATTAAAGGAACTTTGTATGCTTTTGCTTCATTAGATATAGCTTCTATATCTAACACATCTAGCTTTGGGTTACCTAGAGATTCTATAAAAAATACTCGTGTATTTTCTTGAGCGGCTGTTTTAAAGTTTTCTGGGTTAGACGGGTCTACAAATGTTGTTGTTATACCATGCCTTGGTAAAGTAACATTAAGTAAATTATAAGTTCCACCATATAAACTATTTGAGGCTACAATATGGTCACCTGCTTTTAACAAAGTTAATAGTGTCGTGGCTATTGCAGAAGTTCCCGATGCTGTAGCTACTGCTGCAATACCACCTTCTAAAGCTGCCAAACGCTGTTCTAAAATGTCGTTTGTTGGGTTGTTAATTCTAGTATAAATGTTTCCTGGCTCTGCCAAAGCAAATAAGTTTGCTGCATGGTCTGAGTCGTTAAACACATATGCTGTAGATTGGTAAATAGGAACGGCTCTTGTTCCTGCGTTTAAATGGACATCGTGTCCTGCGTGCAACGCTTTTGTTGCAAATTTTTGAGTACTCATTTTTCTAATTTTTTGAGTTAATGATAAATTAAAACAAAAGTCAAATAAGCCCTGTTAGAGGCATACTTAATAGAAAAATGTTATAAGAAATTGCATAATTACATATGGGTAATTATGTTGGGTTATCTATCCTAAATTAACGATAAATGAATCGTCTTTTTAAGTAGAATTTAGCACCTACTTAATTGCTTAAGGGTTGCTAAGGTTTCAGCGGGTCTATTCCCTCCACCTTTCTTGATAACATTTCAATACAGTTGTTGAACTTTGTGAGTGCAAATATTGTAAAAAATATTTTTTACCACCAAACAAAAACAGAAAAATTTTCAGAATAAATTTAATAAAACAAAATAAACAGAAATAAAAACTATTAAATATAGTTTAAATAAAATATTTATCTAAACACAAGACACATTACAAATTATTAATAAGCTATTAACGTTATTTATTTTTTACTGTCTAGATACTTCGTTCTAATAATTTGATCTACTGGTGTGTTTTCAATTTTACTTTCTAGCCACGAAATTATATCTAAATACAAAAAGGCTCTCCCCTCGTAAGGGCGATTTTCGTATACTTTCAATTTTTTAAGCAACACCTTAAATGCCTTTTTTATGTCGTGCGGGTATACATCTTGTAACCCTCTAATAAATTTTATCATCTCTTTTTGCACCTCGTGTAAATCATTCATTTTAATTAAAAACTTATAGGTACTACGTAATAATGTTTCTAAATGATAATCTAGCCCGGCCTCATAATGCGCTACAAGATTTAACACTCTACTAAAACACAATAAGTCTTCTCGCATTGTTAAGGTTCTATTAGATATTATTTTGGCTAAATACTCTATAGCTTTCCTATTATTACCAGAACCAAAATGCAAACTCGCAAACTTATAGTAGAATATCATTTTATGGTGCTCGTCTATTCTATTTTTATACTGGATTAAATCGGTTTCCATTTTAGGTATTAACTCTAACCCCTCTTTAAATGTGCCATCTATAAAGTGTAAATTAATTTTATTTAAATTAGTATATAAAAAAGCTAAAGCGTCTACGTTTTCGTTTTTTGGTAAACGTTTTTCTAAAGTTATTGCTTCCAATTGTTGTAATACCTCTTCAAATTTATTTCTGTTTTTCAAGAAAAATAAAGCTTCTAATAAATAATTGTTCCCCTTTAAAAAGAATACTGGATTTAAATGAATCATATCTGGGTATTCATAAAATAAATTAACCCATTTAGAAGCATACTTATAACTATTTAAAAAATCTTGCATTAAAAGACTATACCATAAATTGGCATTATACAACCATAATTTCTCTCTAAATCCAAGCGTTTTTATATCGTATTTTGGTAGTCTCTCGTTAAAATAATTTTTAACCCATAACCCTTCTTCTTCATTTTTTACATAGCCCGTTTTTAATAATAAGCCATATAATTGAAGTGATAAGTTAGAGAGTTTACTAGAAATAACATTTGCGGCGCTAAGCTCTTTGGCTTGTATGGTAAGCTCATCTGCTCTATTGCTTATACTTCTGGTAATGTATTGAGATTCTATTACTTTTTCAAGCTCTACAATCTCGTAAGCCAAATTCTTTTCTTCATTAATTATGGCTACGTCTTTGGCCTTATCTAAAATTTTCAAGCTCTGTTTATAAAGCCCTTTATGGTATAAAATAGAGGCGAAATCGAGTTGTTCTCTAATTTGTGAACGCACATTTTGATGCGATGGAGTTAGTTTTAAACTAATTAAAATTTGCTTATATAAATGTGCTTTTACATTAGCTAATTGTTGTTTTTTAACTGCTGTAGATTTTAAAATAGCAGCTTCATCATAGCTAGACATTTTATCTAAAACATTAAAAACGCTTAAAAATTTAGAGTCAGTATTCACTCCTAAGCGCCCTACATACAATTTAAATTGTCGTTTCTCGGATTTGGTTAAAGATTTAACCAATAAAAATAAACTGTCTTTTTGGTCTTTAGTCATCAATTAAAAAATAAATATAATATATTGATTAACAGGTTTTTAAATAAAATTATTCTTTTTGAACATCGTAAAAATCTAAAAAGAATGTTCACCTAAGCTTTATCCAAAATATAAATTCGTAGTACAATAGAAAAATATATTCTTACAAAATGTCAAAACAACACATTCAAATTTTCGACACAACACTTCGAGATGGAGAACAAGTTCCTGGGTGCAAACTAAACACCGAACAGAAAGTTGTTATCGCCCAACAATTAGACCTTTTAGGTGTAGATGTAATCGAAGCTGGTTTCCCTGTTTCTAGTCCTGGAGATTTTAAATCGGTAGAGGCCATAGCAAAAATTGTAAAGAACGCTACCGTATGTGGTTTAACCCGTGCAGTAGAAAATGACATTAAGGTTGCTGCCAATGCACTTAAGTATGCAAAAAAACCAAGAATTCATACTGGTATTGGTACGAGTGACTCGCATATAAAATTTAAGTTTAAATCTAACAGAGACACTATAATACAACGTGCTTTTAATGCCGTTAGTTATGCAAAATCTTTTGTTAATGATGTAGAGTTTTATGCAGAAGATGCTGGTAGAACAGACAACGAGTATCTAGCTCGTGTGTGCGAAGCTGCTATAAAAGCTGGGGCTACTGTACTTAATATACCAGATACCACTGGCTATTGTTTACCTAGCGAGTATGGCACAAAAATTAAATATTTAATGGAGCATGTAAAGGGTATAGAAAAGGCCATTTTATCTTGCCACTGTCATAACGATTTAGGTTTGGCAACAGCAAACTCTATTGCTGGTGTTATTAACGGTGCTCGTCAAATAGAATGTACTATAAACGGTATTGGCGAGCGTGCAGGAAACACTGCTTTAGAAGAAGTTGTTATGGTTTTAAAACAACATGCCGACCTAGATTTAAATACTAATATAGATACCACTAAACTGTATGGATTGAGCCAATTGGTTAGCGATAGCATGGGTATTTACACACAACCTAATAAAGCTATTGTAGGTGCTAATGCCTTTGCACATAGTTCTGGAATACACCAAGATGGTGTTATAAAAAACAGAGAAACTTACGAAATTATAGACCCTAAAGATGTTGGGGTTACCGAATCGGCTATTGTTTTAACTGCAAGAAGTGGTAGAGCCGCTTTAGCATATAGGGCTAAAAATGTGGGTTACGAACTAACTAAATTACAGTTAGACGATGTCTATGCTAACTTTTTAACTTTTGCCGATAGAAAAAAAGAAGTTAACGATAAGGATATACACCAAATTATAGAAACCAGTAATGTTTACCAACAAATAGTAAGAGCATAGATGAAGAAGACACTTTTTGATAAAGTTTGGGATGCCCATGTGGTAGATTCTATAGAGAATGGTCCACAGGTATTATATATAGATAAACATTTAATCCATGAGGTTACCAGTCCGCAAGCATTTAACGAGTTAGAGCGACGTAATATTCCAATTTTTCGTCCAGATCAAATAGTTGCAACTGCAGACCATAATACACCAACAGAAAATCAGCATTTACCAATTAAAGATGACAACTCCAGAAAGCAACTAGAGCAATTATCTGCCAATTGTAAAAAAAACAATATAACATTATACGAGCTAGGCCATAAATACAATGGTATTGTACATGTTATGGCACCAGAGTTAGGTATTACACAACCTGGCATGACCATTGTTTGTGGAGACAGCCACACCTCTACTCATGGCGCTTTTGGTACTATTGCCTTTGGTATTGGTACTAGCCAAGTTGCACAGGTATTTGCAAGCCAATGCTTATTATTAACAAAGCCAAAAAGCTTACGTGTTTCGGTTAATGGTAAGCTAAAAAAAGGAGTACTACCTAAAGATGTAATATTATATATTATAGCTAAACTAGGTACCAATGCTGGTACAGGGTATTTTTGCGAATATGCCGGCGATGTGTTCGAGAATATGAGTATGGAAGGCCGTATGACGGTGTGTAACATGAGCATAGAAATGGGTGCTCGTGGCGGAATGATTGCGCCAGATCAAACCACTTTCGATTATGTACAAAACAAAACATTTGCGCCTAAAGGAGAAGCTTTTAATAAAAAAGTAGCCTATTGGAAAACATTACCTACAGACGACGGTGCTGTTTTCGATAAAGAATACACTTTCAATGCAGAAGATATAGAACCTATGGTTACTTACGGTACCAACCCAGGTATGGGGATTAAGGTTACCGAAAACATTCCTAATCTAGAAGACGACTCTTTCCAGAAGTCTTTACAATACATGAATTTTAATAAAGGAGAATCTTTAATAAACAAGCCTATTAATTATGTGTTTATTGGGAGTTGTACTAATTCTAGAATTGAAGATTTTAGGGTGGCTGCCAATTATATAAAAGGCAAGCAAAAAGCCGATAATGTCACAGCCTGGTTAGTTCCTGGTAGTAAGCAAGTAGAATCTCAAATTATAGAAGAAGGTTTAAAAACCATTTTTGACGATGCTGGTTTTAAATTAAGACAACCTGGTTGTTCGGCTTGTTTGGCTATGAACGATGATAAAATTCCGCAAGGCGAATATTGCGTATCTACTTCCAATAGAAATTTCGAAGGGAGACAAGGGCAAGGTGCGAGAACCATTTTAGCAAGCCCACTTGTAGCTGCTGCAACAGCAGTAGAAGGAAAAATAGTAGATGTAATGAAACAATTAAATTAATATGGAAAAATTCGAAACATTAAAATCTCAAGCCATTCCATTAGCTATAGAGAATATAGATACCGATCAAATTATTCCAGCACGTTTTTTAAAAGCGACCGATAGAAACGGTTTTGGAGATAATGTGTTTAGAGACTGGAGATATAATAAAGACAATAGCTTAAATACAGAGTTTACTTTAAACAACCCTAAATATTCTGGTAGCATACTAGTTGCAGGCGATAATTTTGGTTGCGGTTCTAGTAGAGAGCATGCCGCATGGGCTTTAAGCGATTATGGTTTTAAAGTAATTGTCTCAAGTTTTTTTGCCGATATTTTTAAAGGTAATGCTTTAAACAATGGGCTATTACCTATACAAGTTTCGCCAAATTTTTTAAATGTTCTGTTAACCGAAATAACAGCAAAACCAAACACTAAGCTAGAAGTTAATTTAGAGGCGCAAACCATTGCTATAGAGCATACCTCTTTTTCTAGTGCATTTGAAATAGATCCTTATAAAAAAACCTGCTTAATAAATGGTTATGATGATATCGATTATTTATTAAGCAAAAAAGACACCATTACAGCTTTTGAAGCTAACAAAACTTACTAACTAAGAATACACGTATACTATGAAATTAAACATAGCAGTTTTAGCAGGAGATGGCATTGGCCCAGAAGTTACCGAGCAATCCATAAAGGTTTTAAAAGCCATAGCAGTAGAGTTCGACCATACCTTTTTATTTAAAAGTGCAGACGTTGGCGCTATTGCTATAGATAAACATAATAACCCTTTACCAGACTACACATTAGAGCTATGCAAATCTAGCGATGCTATTTTATTTGGTGCTATTGGCGATCCCAAATACGATAACAACCCAAGTGCTAAAATACGTCCAGAACAAGGGCTTTTAAAGTTACGAAAAGAACTAGGCTTATATACCAATATAAGACCTGTAAAGGCATACGATACACTTTTAGAAAAATCACCGCTTAAACGCAATATTATACAAGGCACAGATATTAGTATTTATCGCGAATTAACTGGTGGCATTTATTTTGGTAAAAAACAATTAAGCGACGGTGGTAATACGGCTTCAGATTTATGCGAATATTCGCGTGTAGAAATTGAGCGCATTGCCCATTTAGCCTTTAAAGCAGCACAAGCGCGTAACAAAAAAGTAACTTTAGTTGATAAAGCTAATGTTTTAGAAACTTCTCGCTTATGGCGTAAAGTTGTTACAGAGATGGCTCCAGATTACCCAGAGGTTACCTTAGACTTTTTGTTTGTAGATAATGCTGCTATGCAAATAATTTTAAACCCAAAACAGTTTGATGTTATTTTAACCGAAAACTTGTTTGGCGATGTTATTAGCGACGAGGCTAGTGTTATTGGTGGCTCTATAGGCCTATTAGCTTCTGCTTCTGTTGGAGACCGTTATGCCATGTTCGAGCCTATACATGGCTCGTACCCACAAGCTACTGGTAAAGGTATTGCCAACCCTATTGCCTCTATTTTATCGGCCGCTATGTTATTAGAGCATTTCGAGTTATTTGATGAAGCCGAATTAATTAAAGAAGCGGTAGAAAAATCGCTTAAACTAGAAATTACAACCCCAGATATTAATACCACTTATGGTAATATTACAACTACTAAAGTAGGCGATTTTATTGCCGATTTTATTAGTAACCCCGAAGACAGTAATATTAATTTTAATAATATACACTTAGGGCAATCTACTATTATTTAAATTTATATAGCAATACACACAACTACTACCTAAAGCGACACTATTGTAATAATAGTGTCGCTTTTTAAGTATATACAATTATAATATATTAAAATCGTCTAGGCTCTTTAAATGCTTTCTTTAAAAAGCTATATGTTGTTTTATTAAATAACCCTGCATTGTCTCTTGGTATCACAAACTAGCAAAGTTGTGAATTGCTTTCAATTTGTATCTTTATGTGAGTAATCACATGGAAAAGGATTGTTGAGTATTTCGAATCATAGTTGTGAATTGCTTTCAATTTGTATCTTTATGTGAGTAATCACATGAAAGTTTGGAGTATTTAAAACAGCCCCTATGTTGTGAATTGCTTTCAATTTGTATCTTTATGTGAGTAATCACATGCAGTCAAATGCACTGGGCGGAGGACAAGTTGTTGTGAATTGCTTTCAATTTGTATCTTTATGTGAGTAATCACATGAATTACTTGGTACATCATATCTGCTACTTGGTTGTGAATTGCTTTCAATTTGTATCTTTATGTGAGTAATCACATGGGTGTCACTATAATCTGTAATTTCAGTGTTGGTAAACTTTCTCACCAAAACAAAAGTCAATTAGACTTTACCATGCCTGTAGGCACACCAATAGCAGCCATACGTGGTGGTAAAGTAATAAAAGTTGTAGATAGTAACAACAAACACTGCCCTACAGAAGCGTGTAAAAAATATAACAACTACATATACATTTTACACGACGATGGCACTTTTGCAGAGTATGTACATATAAAACGTAAAGGGGCAAAAGTAAAAGTTGGAGATGTTGTTAACATGGGAGCTATTATTGCGCTTAGTGGAAATGTAGGCTGGTCTACTGGGCCACATTTACATCTTTCGGTTTATAAGCAAGGCATGAGACAAAGAACTTATGTAAAAACAAAGTTTAAAGTTAATGATGGCACTACAGCCCTATACTTAAAA